>Ga0326597_10001208_pt1 | contig 42399 bp, 36 predicted proteins | sample RVTome_12_FD_203789 | JGI IMG/M metagenome (GOLD analysis project Ga0326597, IMG submission 203789) | Soil microbial communities from uranium-contaminated site in the Upper Colorado River Basin, Wyoming, United States - RVT100D185 | ecosystem: Environmental > Terrestrial > Soil > Contaminated >... | reverse complement strand
TCGGGGCGGCCTTCTTCGGGGCGGCCTTCTTCGGGGCGGCCTTCTTCGGGGCGGCCTTCTTCGGGGCGGCCTTCTTCGGGGCGGCCTTCTTCGGGGCGGCCTTCTTCGGCGCGGCCTTCTTCGGGGCCTCCTTCTTCGGGGCCGCCTTCTTCGGGGCCGCCTTCTTCGGGGCCGCCTTCTTCGGGGCCGCCTTATTCGGTGCCCCCGTCGTCAGATCGGGCTCCTGCGGCGTGACCGGTGCCGGCGCGGCCACCGGCGCTTCACGCTCCTGCGCCACGGCGGCCTCGCTCAGGGCCACCTCGGCCAGTTCCGCGACCACCGCCTCGGCGGCCCCCTTGGAGCGCGCACGGCGACTGCGCGCCCGCAGGTCATCGAGCGCGGCGGTGATCGAAGCGAAGACCTGCTCGACCGTGGCCACGCCCTGGATGTCGCACAGCAGGCCGTTGGCGCGGTAGTAGGCCACCACCGGATTGGAGAGGTTCTCGTAGACTCGCAGCCGGTTGTCGATCACCTCCTCGGTGTCGTCGACTCGCTGGTGCAGCGAACCGCCGCAGTCGTCGCACTGGTCGTCGAGGCGCGTCGGTGCGATCAGCACGTTGTACTGGCGGCCGCATTCGCGGCAGCGCCGACGCCCGGCCAGGCGCTGGATCATGGCGTCGGCATCGACCACGATCCGCAGCGCCATCTGGATCGGCCGCCGCAGCGTGGTCAGTGCCTCGTCCAGTGCCAGCGCCTGCGCCAGGGTGCGCGGAAAGCCGTCGATGATGAACCCCGCGGTGGCGTCCTTGCGCCGCAGCCGGCGGCCGGCGAAGTCGAGCAGCGGGTTTTCGTGCACCACCGCGCCCGCCACCCGGTCGCCGTGGAGCAGTTCCGCGGGCATGATGTGGGGGAGACCGTACTTTTTGGAGATCAGGGCCGCCTGGGTTCCCTTGCCGGAACCCGGCGGGCCGAGAATGACAATGCGCATGCCGAAGTGACTCTCTACACGTGAAGGACGGCCCGTCGCGGTCCGGAGGCACCGCTGCGGCAGATCAAAGCGACGGATGACCCTATACAATATTTGCAATGGCCGCAACAGCCCCGGCGCACGTATCCTTCGCTACCACGCTGGCGGACCCGGCGAACGACTTACCCAAGACCATGAACCAGCGCCAGACCGCCCCTGCCGACTTCACCGACACCGAGTTGTGGACGCTGCGCGAGACCCTGCGCGAACGCTACGGCCGCGAGATCGAACTGCAGTTCGGCGAGGCCGAGATGCGTCTCCAGCGCCAGGACCGGCAGCTCGTCGCCTGCCCGATCGCCGCCTGGAACGATGGCGACTGCACCCTGCTGGTCGCCAAGGCCGGGGCCGGCGACTTCCGCGCCGAGTTCTTCTACCGCGTGCACCAGCACTACGGCACCGGCTTCGACCGCTTCGACAACCTCGCCGAGTGCGCGGTCACGCTGCTCCAGGTCCAGACCGACCATGCACGCCAATTGCAGCAGGAGGCGGAGGACGCGCCCCCGCGCTGACCACCGCCCCCGCGACGGACACACCACTCAGGGAGAGCCCTAAATGAAGACCAAGTCCAAGCGCAACGCCTTTTACGCCCAGTCCGGCGGGGTCACCGCGGTGATCAACGCCTCGGCTTGCGGCGTCATCGAGACCGCGCGCAAGCACCGCGACCGCATCGGCAGCGTCTACGCCGGCCGCAACGGCATCATCGGCGCGCTGACCGAGGAGTTGATCGACACCGGCAAGGAGCCGGCGCGCAACATCGCCGCGCTGCGCCACACCCCGGCCGGGGCGTTTGGCTCGTGCCGCTACAAGCTCAAGGGACTCGACGAGAACCGTGCCCAGTACGAGCGGCTGATCGAGGTGTTTGCCGCCCACGACATCGGCTACTTCTTCTACAACGGCGGCGGCGACTCGGCCGACACCTGCCTGAAAGTGTCGCAGCTCGGCGCCCAGCTCGGCTACCCGATCCAGGCGATCCACGTGCCCAAGACGGTCGACAACGACCTGCCGATCACCGACAACTGTCCCGGTTTCGGTTCGGTGGCCAAATACATCGCCACCTCGACGCGCGAGGCGTCGTTCGACGTCGCCTCGATGGCCAAGACCTCGACCAAGGTGTTCGTGCTCGAGGTGATGGGGCGCCACGCCGGCTGGATCGCCGCTGCCGGCGGCCTGGCATCGAGCGAGGATACGCCGCTGCCGGTGCTGATCCTGTTTCCCGAGGTGGCCTTCGACCAGGCCCGGTTCCTCGCCCGGGTCGACGCCATGGTCGCCGAGCACGGCTACTGCTCGGTGGTGGTCTCCGAGGGGGTGCGTGACGCCGACGGCAAGTTCCTTGCCGACCAGGGGCTGCGCGACGCCTTCGGCCACGCCCAGCTCGGCGGCGTCGCCCCGGTGATCGCCAACCTGGTCAAGGCCGAGCTCGGCCACAAGTTCCACTGGGCGGTGGCCGACTACCTGCAACGCTCCGCCCGTCACCTGGCGTCGAAGACCGACGTCGAGCAGGCCTACGCCGTCGGCAAGGCGGCCGTGGAGATGGCGCTGGCGGGCAAGAATGCGGTGATGCCGGCGATCACCCGCACCGGCGACAACCCCTACCGCTGGAAGATCACCGAGGCACCGCTGGCCAAGGTCGCCAACCGCGAGAAGATGATGCCCAAGAGCTTCATCACCCGCGACGGCTTCGGCATCACGCCCAAGTGCCGCGCCTACCTCGAACCGCTGATCCACGGCGAGGACTACCCGCCCTACCGCAACGGCCTGCCCAGGTACGTGATGCTGAACAACGTCGCCGCCCGCAAGAAGCTGACGACCACCTTCAGCCTCTAGCTCCGATACCGAGTGCAGGAAAAAGGCCGGCCATGCCGGCCTTTTTCCTGGCGGCCGGGACCGCACCGGTCACGGCAACTCCTTGTCGTAATAGACGTCGGGCTCGCGCTTGCGGGCGCGGCCGAGTTCGTCGAAGCGGAACAGCCGGAAGGCGCGCTCGCCGTTGTAGTCGAGCACCCTGAGGTCGTCGTTCTCGGTGAGGTTCTGCTGCACCATGTCGAAATGGGCACCGTAGCGCTGGCGCGCCAGCGGCAGCGGGATCTCGTGGGCGATGAACTTGTGGATGCCCTTGGCGGTGAGCTTTTCCAGCAGGCCCGGGGCCTCCACCGACCGGTAGGAGGTCATGATGACCAGCGGCCCGCTGCCGGTGTAGAGCATGAAGATCTTCATGGCATCCAGCCTCCGTCCACGGTTCTGCTAAGAGCGTAGCAGAACCCGCGGGGCCCTCCCTGGCCCCGGGATGCAGTGGCTCAGAACAGCCAGCCGCCGTGCCTGGCGACCAGCGGCGCGATGACCAGGCTGACGATGGCCATGACGTTGATCAGGATGTTCATCGACGGGCCGGAGGTGTCCTTGAACGGGTCGCCGACGGTGTCGCCGACCACGCACGCCTTGTGCACGTCGGAGCCCTTGCCGCCGAGGTTGCCCTTTTCGACGAACTTCTTGGCGTTGTCCCAGGCGCCGCCGGCGTTGGCCATCATCAGCGCCAGCAGCACGCAGCCAAGCAGCGCGCCGCCGAGCATGCCGCCGAGGCTCGACGGGCCGAGGGCGAAGCCGACCAGGAACGGCATGCCGACGGCGATGACGCCGGGCAGGATCATCTTGCGCAGCGCGGCGGTGGTGGCGATGTCGACGCAGCGGGCGGTGTCCGGTTCGGCGGTGCCCTCGAGCAGGCCGGGGATCTCGCGGAACTGGCGCCGGATCTCCTTGATCATGTCGAACGCCGCGTCGCCGACCGCGGTCATGGTGATGGCGCCGATGGCGAACGGAATCAGGCCGCCGATGAACAGGCCGATCAGCACCTGCGGGTTGCCGAGCTCGAGCGAGAAGGCCCGGTCGACCGGCAGGTGGTGGTGCACGGTCTGCACGAACGCGGTGATGATCGCCAGCGCCGCCAGCGCCGCGGCGCCGATGGCGAAGCCCTTGCCGATGGCCGCGGTGGTGTTGCCGAGTTCGTCCAGCGAGTCGGTGATCTTGCGCGTCTCCGGGCCGAGGCCGCCCATTTCGGCGATGCCGCCGGCGTTGTCGGCCACCGGGCCGTAGGCGTCGATGGCCATGGTGATGCCGACCGTCGCCAGCATGCCGACCGCGGCGATGCCGACGCCGTAGAGGCCGACCAGCGCGGTCGAGACGGCGATGATCGCGCAGATGGTCAGCATCGGGATGACCACCGACTGCATGCCCAGCGCCAGGCCGGTGATCATCACCGTCGCCGCCCCGGTCTCGCCGGACTTGGCCAGGTGCTCGACCGGCTTGCCGGCGGTGTAGTACTCGGTGACCAGGCCGATGATCATGCCGCCGATGGCGCCGGCCAGCACCGCGAACCAGATCTTGCTGGAGACGTCCATTACACCGATCACCACCGACGACAGCACGATGAAGGCGAGGGTCGCGCCGATGGTGCCGGTGCGCAGCGCCACCTCGGGCTTCTTGTCGGAGAACTGGCGCACCAGGAAGATGCCGCCGATGGAGCAGACCAGGCCGAGCGAGGCCAGCGCCAGCGGCAGGAACATCAGCGCCGCCTGGGTGCTGTTGCCGATGTGCTCCAGCCCCTGCGCGGTCATGGTTGCCGCCATGGCGATGGTCGCGATCATGGCGCCGCAGTAGGACTCGAAGATGTCCGAGCCCATGCCGGCGACGTCGCCGACGTTGTCACCGACGTTGTCGGCGATGACGCCCGGGTTGCGCGGGTCGTCCTCGGGGATGCCGGCCTCGAGCTTGCCGACCAGGTCGGCGCCGACGTCGGCGCTCTTGGTGAAGATGCCGCCGCCGACGCGGGCGAACAGCGCCACCGACGAGGCGCCCATGCCGAAGCCCTCGATGGCGTGGGCCGTGGCCGGGTCACCGCCGAAGATCAGGTAGAGCAGACCGAGACCGAACAGGCCGAGCGAGGCGACCGCCAGGCCCATGATCGAGCCGCCGAAAAAGGCCACCGTCAGCGCCTCCGGGGCGCCCTTGGTGTGGGCCGCGGTGGTGGTGCGCTCGTTGGCCTGGGTGGCGGTGTACATGCCGATGTAGCCGGCGGTTCCGGACGCCAGGGCGCCGACGATGAACGCAAACGCGGTCTTCCAGCCGAGCAGCACCCAGAGCACCACGATCAGGACGCCGGCGAACATGCCGAGCATCTGGTACTCGCGTTTCATGAAGACCATGGCGCCGATGTGGATCTGTTCGGCGATCTTGGCGACCTTCTCGTCACCCCCCGGATACTTCATCACCATGCCGTAGATGACATAGGCCATCACCAGGCCCAGCACGCCGAACACCGGCGGGATCAGCATCGATGCGGTCATAGGATTCCCCTCTTGCGAACTGCTTTTAACGAAACCAAGGCATTCCCGTCGCCGGCGCGACGACGGGATCTACTGTTCTTGCCTGCCAGCGGCGACTAGAATGCCCCCCGCGCCGCAGCGAATGCAGATGCAATCCACTGATGAGCCGATAGCGAATCGTTATAGCCCATCCTGGATACAGCCGCGGATCTTACCCCATCGGGACCACGACTGGCCAGACGAGCACGCGCCCTTCCGGACCACGGGATCGGGCCGGGAGAACGGCAGGTGAAAATCGGGATCTTCTCGGACAGTCACGACGACATTCCGCGGCTGACGGCCGCGTTGCAGGCGGCGGTCGCCGCCGGCGCCGAGACCCTGCTCCACTGCGGCGACGTGGTCGCGGCGGTGACGCTGGCACGGCTGCCCGAGTTGCCGGTGCCGCTGCATGTCATCCACGGCAACAACGGCGGCGACATCTACGCCCTGACCCGGATTGCCGCCCGCTCGGACGGCCGCCTGGTCTACCACGGCATGGAGGCGGCGCTGGAGCTGGCCGGGCGCAAGGTGTTCCTGGTCCACTACCCGCGCTACGCCCGGGCGCTGGCGACCACCGGCGACTGGGACGTGGTCTGCTGCGGCCACAACCACAAGGCGGCGGTGGAGCCGGTCAGGAACGTGGCCGGAACCACCTCGCTCTACGTCAATGCCGGCACCACCGCCGGCCTCGACGCCCCGCCGACCTGGGTGTTCGGCGACCTGGCGACGCTGGCGTTCGAGATCCGGCCGGTACCGTCGCCGGCCTGAGCCAGGGGGGTACGCGCGGCGTAGCGCCCGGATTCCCTTGTAGGTCGGGCTTCAGCCCGACAACACCCCGCGTCGGGCTGAAGCCCGACCCACAGGGATTCGTGCTCCCCGATCTTCGTAGGTCGGACTTCAGCCCGACACCCCGTCGGCTAGACCCGCTTGTAGATCTCCGCGCCGCCCTCGCGGAACGCCTCGGCCTGCTGCGCCAGCCCCCGCTGGCGCTCGGACTCGGCCTGGGCCAGGTCGCGCACCTCCTGGGTGATCTTCATCGAGCAGAACTTGGGCCCGCACATGGAGCAGAAGTGGGCCACCTTGGCGGTCTCCTTGGGCAGGGTCGCGTCGTGGTATTCGCGCGCCCGCTCCGGGTCGAGGCCGAGGTTGAACTGGTCCTCCCAGCGGAACTCGAAGCGCGCCTTGGACAGGGCGTTGTCGCGCACCTGGGTGCCGGGGAAGCCCTTGGCCAGGTCGGCGGCGTGGGCGGCGATGCGGTAGGCGATGATGCCCTCGCGCACGTCCTCGCGGTCGGGCAGGCCGAGGTGCTCCTTGGGGGTGACGTAGCAGAGCATGGCGGTGCCGTACCAGCCGATCTGCGCCGCGCCGATGGCCGAGGTGATGTGGTCGTAGCCGGGGGCGATGTCGGTGGTCAGCGGGCCGAGGGTGTAGAACGGCGCCTCGAAGCAGTCGGCCAGCTCCTTGTCCATGTTCTCCTTGATCAGCTGCATCGGCACGTGGCCGGGCCCCTCGATCATCACCTGGACGTCGTGCGCCCACGCCTTTTTGGTCAGCTCGCCCAGGGTCTCGAGCTCGGCGAACTGGGCCGCGTCGTTGGCGTCGGCCAGCGAGCCGGGGCGCAGGCCGTCGCCGAGCGAAAAGCTGACGTCGTAGGCCTTGGCGATTTCGCAGATCTCGTCGAAGTGGTCGTAGAGGAAGTTCTCGCGGTGGTGGGCCAGGCACCACTTGGCCAGGATCGAGCCGCCGCGCGAGACGATGCCGGTGACCCGGTCGGCGGTCAGCGGCACGTAGCGCAGCAGCACGCCGGCGTGGATGGTGAAGTAGTCCACCCCCTGCTCGGCCTGCTCGATCAGGGTGTCGCGCATGATCTCCCAGCTCAGCTCCTCGGCGACGCCGCCGACCTTCTCCAGCGCCTGGTAGATCGGCACGGTGCCGATCGGCACCGGGCTGTTGCGCAGGATCCACTCGCGGGTCTCGTGGATGTTCTTGCCGGTGGAGAGGTCCATGATGGTGTCGGCGCCCCAGCGGATGCCCCAGACCATCTTCTCGACCTCCTCGCTGATCGACGAGCCGAGCGCCGAATTGCCGAGGTTGCCGTTGATCTTGACGCGGAAGTTGCGGCCGATGATGCACGGCTCGAGTTCCGGGTGGTTGACGTTGGCCGGGATGATGGCGCGGCCGCGGGCGACCTCGTCGCGGACGAACTCGGGCGTGACCCGCTCCGGGATGGCGGCGCCGAAGGCGTGGCCCGGGTGCTGGGCCAGCAGGCCGGCGGCGCGGTACTGGTCGCCCAGCTCGTCCAGGCGCTGGTTCTCGCGCAAGGCGACGAATTCCATCTCCGGCGTGATCTCGCCGCGCCGGGCGTAGTGCATCTGGGTGACGTTGGCGCCGGCCACGGCGCGCCGCGGCACCCGCACCGAGCCGAAGCGCAGGTGGTCGAGTTGCGGGTCGGCAGCCCGTTCGCGGCCGTAGTTCGAACTCAACCCCGGCAGCGGCGCGGTGTCGCCGCGAGCGGCGATCCAGCCGTCGCGCAGGCCCGCCAGGCCGGCCTTCAGGTCGATGGTCACCGCCGGGTCGGTGTAGGGGCCGGAGGTGTCGTAGACGTAGATCGGCGGGTTGGGCTGTTCGCCGTCCCGGGTCGGCGTCGGCGCCTGGCTGATCTCGCGCATCGGCACGCGCAGGTCGGGCCGGCTGCCCTGGACATGGATCTTGCGCGAGCTGGGGAACGGGCGGGTCACCGCCTCGCCGAGCTGGGCGTCGGGAAGGTGGAGCTCTTCGGGTCTGGCGTTCATGCTGCGACTCCAAGGGTCGGGCCGGCGCGGGCGGTCTTCCGTACGGCCGGCGTGCCGGGCCGGGCCCGGGCAGGCGAATGGACGCGCTGGCGCGGCGTCCGCAACGTGTACGACGGAGAAATGGCGCTTCCTGGCGGGCTCAGCTTTCCTACGCCGACACGACTCGGATCAGGTTCCAAGGGTCTTTCTCAGCCCCCTGCGGGGCACCCCCAGCTGATGCAGGTCACGGTAGCCCAATCCCTACCGTCCCGCAAGGATGTTGCCGGCCCGGCGGATCGCCGGCCGCGCGGTCAGCCCCGCGCGCCGGGTCCACGGGCGCCGGCAACTGCCCGCGGTCGGGGCGGAAGGGCCGGCACGGCACCCGGTGGCACACCGCGCACGGCCGGCTATCGCCTTGACCGGCAAGGGGATCGGGGCTATCTTTGCCGCCCTGCAACATGTGCCGAGGATTGTCACGATGACCGCCGTCGACTTCGCCCAGGCCCGTTACAACATGGTCGAACAGCAGGTCCGGCCCTGGGATGTCCTCGACCAGCGCGTCCTCGACCTGATGAGCTCGGTGCCGCGTGAAGCCTTCGTGCCGCCGGCCTACCGCAACCTCGCCTACGCCGACATCGCCATCCCGCTGGACGACGGCCAGGTGATGCTGCACCCCAAGTACGAGGGGCGCATCCTGCAGGCGCTGGCGATGGGGTCGCATGACAACGTCCTCGAGATCGGCACTGGCAGCGGCTACCTGACCGCCTGCCTGGCCGCGCTCGGGCGCCAGGTGCGCAGCATCGACCTGCGCCCCGCCTTCATCGAGGCCGCCGCGGAGCGGCTCAAGGCGCGCGGCATCGACAACGTCGCCCTGGCCGCCGCCGACCTGTTCGCCGGCGGCCTTGACGACGGGCCCGGCCGTTACGACGCCATCGCCGTCGGCGGTGCGCTGACGAGCGTGCCGCAGGCGCTGCGCGACGCCCTGTCGATCGACGGCCGGCTGTTCGTGGTCGTCGGCTCGGCGCCGGTGATGGAGGCGCAGCTGATCATCCGGGTCGGGCCGCAGGAGTGGACCACCGAGGGGCTGTTCGACGGCATCCTGCCCAAGCTCGACCACGAGCCCGACGAGCGTCCGTTCGACTTCTGACTTCAGCCCCCGGGGCCCCGTTCCAGCACCCGTTCCAGCAGCGCCTCGAGCCGATCGAGGGCGCCACGGTTCTGCGCCACCACGCCGCGCCCGGCCGTTCCCGCCGCCGCCGCACGGGCCGGATCGGCCAGGTAACCCGCCACCTGCAAGCCCAGTCCGCCGGCGTCGCTGACGGTCGCCAGCGCGCCGGCCGCGCCGAGCAGCCCGGCGATCCGCTGGAAGTTGTGCAGGTGCGGACCGGCCAGCAGCGGCAGGCCGAGCGCGGCCGGCTCCAGCGGGTTGTGGCCACCGGTCGGCACCAGGCTGCCACCGACGAAGGCGACGTCGGCGGCGGCGTAGAGCAGCGGCAACTCGCCCATGGTGTCGCCGAGGTAGACCGCCACCCCGGCGGGCACGGTGCCGGCGCTGCGCCGGGCGGCAGCGAAGCCGCGCGCCGCGACCAGGGCTGCGACGCGGTCGAACCGCTCCGGATGGCGCGGCACCAGCAGCAGCAGCGCCTCCGGCAGCCGTGCCCGGACGGCTGCGTGGGCGTCGAGCACCGCCGCCTCCTCCCCCTCGTGGGTGCTGGCGGCGATCCAGCACGGCCGCCGGGCGCCGAGCGCGGCGCGCAGCGCCCGCCCCGCCGCCACGGTCTGCTGATCGATCTCCTGGTCGAACTTGATGCTGCCGGTGACCTCGACCCGGGCCGGATCGGCCCCGAGTTCGACCAAGCGACGGGCGTCGTCCTCGGCCTGGGCCGCGATCGCCGCCAGGTTGCGCAGCAGGCCGCGGGTGAGGCGCCCGACGCGCCGGTAGCCGGCCGCCGAGCCGGCCGACAGCCGGGCGTTGGCCAGCACCACGGGGATCCCGCGCGCGGCGCAGCAGGCCACCAGGTTGGGCCACAGCTCGGTCTCCATGATCACCCCCAGCCCGGGACGCAGGGCGTCGACGAAGCGGTGCACCGCCCCCGGCAGGTCGTAGGGCAGGTAGATGTGGGTGACGCGGTCGCCCAGCGCCGCGCGCACGCGGTCGGAGCCGGTCGGCGTCGAGGTGGTGACGATCACGGCGCGCCCGGGGTGGCGGGCCAGCAGCCGTTCGATCAGCGGCAGGGCGGCGATCACCTCGCCGACCGAGACCGCGTGCAGCCAGATGCCGCCGGCCGCCGGCGGTGCCGGAACGTAGCCGAAGCGCTCCGGCCAGCGCCGCCAATAGGCACGGTTGCGCCGCCCGGACCAGAGCAGCCGCAACAGGATCGCCGGGGTGGCGAGGTAGAGCAGCGCGGTGTAGAGGTGACGCATCGGTTCCGCCCGTGGGGTGGCCCATTATAGGCGTGTGACCGAGCGCGGTTGGCGGATGCCGACGGCTCGGTTAGCCTTGGCCCGGATCCGCGCCCGGGGCGCCGGGTCCCGGCCCCACACCTGCAGCGAGCCCGCCCGCGTGCCGTCACCGATCACCGTCAAGTTCCTGGCCAAGGACAGCCTGCGCGATCCGGGCGGCCAGGCGTGGTGGCGGCGCCAGCTCCCCGGCGCCGGCGACCGCTGGGGGAACTGCCGCTTCGTCTTCGATGCCGCCTGCCGCGACTACGACTGGCTGGTGGTCTACGACGACCTGCCGGTGGTGCCGCCGGACCATCGCCACCGCCATGTCGAGCCGCTCCCCTGCCCGCGCGAGAACACCCTGTTGGTCACCGCCGAGCCAGCGTCGATCAAGACCTACGGCAGCGCCTTCCTCGACCAGTTCGGCGTGGTGCTGACCAGCCACGAGCCGTGGGCGTTGCGCCATGCCGGGGCGATCCGTTCCCAGCCCGCCCTGCGCTGGCACTACGGCGTGCGCATGGACGGCCAGCGCCCCAGCATCGACTACGACGCCCTGCAGGCGGCGCCGCCGCCGGCCAAGTCGCGCCTGGTCTCGGCGGTCACCTCGAGCAAACGCATGCGCCTGACCCGGCACCGCAGTCGCTACGACTTCGTCATGGCGCTGCGCGCCGCCCTGCCCGACTTCGACCTGTTCGGCTACGGCATCCGGCCCATCGACGACAAGCGCGACGCCCTCGACCCCTACCGCTACCACGTGGCGCTGGAGAACCACGTCGGCCCGCACCACTGGACCGAAAAGCTGGCCGACCCGTTCCTGGCCCGGGCGCTGCCGTTCTACTACGGCGCCCCCAACGCCGCCGACTACTTCCCGCCGGAGAGCTTCATCCCGATCGACATCGAGCGCCCGGAGGCTGCCATCCGCGTCATCCGCCAGGCGCTGGCCGACCACGCCTACGACGCCCGCCGTGACGCCATCGACGAGGCGCGGCGGCGGGTCCTCGAGGAGTACAACCTGTTCGCCGTGCTGGCGCGCGAGATCGGCGCGCGCCAGGCGCAGCCGCGGCCGCGGACCCTGGGCGCCACCATCCGCAGCCGCCACCTGGCCCGGGTGGCGTCACCGGGCGCGGCCCTGCGCTACGCCGGCGAGGTGGCCTATGTGCGCGCCCGCCTCCTGCTCGCGCGGGGGTCCGGATGAACCCGGCGGGCGGGCGGGCGGGACCGGCGCGCCGGCGTGCTACCATGAGCGCGCCGTTTCCGGCCGGATCGACCCCTTCCCGCATGCAGCAGCCGACGCCGAAGCAGCTCTACCTCCGCCTGCTGGGGTACCTCCGTCCCTACCGCCTGGCGTTCGCGCTGGCGCTGCTGGCGACGGCGGTGATCGCCGCCACCGACCCGGCCATCGCCGGCCTGATGAAACCGCTGCTCGACGGCAGTTTTGTCGAGCGCGACCCGGCGGCGATCCGCACCCTGCCGCTGGTGCTGGTCGGCCTGTTCGTGATCCGCGGCATCGCCAGCTACCTGAGCGGTGTCGGCATGGCCTGGGTCGGCAGCCGGGTGGTGACCGACCTGCGCCAGCAGCTGTTCGCCAAGCTGCTGCGGCTGCCGGGCGCGTTCTACGACAACACCACCGGCGGCGAACTGGTCTCCAAGTTCAGCTACGACTCGGCCCAGCTGATGGCCGCGACCACCGGCGTGCTGGTCACCCTGGTGCGCGACTCGCTGTCGGTGCTCGGCCTGCTCGGCCTGATGCTCTACCTGAATTGGCAGCTGACCCTGCTGATCCTGCTCACGGCGCCGCCGATCGCCCTGCTCTCGAGTTTCGTCAGCCAGCGCCTGCGCCGGCTCAACACCGACCTGCAGCAGAGCATGGGCAGCATGACCCACACCCTGGAGGAGGCGATCGGGGGCGAGCGGATCATCAAGATCTACCACGCCGAGCCACGCGAACAGGCGCGCTTCAACCGGGTTTCGACCCGCATCCACCACCTGCTGATCAAGGTGCGCAGCGCCGGCGAGGCGTTTTCGCCGACGGTCCAGCTGATCACCGTCTGCGCCATCGCCACGGCGATCTACATCGCCTCCAGCGGCATCATCGGCGGGCCGCAGTCGGTCGGCGAGATTGCCGCGCTGTTCGGCGCCATGGGCATGCTGATGGCGCCGATCAAGCGGCTGACCCGGATCAACGAGCCGCTGCAGGCCGGCGTCGCCGCCGCCGGCAGCCTGTTCGCCATGCTCGACCGCCCCGGCGAGCCGGATTCGGGCACCCACACCCCGGGCCGGGTACGCGGCGACGTGCGCCTCGAGGGAGTCCATTTCCATTACGGCGACAGCGCGCTGCCGGCCCTGGACGGCATCGACCTGGCGATCGCGCCGGGCGAGACCGTGGCCCTGGTCGGGCCGTCGGGCAGCGGCAAGTCGACGCTGATGAAGCTGCTGCCGCGGCTCTACCGGGTCAGCGCCGGCCGCATCCTGCTCGACGGCGTCGACATCGAGGCCTACACCCTGCACGGCCTGCGCGGCTGCTTCGCCTACGTCGGCCAGGAGACCACCCTGTTCAACGACAGCGTCGCGGCCAACATCGCCTACGGGATCGACGGCGCGGTCGACCCCGCCGCGCTGACCGACGCCGCCCGCCGCGCCAACGCCCTGGAGTTCATCGAGCAGCTGCCGCAGGGGTTCGACACCGTCATCGGCGAGGACGGCGCCCAGCTCTCCGGCGGCCAGCGCCAGCGGCTGGCGATCGCCCGCGCGCTGCTGCGCGACGCCCCGATCCTGCTGCTCGACGAGGCGACCTCGGCGCTGGACGGCAAGTCCGAGGCGCTGGTGCAGGCGGCGCTGGAGGCGGCACGCCACGGCCGCACCACCCTGGTGATCGCCCACCGCCTCTCCACCGTGGCCAACGCCGACCGCATCGTGGTCATGAACCACGGCCGCATCGTCGCCGTCGGCAGCCACGCCGCCCTGCTCGAGCAGAGCGAGATCTACCGTTCACTGCACAGCCACATGCCCGCCGCGGAGCACGCCTCGTCACCGGCTTAGGCGCCGGGTCCGGCGGCCGGCCGCCACCTCACTCCGGCCAGTACGCTCGCAACCACGGTGACGGCCGGATGGTCTTGTAGATGCGCTTGTGCAGCGGCACCCGGCGGCCCCAGCGCCCGGCGATGGCGTCGTCGGCCTTGGGGGCGCCGTGGAAGGCCAGCAGCCGGGTGCCGCGGGGCAGGACCGGGGTGCGGAAGGGGCGCAGGTACCACGGCGGCAGGCAGTGCTTCTTGAAGCTGCGGCACCAGCCCTCCGGCCAGAAGATCAGACGCCCCTGCCACAGGATGACCCGCGACGACAGGTACTCCTGGCTGGCGGTGCCGAAGGTGGTGATCACCTCCAGTGGATGGGCCTCGAAGTAGCGCTTGACCTCGCCCAGCGTCCCCACCACCCAGGAGTAGCACGACGCCTGGCCGACGCGGTCGCCGGGGCTGTTCCAGTCGTTGATGATGACGAACTGGTCGCCCTGGGGAAATTCGTAGAACGGGTCGATGGTGTCGACCAGGGCTACGTCGAGGTCGAAAAAGAGCACCCGCCGGCCGGTCAGGCCGCCGAGGTCGTCGGCGCACAGCGCCGCCTCCTTGCGGTAGGCCAGGTTGCGCCGGGCCAGGATCGCCACCGCCTCGGGGTGGCGCGCGGGATCGATCACCAACTCCGGCAGCGGGTGGACGAGGACGGCGGGATCGAGGTCCCGGGCGTCGTCGGTGAAGCAGTGGAAGCGTACTGCGTGGCGTTCGGTGAAGCGGCGCACCATCGTCAACAGCCGGTTGACGTCGGCGGGGCCGTACAGGGTCCCCCACTTGATGCAGATGACGTCGACGACGGGCCGGGTCACGGTACTAGACCGGCAGGAGACCGATGCCGAAGCCGGTCTGGTTCGGATCGGCGATGATCTCTTCGTACGCCTGGCCCTGTTTGACCCGCTCCCAGAAGGGGTGCACCCGGGTCGAGGCCACCGGCTGGCGGGCGACGATGTCGTGGAAGGCGATCAGGCCGCCGGGGCGCACCAGGTGTTTGTAGTCGCGGTAGTCGGCCTCGACCCCGGCCTCGCTGTGGTCGCCGTCGATGAACAGGAAATCGACCTGGCGGCCGGCCAGCTGCCGTTCCACCCGCTGCCGGAACCCGGGGTCGTGCGAATCGCCCGACAGCAGGGTCACCCGGCAGGAGGAGGCCGGCGGGGGCAGTTGGGTGAACAGCTCGGCGGCCGGTGCCAGGTCGCGCAGGTCGCAGGTGATCACCTCTTCGGACGCCAGCCGGCACCAGATCAGCAGCGTGCCGGCGCGGGCGGTGCCGATCTCCAGGATCCGTTGCGGCTGCAGCGCCTCGACCCGCTGCGCCAGGCCGAGGATCTCGGCCGGTATCTGCAGGGTCTTGATGCGGAAGTGGCCGGCGCCGCCGAAGTTCATCGCCCAGTCGACGGTCTCCTCCAGGCTGCGCTCCCGGGCGTGGTAGGCGACCAGCCGCCGCAGTGCCTGGCCGCGGTGGAAAGGCGCCCGCATTTTCCGGCTCAGCTGCGCAAGCATCGACATCACACGTCCCCCTCGAGTTGTTTGGCCGCCTGCGCGCCCGGCGCGGCAATCGGCCACCCCGCGCGGCCCGCGGTTTCCGGCACGCCCACCGCCAACCCGACAGCAGCGCCATGGCCGAAGAAGCCGAACCCAAGGCCGAGCAGGTAGAACGATACCAGCAGCTGCTCCGAGCTGTAGAAGTCCTTCTGGCTGCCGAACGGCAGCCACAGCAGCAGGTAGGCCAGCAGGCAGCCCCAGCCGAACGTCGCGGCGTGGTACCGTCGCTGCCACAGGTAACGCACCAGCCAGGCGTAGTAGGCCAGGAAGGCGGCCAGGCCGACCACGCCGCTACCGAGCAGGATCTCGATCAGCACCTGGTGGGCGTGCATGATCCGGGTCTCGCCGGCGAACGGCGAGTCCGCCGCCAGATACTCGTCCACCTGGCGTTCGAATTCACTCGGCCCGTAGCCGACCGCCCAGTGCTCCGCGGCCATCGCCAGGGCCGGCTCCCAGACGTCGAGCCGCAGTGACAGGGCGCGGTTGACCGTGTCGCGATCGAGCTGCTGCAGCACCACGGCGGTCTGCTGCAGCCGCGCCTGGAAGCTCGGGTTGAAGGTGAACATCAGCGTGGTCAGCAGCAGCAGCGCCACCGGGGCGCCGAGCAGCAGCGCCAGGCGCGGCCGCGGCGGCAGCCCGCAGGCGGCGACCAGCACGAAGACCATCAGGAAAAAGCCGTAGCCGAACATGGCGTAACGGCTGCCGGCGGCGAACACCACCACGGCCCCGGCGACCGCCAGCAGCGCGGCCAGCCAGCGGCCACCCGGCCGGGAGAGCAGCCAGAAGGCCGGCGGCATCAGCAGGAAGCCGACGTAGTAGCCGTAGCGGGTCGCCTTGGTGAAAAAGGCGCGGACCCGGTCGGGACCGAACTCGTCGGCCGCCGGAATACCGAACAGGTCGAAGCCGATCAGCAGCTGCAGCAGGCCGTCGGCCACCCAGAAGGCGACCGTCAGCGCGATGGCCACGGCCGCGACGCGCCGCACCCCCGGCCGCTCGAGCAGCCCGGCCAGCGCCAGCGCCAGCAGGGTGGCGGCAGCGACCACGGCGAGCTTTTCGACACCCAGGGTTGAGATCGCCCCCTGCTGCAGCCCCAGGACCAACAGGGTCAACAGCACCGGCAACCCGATCGCGCCGGCGGCCCACAGCACCCCGGTCTGGCGGCGCCACTGCGCGCGCACCTCCCGCGACAGCAGGCCGACGAAGATCAGGGCGAGACTGAACAGCGCGTAGCTGCGCGAGAACGGCAGCGCCAGCAGCGGGCTCGCTACCAGCAGCCCGGCCAGCAGATCCCGACGACCGGTCGCCATAGTCATGCCGCTGCCTCGAGTGCCAAGACCGGAAACGGCCCGAAGCCATGGGCTTCGAGATCGGCGATCAGGTTGGCACCGAGGCGCGCCTCGGCGAACGTCTCGGCGAACAGCCGCGCTGCGGCGGCGCCCCGTTGCGCCAGCAGGTGCGGGGCGGTGACCCAGCGTTCGAGCGCGGCGGCCAGGGCGGTGGCGTCACCCGGTGGGGTGAAGGCGATCGGCGCCGGCGCCGGCAGCCGGAAGCGCGCATCGAAGGCCGGCGTGTCGGCGGTGATCACCGGCCGCCCCACGGCCAGCGCCTGGTAGACCTTGTTCGGCACCACGCGCCACGCCTTGGGCGTGGTGCCGAAAATGCCGAGGACGAGGTCGGCGGCGGCGATCCTGTCCGGGAGGGCGTCGAGCGGCAGCCACGCCTCGAAGCTGACCTCGACCTGCCGGCGGTCGCCCGCGCCGGCGTGCAGTGCCGCCTCGGCCGCGGCGCGCAGCGGGCCGTCGCCGATGAAGTGGCAGGCGATCGGCGGCCCGGTGTAGCGCGTCAGCGCGGCGACGATGGTCGGCACCCCGTGCAGCTGGATGAACGAGCCGTAGAACAGCACCCGCGGCCGCGCGCCGGCGCCGAGATCACGTGGCGGGCGCGGCGCGAACAGCGACGCGTCCGCCCCCACCGGCAGCACCACCAGCCGCTCCGCCGGCACGCCGAGGAGGTCACGGAAGTAGTCCGCATGCCCCGCGGTGTCGGCGATGACCACGTCGGGCCGGGCGAACAGCCGCCGCTCCCAGCGCAGCAGCCGGCGCGCCGCGCGGCTGTCGGCATCGAACTTGCGCCGCTCGTTGACCTGCTTGTCGTAGGCGCTGATCAGTGGATCGAAGACCAGCGGGAGGCCCCGGCGGCGGGCGAAACGGCTGGCGGCGGCGATGTCGCGCTGGCGGAAGCAGGGCACCCAGACCAGGTCGGCCCCGCGGCGCCGGCGCAGCGTGGCCTCGACGTCGCCGAGGGCGGAGATGCGGGGACTGAAGAGGTCGAGCCGCGCGCCCGCCTGCGCCAGCAATCGGAATACCACCCGGTCGCGCGAGTAGGCGTCGGCGAGCGTGGCGCCACGCCCCCAGACCAGGACCTCCCTGATCATGGCGCGGCAACCGGCACGGGTAGATTCATCGGGCAAGTCTCTTTCTCAAGCTGGCGGTGCCAGTGGCGCGGCCGCCTGGCAAACCGGGTGGCCACCGTTCCGGGACGGCCGGCCAAAATCGGCCCGATCATACACAGAGTCGACCGTCTGTACCGCCGAACCGCTCATACAGGGCCACGGTCGCCCCGATCATCCGCTCGAGCGTCCAGTCGAAGGCCTGGTCGGGCCGCGGCAAGGCCTGTTGGAGCAGCTCCCGCACACGCGCCACACAGCCGTCGAGATCGCCCGGCTCGACCGCCCCGGCGGGATAGAAGTGGCGCATGATCTCGCCCACGCCGCCGCAGTCGTAGCCGATCACCGGCGTGCCGAGGGCCAGCGCTTCGGCCACCGTGCGCCCGAACGACTCCGGCTGGGTCGACAGCGACAGCACCGCGGCAGAGACGGCGTAGATCTCGCGCATGTCGTCGCGGTGCCCGGTCAGCGTGACCCGCTCGTCCAGCCCCAGGGCGGCGATGCGGGTGCGCAGGGCTTGGGCGTAGCGCTGCTTGCCCGGCTGGGTGTCGCCGACGATCAGGCCGTGCACCGGGCGCCCTTCGCGCGCCAGCGCGGCGACCAGCTCCAGGAACCCGGTGTGCCCCTTGAGCTGGGTCAGGCGGCCGGGCAGGGTCAGCACCTGCTGCCCTTCGAGTTGCGGATACTGCTGACGCCAGCGGTCCAGCCACGCTGCAGGCGGCCGGTAGCCGCGCGGAAACTGGCCGGGATCGATGCCGCGGTGGATCACTTCGATGCGCGCCGGGTCGAGCCGGGGGTAGCTGGCGAGGAGGTAGTCGCGCACCGAAGCGGAGACCGCGATCACCCGCTCGCCGCGGGTCATCACCGCGCTGTAGCGGTTGACCGAGTAGAAGCCGTGCACGGTGGTGACCAGGCGCGGCCGCGATCCGGGTGGCAGCCCACGCCAGGCCAGGTAACCGACCCAGGCCGGCAGGCGCGAGCGCAGGTGCAGGACATCGACCCGCTGCTTGGCCAGCAACCGGCGCAGGCGCGGCACCCAGCGCAGCGTGGTCAGCCGCTTGCGGCCGACGTCCCAAGCGAGGTGCTCGCTGCCCTCGGCGACCAGCCGCTCGACCATCCGCCCCCCGGCCGAAATCACGATCGAGCGATGGCCGGCACCGACCAGGCCGCGCGCCACCTCCAGGGTGCCGCGCTCGACGCCACCGGACGCGAGCGCCGGCAGCATCTGCACGACCGTCAGCCGACGGGCCACCAGCGCTCCAGCAGCAGCCTGGCGCAGCGCTCCGCCTCGTTGAACCCGGTCCGCGGTTGCGGCAGTTCGCCCCCTGCGCACCAGCGGGCATAGGTGGTCACCCAGCCGTCGGCGAGCAGCCGGTCGAGACCGCGCAGGACCCGGCCGGTGCCGCCGCGCGGCGGCAGCGCCAGCAGGCCGACCGCGGCGCCGCCGGTCAGCGCCTCGTAGACCATGGACACGCTGTCCTCGCTGACCCAGGCGACCGCGGCCGTGGCCAGCCGCCCGGCCAGCCAGCCGGGTGGCGTGGCCGCACCCGGCAGCACCTCGAGGTTGGGCAGGCCGAGCGCCGCCACCGCCGACGCGAACGTCTCCGGGGTGCGACGCGACGTGGTCAGGGTCCAGCAGCGCTTCGGCTCCCGGGTGACGATGCCGCCGATCTGGGCGAGCAGGTCGGCGGCGTCCCAGGTGTGGTGGCGCGACGGGCCGCCGATCAGCAGCAGCCCGGAGCCGTCGCGCGGACCCGGGGCGGGGCGCACGGCATTGACCACGCCACGGGTCAATTCGACATGGTCACCGGTCGCCTCGCCGTCGTGCTCCGGGATCAGGCAGAGGTCGAACCACCGGCGCGGCAGGCTCGGGCGCATCAGCACCACGCTGCGGCCGCCGTGGCGCCGGCGTACCAGCAGCAGCGGCAGATGGGTGGCGTGGCCGGCGCCGAGCAGCAGGTCCGGCGCGGGGCGGCCGGCAAACGGATTGCGCCCGATCAGCAGCCGGCCCAGCAGCGGCACCTCGAAATCGACCAGCGCCAGATCGGCGTGGCGCGCCAGCGCTGTGACCAGGCCGCGGATCTGGCTGTCGTGGCCCGGGCGGCCGTCACGCAACTGCCACAGCGTAAGCGTCGGGCGGCTCATGCTCGGCCGCGCCGCAACGACGGGGTCAATCCTCGAGGACGTATTCGGCGCCGCAGTAGGGGCAGGTCGCACGACCCTGCTCCTCCACCGGCAGATAGACGCGCGGGTGGGAGTTCCACACGCTGGAGCCGGGCAACGGGCAGTGCAGCGGCAGGTCGGCACGGGTGATGTCGTAGCGCGGAAGAGCGTTCGGGGTCGCCGTGCCGTCGTCGGTGCGCGGGGTCGCTTGCATGATGCTTGTCTCCAGTTCTCGATGGATCCGGGCCGGGCCGCGAGCTTCAACACTCCATCAACCGTTGCCAGACGGCGGTGACGCCAGCACGCAGCTCGGCAAACTCGGCCGCGTCGACCAGCGCCGGCCGGTCCTGCAGGGCGCAGCGGTGGCCGGCGGCGCGGAAGACGCGGTAGGCCTCGCCCAGCAGGGCCGCATCCGCGGCAGGCAGCAACCCTTCGCGTTCGAGGGTCTCGAGCAGCCGGATGTTGTCGCTCCAGGCCAGCAGCGCCGGGTGGTCGTGCGCCCCCGCGAGGGTGCCGTATTGCACCATAAATTCAATATCGGCGATACCGCCCGGATCCTGCTTGAGGTCGAACTGGCCGGGCGGCGCGGCCGCCAGCTGGGTGCGCATGCGCTCGCGCATGCTGCGCACCTCCTCGCGCAGGCTGGCCTGGTCGCGCGGCTGGGCCAGGACCTCGGCCCGGATCGCCTGGAAGCGTTCGGCCACCGCGCCGCTGCCGGCCACCGGCCGCGCCCGCACCAGCGCCTGCCGCTCCCAGGTCCAGGCCCGGTCGCGCTGGTAGGCGGCGAAGGCGTCGAGACTGCTGACCATCAGCCCGGAGGAGCCGCTCGGGCGCAGGCGGGTGTCGACCGGGTAGAGCTCGCCGCTGGCGGTCAGGGTGGTCAGCAGGTGGATCACCCGCTGCGCCATGCGGGTGAAAAAGACCGCGTTGTCGACCGGCTTGGCTCCCTCGGTTACCTGCTCCTGGCCCGCGCTGTCGTGCAGGAACACCACGTCGAGGTCGGAGACGTAGCCGAGCTCGATGCCGCCGAGCTTGCCGTAGGCGACGATGCCGAAGCCGGCCTCGCGGCGCACGCCGTCGACCGTGCACCCGGGCACGCCGTGGCGCGCGACCAGGCCGTCCCAGGTGATGCGGTGGACCGCGCCGAGGACCGTTTCAGCGATCCAGGTCAGGTGGTCGCTGACCACCATCAGCGGGATGGCGTCGACCACGTCGGCGGCGGCGACCCGCAGCACGTTGACGCGCTTGAAGTGGCGCAGGGTCTCCATCTGCTGCTCGAGGTCGTCGGCGGCGATGTCGGCCAAGCGCGCCGCCAGCTCCGCCTCGAGACCGGCGCGGTCGGGGGGGCGGTAGAGGGTGCGCGGGTCGAGCAGCTCGTCGAGCAGCAGCGGGTACTGCGACAGCCGCAGCGCGATCCAGACGCTGGCCGCGACCAGCCGCACCAGCTGCGACAGCGCCATCGGGTTCTCGACCAGCAGGGCGATGTAGGCACTGCGGCGGGAGACGGTCTCGAGCAGCGGCACCAGCCGGCGCAGGCACTCGGTCGGCGCCGCGGTGCCGCCGATCGAGGCCAGTAGCAACGGCATCAGCCGCTGCATGCGCTGCTGGCCGACGGTCGACTGGGCGCGACAGGCGCGCGATTCGCGCAGCCCCGCCAGCAACTCCTGCGCCGCCTGCGGGTCGTCGAAGCCCGCCGCGGTCAGGACCGTCGTCGCCGCCGCCGCGTCCAGCGTGCCGCGCCACACCGCCGCCAGGCCGTGTTCCCGCGGTGCGGTCGACGGTTCCGCCTGGGGCAGGGCGAACAGCTGCTCGAAGTCGCCGCTGACCCGCGTCCGGTGCCGAGCCAGATCGGCGGCGAAGCGCTTCCAGTCGGGGTAGTCCATGGCCACGGCCAGGCGCAGGCGCTCGACCTCCCCGGTCGGCAGTTCGTGGGTCTGGCGGTCGGCGTAGGCCTGCAGCCGGTTCTCGACCCGGCGCAGGAAGAGGTAGGCGTCGCGCAGCTGGGTGGCGGCGTGTTGCGGCAGGTGGCCGAGTTCGGCCAGGGTCGCCAGCACCGCGAGGATGCCGCGCCGGCGCAGCGCGGGCTCGCGACCGCCGAAGACCAGCTGGAACGCCTGGCCGACGAACTCCACCTCGCGGATGCCGCCCGGACCGAGCTTGATGTCCTGCTCCATGCCCTTGCGACTGACCTCGGCATGGATCATCGCCTTCATTTCGCGCAGCGACTCGAAGACGCCGAAATCGACATAGCGCCGGTAGACGAACGGGCGCAGCAGGTCGAGCAGCTCCGCACCCGCGGCGCGGTCGCCGGCCACCGGGCGCGCCTTGATCAGGGCATAGCGCTCCCATTCGCGCCCCTGCGACTGGTAGTACTCCTCGAGGGCGTCGAAACAGATCGCCAGCGGACCGCTGCTGCCGTAGGGCCGCAGGCGCATGTCGACGCGGTAGACGAAACCGTCCGCGGTGGCGCTGTCCAGCGCCTGGATCAGCCGCTGGCCGAGCCGCTGGAAAAAGCGTTCGCAGCCGACCTGGCAGCCGGGATCGTCGTGGTAGTCGGGGTAGGCGAAGATCAGGTCGATGTCGGAGGAGAAATTGAGCTCGCCGGCGCCGAGCTTGCCCATGCCGAGCACCACCAGCCGCTGCGGCGCGCCGGCGCCGGTGCGCGGCTCGCCCCACTGCGCCACCTGCCAGCCGTGCAGCCGCTCCAGGGCGGTGTCGATGCACGCCTCGGCCAGCCCCGAGAGGTCGGCCAGGGTGGCGTCGAGGTCGGCCGTGCCGGCCAGGTCGCGCCAGGCGATGCGCACCATTTCGCGTCGGCGCAGCTGGCGCAGCGCGCTGGCCAGCGTGGCGTCGTCGTGGCTGTCGGCGCACGCCCGGGCGACCCGGCGGGTGAATTCGTCGCCTTCGTAGGTGCACGTCAGGTCGCCACTGCCGAGCAGGTCGTCGAGCAGCTCCGGGACGCGCACGCAGCTGTCGGCGACAAAGCGGCTGGTGGCCCAGACACGCGCCAGTTCGTCCTGCCGTTCCGGAGGAATCGCCGGCTCCCTGCCGGCCGCGCGCAGACCCGCGACATACCCCTGCCAGGCGAGATCGACCGCCGGCCGCAACGCCGCCGGCAGCGCCTCCGGCCAGGGTTCGAAACGGTCGGCGGGGCGTGCTCGGGGATCGATGACTTCTGTGCTCATGCGGCTCGGGTTCGGCAGCGCGGCCGGCGTGGCTATACTAGGGCGATCATTGATTGTCCCATGCTCGCGCCGGGCATGTCTTTACCGGCCCAGGAGAACCCGATGGAATTCCGCGATTACCTCAAGATCATGATGCTCAAGGAGGGGTCGGACGTCTTCCTCTCCACCGGGGCACCACCGATCTGCAAGATCGAAGGCAAGATGGTGCCGCTGGAACAGAAGACCATGGCCCCGGACGAGGTCAAGGAGATCGCCTACCGGGTCATGGGCCCGGAAAAGGTCGCCCAGTTCGAGCAACGGCCGGAGATGAACCTGGCGCTTTCCGAACCCGGCATCGGCCGCTTCCGCATCAACATCTTCCAGCAGCGCAACCAGGTGGCGATGGTGGTGCGTGCGATCAAGAGCGAGGCCCCGGCGTGGCAGGATCTCGGCCTGCCCAAGGTGGTCATCGACCTGATCATGGAAAAACGCGGCCTGCTGCTGTTCGTCGGCGGCACCGGCTCGGGCAAGTCGACCTCGCTGGCGGCGCTGATCGACTACCGCAACAAAAACGCCACCGGCCACATCATCACCATCGAGGACCCGATCGAGTTCGTCCATCGCCACAAGAAGTCGATCGTCAACCAGCGCGAGGTCGGCATCGACACCCTGAGCTACCACGACGCCCTGAAGGAGACCCTGCGCCAGGCGCCGGACGTCATCCTGATCGGCGAGATCCGTGACCGCGAGACCATGGAGCACGCCATCGCCTTTGCCGAGACCGGACACCTGGCGATCTCGACCCTGCACGCCAACAACGCCAACCAGGCGATGGACCGGATCATCAACTTCTTCCCCGAGGAGCGGCGCAGGCAGCTGCTGCTCGACCTGTCGCTGAACATCCGCGGCGTGGTCTCGCAGCGGCTGATTCCCGGCACCGACGGCAAGCGCCTCGCCGCCTTCGAGATCCTGACCGGCAGTTCCACCGTGCGCGACCTGCTCAAGCGCGGCGACATCGGCGAATTGAAGGAGGTGATGGAGAAGTCGGTGGTCCAGGGCATGCAGACCTTCGACCACGCCCTGTTCGAGCTCTACAAGGAGGGCCGGATCGACCTCGAGGAGGCACTGAAGAACGCCGACTCGGCCAACAACCTGCGCCTCAAGATCAACCTCTCCGAGGGCAAGGACAACACCGAGGAGCGCGATCTCGAGGCCAAGAAGGAGATCGACCCCAGCGCCGGCGTGCTGCGCTCGGAACACGACAAGAGCCCGCTGGAGCGCAGCGGTGGCAGCGGCATCACCTTCGACTAGCGCTCGCGGCCGGCAACCTCCTGCGGGCGTTTAGTCCGGACATAAAAAAAAACCCCGCCGTCGCCGGCGGGGTTCTTCGTTCGGGCGGGTGGCCCGGACGGCCTGATTACATCATGCCGCCCATGCCGCCCATGCCGCCCATGCCGCCCATCTCATCCATGCCCGAGGCACCGGACTCCTCCTTCGGCGCCTCGGCGACCATCACCTCGGTGGTGATCATCAGGCCGGAGACCGAAGCGGCGTTCTGCAGCGCGGTGCGGGTGACCTTGGTCGGATCGAGAATACCCATCTCGATCATGTCTCCGAACTCGCCGGTCTGGGCGTTGTAGCCGTAGGCATTCTTGCCCTCGGCCACCTTGCTCAGCACCACCGAGGCCTCGCCACCGGCGTTGGTGACGATCTGGCGCAGCGGCTCTTCCATGGCCCGACGGGCGATGTTGATGCCGACGTCCTGGTCGTGGTTATCGCCCTTGATGTCGCCGAGCAGCGCCAGCGCACGCACCAGCGCGACACCGCCGCCCGGGACCACGCCCTCCTCGACCGCAGCGCGGGTGGCATGCAGCGCATCCTCGACCCGCGCCTTCTTCTCCTTCATCTCCATTTCGGTGGCGGCGCCGACCTTGATCACGGCCACGCCGCCGGCCAGCTTGGCGACCCGCTCCTGGAGCTTCTCGCGGTCGTAGTCGGAGGTGGTCTCCTCGATCTGGGCGCGGATCTGCTTGACCCGGGCCTCGATGCTGTCGTGGCTGCCGGCACCGTCGATGATGGTGGTGTTCTCCTTGGTGATCTGCACCTTCTTGGCGGTGCCCAGATCATCCAGGGAGGCCTTCTCCAGCGTCAGGCCGACCTCCTCGGAGATCACCGTGCCACCGGTCAGGATGGCGATGTCCTCGAGCATGGCCTTGCGCCGGTCGCCGAAGCCCGGCGCCTTGACGGCGGCGACCTTGACGATGCCACGGATGGTGTTGACCACCAGCGTCGCCAGCGCCTCGCCCTCGACGTCCTCGGCGATGATCAGCAGCGGCTTGCCGGCCTTGGCCACGCCCTCGAGCACCGGCAGCATGTCGCGGATGTTCGAGATCTTCTTGTCGTGGAGCAGGATGTAGGGTTCATCCAGCGCGACGCTCATGGTCTGCTGGTCGTTGATGAAGTACGGCGACAGGTAACCGCGGTCGAACTGCATGCCCTCGACGACGTCGAGCTCGTTCTCCAGTCCGGAGCCGTCCTCGACGGTGATCACGCCCTCCTTGCCGACCTTCTGCATCGCCTCGGCGATGATGTTGCCGACCGACTCGTCGGCATTGGCGGAGATGGTGCCGACCTGGGCGATCGCCTTGTCGTCGGCGCACGGCTTGGACAGCCCCTTGAGCTGCTCGACGGCCGCGGTCACGGCCTTGTCGATGCCGCGCTTGAGGTCCATCGGGTTCATGCCGGCGGCCACCGCCTTCAGGCCCTCCTTGAGGATCGACTGCGCCAGCACGGTCGCGGTCGTGGTGCCGTCACCGGCGGCGTCGGAGGTCTGGGAGGCGACCTCCTTGACCATCTGCGCGCCCATGTTCTCGAACTTGTCCTTGAGCTCGATCTCCTTGGCCACGGAGACACCGTCCTTGGTCACGGTCGGAGCGCCAAAGCTCTTGTCGAGCACGGCGTTGCGGCCCTTCGGACCGAGGGTGACCTTGACCGCGTTGGCCAGGACATTGACCCCGTGCAGCATGCGCTGCCGGGCGTCGTCGGAAAATCTCACGTCTTTCGCTGCCATTGCAGTAATTCCTCTCTGAATTCGGTGATGGTGGGGTCGGTCAGAGGCCGCTTCAGCCTTCCATGACCGCCATGATGTCTTCCTCGCGCATCACCAGCAGGTCTTCGCCGTCGACCTTGACCTCGGTGCCCGAGTACTTGCCAAACAGGACCTTGTCGCCGACCTTGACGTCGAGCGCACGGACGTCGCCGCTGTCGAGGATCTTGCCGTTGCCAACCGCGATGATCTCGCCCTTGGAGGGCTTCTCAGCGGCGTTGTCCGGGATCACGATACCGCCAGGGGTGGTCCGCTCTTCTTCGGTGCGGCGGACGATCACACGATCATGCAAGGGTCTGATGTTCATAGGGTGCTCCCAATCGCTCCTGATAGATTAGGGTGGCACGGGGAGCGCCTGTTAGCACTCGCCCGTGAGGAGTGCTAATAATAGGGGCGAGTGGCCGGAAGTCAAGGGTTGGCGGGGAGAAAAAGGTCGTGGTGGCGACCCCGACACCCTCGCGGACCGGGTGCCGCACGACGGGCGCCATCCCGGGACGGTCTCCGCAGGGGTGGCCCAAAAGCATGCGGCCTGCCGAGGCAGGCCGCATGTGGGTAAGGACTTACCTCGGGCTAGCGCCAGACGTAACGGTAACTTACACCGACGAAGACGACGTTCTCGTTCGGGTCCTGGATCACCGTCGTGCCGTCTGAATAGTCCCACGGATCGCCGTTCAGCTCTTGCCAGGTCCAGTCGTTGGTCTTGCGCTGCTCATAGACCACGTCCAGCCGCACGGTCGAGTTGGGGTCGACCGCGTAGTCGCTGAACAGGCGCAGCGACCAGAGCTTGTAGTGGATGTCGGGCAGCGTATCCAGGGTGTCGGCGCCGTCGCGGTCGACGATGTCCTGCTCGTTGCGGTCGTAGGCGTACTTGAGGTCGACCCCGACCTTGACGTCGTCGCGCGGGGTCCCGCGCAGGCCGAGGCCGACGGCCGCGCCGCTGGTGTCCAGCTTGGCGTCCCACTCGTCGCTGCCGGAGTCCACCGACGCCTGGTCGATCTCCGACTCGGTCAGGGTGACCCAGCCGGTCAGCTTCCAGTCGTAGGAGAGGGCGTAGCTGGCGTCGGCCGAGACCAGCTGCGTCCTGCCGCTCCTGACGCCGAGGTCACGACCGTCGGGATCGTATTCGTCGTCGGCGATCTCGTAGCGGAACTGCATCGACAGCAGCTCCGACGCCAACCAGTCGACCGCCAGCTTGACCTGGTCGCGGTCGCGGTCGGCCCAGTGGCGCGGCGCGATGCGATCGGGGTCGGCGAGATTGGAGTCGGGGAACAGGGTCGAGCCGTCGCGGCTCTTGCGGACGTAGGCGATGCGGCCGTTGACCGTATCCGACATCGACCGGCGCAGCTCCAGCGTGAAGGTGTCCTCCTCGGTCTCCTCGCGGAAGGAGACCGAACGGTAGGCGCCGTTGGCGACGTCGTCGTCCGGGATGTCGCGCTCGCGCTTGTCGTACTCGTAGCCGCCCTTGAACTTGATGCCCATGGGCAGGCGGTAGGCGGCATCGAGGCCGAGGGTAGTGAAGGTGCGCGACCAGACCACGTTCTGGCGGTTACTCCGGTATAGGTCGATGGGGGTGTTGTCGTTGCGGTCCTCGTAGCGCGCCTTGGCCGACAGGGCCAGCTCCCGGGTCGGGCGGGTGTACAGGCCGAGGTTGAGCAGCGTCGTCTCGACCTCGCCGTCGAGGCTGGTCCGGCCTGTGTTCGCGGATGGCTCGAAGAAGTTGTCGTCCTGCTCCTGCTTGCCGAAGGCGCCGTGGAACGTCCCGCGGGTGGTCGGCGAGAACTGGTAGCCGCCGGTGACGAAGAACTGGTGCGACTCGTTGTCGAGCGGCTGGGAGACGGTTGCGGCGCCGACATCGACCCGGTTGACGGCGTTGTCGAACATGGTGCCGTAGTAGCCGCCGGAGAGCTGCAGCTGCTCGCCGGTGTAGTCGACGATGGCCTCGTACTCGCGGGTCTGGTAGTCGATCGGCTCGGCCAGGAAGATGATATTGGGGCCGGTGCGGAAGCCCCACTGGCGCGCGCCATCCTTCTGCTCGTCGCGCAGCTTGAAGCGCACGTCGAAGCCGTTGGGCAGCATCTTCTTCAGCCCCAGCCGCAGGTTGCGGCGCTCGGTCTCGAGCTTAACGTCGCGCAGCGCGGTGCCGTTGACGGTCAGGTCGTTGCTGCCGATGCCGGTCAGGCCGGTGTTGAAGGTGAACGGGTTGGTCTTGACCGAGTCGCTGTACTGCAGCGAGGCGCCCCAGTCCCCCTGGCGGTCGTACTCGAGCTTCAGCCCGGCCCAGTCGGTGTCGACATCGGCTCGCCACCACGTCCCGGTGGCCTCGTCGCGCCGGTTGTAGTCGAGCGCCAGGCGCGGCACCAGGCCGGCGTCGGTGGTGTCGACCAGGCCGCCGTGGTACATGCCGAAGTAGTGGTTGTCGTTGCTGATGTAACCCAGGCCGCCGGTGATCGAACTGACCGGCATGACCAGTTCGTCGAGCGTGTACTCCTGGGCCTGGGCCAGGGGCGCGCCCAGCACCAGGGCGCCGGCAACCAACACGGAATAACGATAATCATTGTTCATGGCACACTCCTCCTTAACCGTGCTCACTGGCGGAACGACCGCGACCCGGAGTCGTTCGCCGGGTGGTTGCCGCCGTGGATGTTGGTGTGGCAGTTGGAGCAGCCGCGGCCCGAGGTGAAGGGCTCGCCGATCTGCGCGGCCGCACCACGGTGGCTGCGTGGCTCGTGGCACTGCTCGCAGAGGAACGGCCGGCGCCACTTCAGCAGGTTCTCGACCGTGGTCCCGTGCGGGTCGTGGCACAGCGTGCAGTCCTCGGTCACCGGCTGGTGGTTCCAGATGAACGGGCCACGTTTTTCCATGTGGCACTGGTAGCAGGTGTCGTTGACGGTGTGGCGGGCCATCAGCACCGGCCCGTTGGAACCGTGCGGATTGTGGCAGTCGGAGCAGGCGACCTGCCCCTCGGGGATCGGGTGGCGCGACGGGCGGTCGAACTGGGCGCGCTGCTGCTTGTGGCAGGTGAAGCAGACCTCGCTCTGGGCCATCTTGTCACGCACCTTGTCGTCGCCGTCGTGCACCTTGTGACAGGAGGCGCAGGCCACATCGTTCTGCTCGTGGGTGCTGCCGACCCAGAGGATGCGCTCACCGCCCTGGTGGCAGGACTGGCAGACCGCGTTGCGCTCGACCACCGTGTTCGGCGAGTCGGCGGTAAAGACCACGTCGGTCTTTGGGCGCTCGTCGACGCCCTCGGGCTTGTCGATGTGGGTCGGGCTCTCACCGTGACAGCTGGTGCAGGTGGGAGTGCGCAGGTCGGCGACGGTGCCGTGCTTGGTCTGGCCGATGCGCAGGACCTCGGGAACCGCCGACTCCTCGTCGTGGCAGCGGGTACAGACGGCGTCACCGCGCAGGGCGAGGTCCTTGTCCCCCTTGACCGCGCCCCCCTCCTGGGCCACCGCCCATCCGGGCACGGCAAATCCCACGGCCGCTGCCAATAGCAGGCCCATGATGTCGTAGCGTTTCATCCTGTCTCCCCCTTGGCCATCTTGGCCGATTTGCTGCCGCTATCTTGAGCCTTGCACGCGCCCCAAGCGCCCGCTGGGCCCGGTCCGGAATCGTCGTCGTGACGGCCCGGGACTTTTCCAGTCCCTGGGCCGGCGCATTTATACGTTCACCGCCGCCTAGCGCGACAGGATCCAGTGCACCAGGTTCTTGATCTCTTCCGGGTCGTCGGACTTGACCTGCTCGTGGGTCTCCTCCTTGCCCTTGACCTCGACCGTCGGCGCGGTGGTGATGTGCTCGTAGAGCTTGGCCACGGCGTCGGGCTCGTCCTTGTACTTCTCGGCCACCTGCTTGTAGGGCGGGCCGTCCTTCTCCTTGGTCACCGAGTGGCAGTTGGTGCACTTGCTGACCTTGAGCAGGCGCTGTGCCGCCCGGTCGTCGACCTTCTCGGCGATGGCCGGATTGACCGCCAGCACCATGAGCAGGCCGAGTAAGGTATGGATGCGCATCGGAATTCCCCTGTCTGTTTTAAAGGTCATTACGGTTTAGCATAACAAACCTGAACATGGGCTAAATACTCAAAATCAATACAGGTATCCGATGCGGCCTGATATGACGCCCGCCCCTTCGTCCGTGACTTATTATGCCCCATCCGGGACCCGTTTTGAACCAACTAACGGAGTCAGGTATCTGCGTGCCGGAAGGCCGGCCTGACCGAACCTCGCGGCAGGGCGCATGGCGTCGCGCCGGGACGTGCCGGCATGCGGGTGCAGCAGCCGGACGACCACCATGGAGGCCCGACGCGGACCCGGTGCGAACAAGCCGAAACGGTCGCGGCCCGCCGAGGCGGGCCGCGATTTGGCGGACGCCGACTTCAGCCTAGCGCCACTTGTAGTAGTAGCTCAGGCCGATGAAGTGGATGTCCTCGTTCTCCTCCAGCTCGACCGTGGTGCCGTCGCCGTAGACCCAGTCGTTCCAGGCCCACTCGTTGTTGTCGAAGTTGGTGTAGATGTAGTCGGCGCGCAGACCCGAACTCTCGTCCAGGACGTACTCGCCGAACAGGTGGGCGCGCAGGTAGCGGTACTCGACCTCCGGCAGGTCGTCGGCGAGGTCGATGCGGTAGTTGCTCTTGTCCTTGCCGTACTGGAGGTCGGCGCCGACCGGGTGCTGCCAGGCGACCAGGCCGCGCACGCCGAGGCCGATGGAGTTGCCCCGGTAGGCGATGTCCGAGGTCGCCCGGGGGAACGTACCGCCAAAGTTCGGGCTGCCGACCAGCTGCTCGAACTGCGACTTGTCGCGCGAGATCCAGGCGGTCACCGTCCAGTCCTCGTTGAACCGGTAGCTGGCATCGAGCGAGACCAGCTCGGTGTTGCCCTCCTGGACGCCGGAACTGGCCAGCCCCAGGTCGTACTCGTCGTCGCTGTACTGGTAGAGGAAGGTCAGGTTGAGCGGCGCGGCGACCGCCCAGTCGAGGCGCAGCTTGTACTCGTCCCGCTCGCGGTCGGCGAAGTTGATCGGCGCCACCCAATCCTCCGGAGCGAAGCCGCTGCGGTCGAGCCGTTCGGCCTCGCGGTCGCTGAAGGTGTAGGAGAGCGAGCCGTTGAGCGTCTCGTCCATGGAGCGGCGCAGCTCGATCCGGTAGCTGTCGGTGGTGTTGTCGGCGAACAGCGTCGAGCGGGCGTCGGGCCGGCTGCGCTCGATGTCGTCCCGGGCGACGCCGGCGACCACGCTGAAGCCCTGCGGCAGGCTGTAGGCCCCCTCCAGGTTCCAGTTCACCGTCTTGCGCGAATGGGCGACGTTGGTGTTGGGCCGGGTCGCCGTGGCCGGCGGGGTCAGGAAGAACTGCTCCGGCGTGTTGTCGTCACGGTCCTCGTAGCGGACGTTGGCGGTGAAGCTCAGGTCAGCCAGCGGCCGCGTGCTGATGGCGGCGTAGGCCAGCGTGGTCTCCAGCTCCGCGTCGAGGTCGTTGCCGCTGACGCAGGGCGCGGCGGTGGTCGCGCAGCTGCGGTCGGGCACGGCGTAGAAGGTCTCGTCCTGGGTCGCCTTGGTCTGGGAGACCTTGAAATTGGCCCGGGTCGAGGGGCTGAAGGTGTAGCCGCCGCTGAGGAAGTACTGGTAGGACTTGTTGTCCAGCGGCAGCGAAAGTTCCGGGTGAGCGCCCGCATCGGGATCCATGAACTTGTCGCCGTTGTCGAAACTGGTGCCGTACAGGCCGCCGGCGAGCTGCAGGCTCTCGCCGGTATAGCCGACCACCGCCTCGAGTTCACGCATCCGGTGATCGACCGGTTCGGTGACGAAATTGAAGCCCTGGATGCCCCACTGCCGCTCCCCCTCCTTGTCGTGGTTGCGGAAGCTGAAGCGGACGTCGAGATCGTAGGGCAGCTGCTTGGTCAGCTCGATGCGCGCGTCCCGGCGCTCCAGCTCCAGGTCGACATCCCGCAGGGCGGTGCCGGCGACCTCCTGGGTGTCGGTGCCGATGCCGGTCAGCCCGGTGTTGAACTTGAGCGGGTTGGTCGCCTCGCTCTGGCTCAGGTCGAGGCGGGCGCCCCAGTCGCCCTGGCGGCTGACCTCGAAGCGTCCCGTGGCGACATTGACCAGGTCGATGTTGGCGCGGGTCCAGGTGCCGGTGTCGTTGTCGCGGCTGACGTAGTCGAGGCCGAGGATCGGCACCAGGCCGTCCTCGGTGGTGTCGACCAGGCCGTGGTAGCGGCCGAACCAGCGGTTGTCGCTGTCGATGTGACCGACGCCGACGCGCACCGTGCTGCGCGGGTTGACCAGGTCGTCGATCTCGAGCATCTCCTGGGCGGAGAGCGGTGCGGCCAGGGCGATCAGCACCGCGGCGGCCAGCGGCGTGTGACGATAATTGGTGTTCATGCTCTGCCTCCTCCTTGATCCGCCATCAGCGCCGGAACGACCGCGACGCCGCGTTGTTCGTCGGGTTGTTGCCGCCGTGGATGTTGGTGTGGCAGTTCAGGCAGCCGCGCGCCATGGTGACGTTGATGCTCGTCTGCCCCCCGCCTCCCGTTCCAGGGCCAACCGCCGGCGTCCGCGTCCGGTGGCCCTGCTCGTGGCACTGCTGGCACAGGAACGGCACCCGCACCTTGAGCATCTTGTCGACGGTGGTGCCGTGGGGGTTGTGGCAGATGGTGCAGTCCTCGGTCACCGGCTGGTGGTTCCAGATGTTGGGGCCACGTTTTTCCATGTGACACTGGAAGCAGGTGTCGAGCACCGAGTCGCGCTTCATCAGCTTCGGCCCGGCCGAGCCGTGGGCGTTGTGGCAGTCGGAGCAGGCCATCTGCCCCTCGAGCAGCGGGTGGCGGTAGGGCTTGCTGATCTGCGCCCGCTTGTCCTTGTGGCAGGCGAAACAGACCGCGGGCTGGGTCTTCTTGCTCAGCACCGGGTCGTGGTCGGTATGGACGTCGTGGCAGGCGATGCAGGCGACGTCGCGCGCATTGTGGATGCTGCCGGCCCAGTGCATCTGCTGGCCGCCCTGGTGGCAGCCGACGCAGGCCTGGTTCTGCTGCGCCGGGCTGTTCCTGGAGTTCTTGGTGTAGATGACGTCCGGCACCGGACGCACGTCGCCACCGTCGGGGTTGTCGAGATGGCCGCGGCTTTCGCCGTGGCAGTCGGTGCAGGTCGGCGTGCGCGCATCGGCCCGGGTGCCGTGCTTGGTGCGGCCGATGGTCATCAGCCTGGGGTTGTCGGCATCGTCATGGCAGCGGGTGCAGACGTTGTCGCCGGTGAGCGCCAGATCCTCGTACTCCCGCTCCTCGTCATTCTGCTGCGCCAGCGCCGTCCCCGGCAGCACCAGGGCCGCAATCAGCAGCGCAGCCAGCCCGTGCAACATGCCAAAACGCAGTCGTTGCAACTGGTTCATCCTGAAACCCCTCAGTCTGTGGGAAGCTTGGGAACCGGTCGCGACCCCCCGCGACCGACCCGTCACCCGGCCCCTCTTCCGGGTGACAGGTTAATTAATAACACACTTCTCAGAAAATAATAACCCTTACTTCTGGATAGTTACGCCGAGTTCCTGAGGCGTAAGCTCACCTTCCGGCTCGGTATGGGCGATGCCGAAGTGGCAGTCGATGCAGGTCAACCCCTGGTCGACACCCTCTTTGTGGCGCTCCTGGGCCCGCTCCGAGGCGAGGTAGGGGCTCACCGCGCTTTCGTCGTGGCAGCTGCGGCAGCTCCGGGAGTCGTTGGCGCGCATCTCGGTCCAGACCTTCTTGGCCATGTCGTAGCGGTGGGCCTCGAACTTCTCCGGCGTGTCGATCTTGCCGGTGAAGTGGCCGTAGAGCTCGAAGGTCGCCTTGACCTTGCGGATCATCTTGGGGACGGTCGCGCGCGGCACATGGCAGTCGGAGCAGATGGCGCGCACGCCGGTGCGGTTCTGGTCGTGGATCGTATCCTGGTATTCCGCATAGACGTTGTCGCGCATTTCGTGGCAGGTGATGCAGAACGCCTCGGTGTTGGTCCAGGCCACCACCTCGGAGCCACCCCAGGTGAGCAGCGCGCCGACGATCATGGCGACGAAGAGAGCCGGCAGGCCGAAGCGCCAGCGGGAGCCGTGCGGTTTCTGGTCGGAAAAGGCACTTGGGGGCATGGTCTGGTTCCTTGTTGGTTGTTTACTGCTCCGGCGCACGCCCCGGAGTCGCCATCACTTTTGGGCGAGGGAGAGCAGCCAGCTGATGACCTCGTTGATGTCGCCGTCGCCGCCCGACTTGAGGTTGACGTGGGTCTCTTCGCGCCCCTCGACCTCGATCTTCGGGCTGGTGGTCAGGTGGATGTAGATCTTCTGCCGCCCCTCGGGGTCCTCGTTGAACTTCTTCGAGACATTGACGTAGGCCGGACCGACCTTCTCGCGCTCGATGGCGTGGCACTTGAAGCACTTGTTCTTGCTGACGATGCGCTTGACCTTGAACTTGTTGAAGCCCTCGGCCGCGGAGAGGGCCTGCAGCGGCACGGTCGCGCAGGCGAACAGAAGCAGCAGCGTGGCGACCTTCTTCATCAGGAAAACCCTCGATCCCGGGCAGGCGCAATGCGCGCTCCCATACGGGTGGCAATGCTACGCGAAACCTGCGCTGGATCAAATGCCCGGCCATCGGACCGGCCGATCGCCGGCACCTGCAGGGGGCCGCGCCCGTACGGGACGCGCCAATGCCGACCCCGGAGGGGGGCGATTCAGCGGTCGTCGGACTCGCGCCGCGCCTGGCCGTCGATGATCCGCCCCCCCGCGGACGGGGGGTCGTCGGGTGGCCTGCCGTGATCGGCTCGGTGCAGGACCCCGCGCGTCAGCACCGCGTGTGCCAGGGCGACGCGGGCGGTGGGTACCAGCAGGACGAAGCCGACCGCGTCGGTGATGAAACCGGGCGTCAGCAGCAGCGCCCCGGCGAACAGCAGCAACACCCCCTCGACCAGCGCCGTCTCCGGCAGTTCGCCGCGCTCGAGGCTCTGCTGCACGCGACGCAGGGTGGCCAGCCCCTGCAGCCGCAGCAGCCAGGCGCCGACCACCGCGGTCAGCACCACCAGGGCGACGGTGTTCAGGGCGCCGATGGCCCCGCCGGCCTGGATCAGCAGGTAGATCTCCGCCAGCGGGACGACGATGAACAGCAGCAGCAGCGTGCCGAACGGGTGCAACGGGGTGACTCCGGGATGTCCTGGCCGCCAGGCCGCGGCGTCGATGACAACGCGGACCGGGCGGGATACCCTTTTATACCCGCGGCGGCAGAGGCTGTCACGGAAGGGGGAGCGACCGCCGATGACCGACCACCTGCTGGTGCTGAGCACCTGCCCCGATGCCGCGACCGCCGCCCGGATCGGCGGAGCCCTGGTCGAGCGACGGCTGGCCGCCTGCGTCAATATCCTCCCCGGGTTGACCTCGATCTACCACTGGCAGGGTAAGATCCAGCGCGACGACGAGGTCCTGTTGCTGGCCAAGACGCGTGCCGATCGCTACCCGGCGCTGCAACAGGCGCTGGTGGAACTCCATCCGTACGAACTTCCGGAAGTGGTGGCTGTCTCAGTGAAACAAGGACTTAGCACATACCTGGCGTGGCTCGACGCGGCGCTGGACGAGGGCTCATGAAACGCATACTCACCTGCCTCCTCGGCGGCCTGCTGCTGCCCGCGGCCCTGGCCGGTGCCGCCCCGGCCTTCAACCTGACCGGCGAGCCGGAACTGCTCGACCCGAGCGCGGCCTACCGGGTGACGGCCAGCGCCGACGCCGGGCAGCTCGAGGTCATCTGGCGCATCGCCGACGGCTACTACCTCTACCGCGACAAGCTCGGCTTCGCCAGCGCCAGCGAGGGGATCACTCTCGGCCCGGCGGTCCTGCCGATGCCGACCGAGATCAAGGACGACCCCTTTTTCGGCCAGATGGCGATCTATCGCGGCGACGTCACCATCCAGGTGCCCTACAGTGGAACGACCGCCGGCAACACCCTGGCGCTCGACGTCGACGCCCAGGGCTGCGCCGACCTCGGCATCTGCTTCCCGCCGGAGACGCGCCGCGTCGACGTCGCCCTGCCGGTCGCCGCCAGCGACTCGGGCAGCGGCGGTCTCGACGCCCTGGCCCGGCTCGGCCAGCGCCTCGGCTTCGGCGCCCAGGAGCCGGAGTTCCTCGAGCCGGACCAGGCCTTCGTCCTCAGCGCCGAGGCCACGCCGGAGGGCGACGCCGTCGTCGCCCGCTGGCAGATTGCCGACGGCTACTACCTCTACCGCGACAAATTCGCCTTCGCCAGCGCCGATGACACAGTCCGCCTGGGCGCCCCAGACCTGCCGCAGGGCAAGGTCAAGGACGACCCCTACTTCGGCAAGATGGAGATCTACACCGGGGCGGTGGCCGCGCGGGTGCCGCTCGAACGCAGCGACCCGGCTGCCGGGCCGCTGACCTTCAGCGCCACCTACCAGGGCTGTGCCGACGGCGGCATCTGCTACCCGCCGCAGACCCGCGACCTGACCGTCGACCTGCCGCTGCTGCGCACCGCGCTGGCCGCCCCCGTGGCCGCCGCTCCCTCGGCTCCGGTCGCTCCCGCCCCGGCCCCGATCTCACTCAGCGAGCAGGACAGCATCGCCGCCAGCCTGGCCGACGGCGCCAGCCTGCTGACCATCCTCGGCTTTTTCGGCTTCGGCCTGCTGCTCGCCTTCACCCCGTGCGTCTTCCCGATGATCCCGATCCTGTCGGGCATCATCGTCGGCCAGGGTGGCGCGGTCACCACACGGCGGGCGTTCGTGCTGTCGCTGGTCTACGTGCTGGCGATGGCGCTGACCTACACCGTTGCCGGCGTGATCGCCGGCCTGTTCGGCAGCAACCTGCAGGCGACCTTCCAGAACCCCTGGATCCTCGGCAGCTTCGCCGCCCTGTTCGTGCTGCTGTCGCTGTCGATGTTCGGCCTCTACGACCTGCAGGTGCCGAACTGGGCGCAGAGCCGCCTGAGCGCCGCCAGCAACCGCCAGCAGAGCGGCAGCCTGACCGGCGTGGCGCTGATGGGCTTCCTGTCGGCGTTGATCGTCGGCCCGTGCGTCGCCGCGCCGCTGGCCGGCGCGCTGATCTACATCGGCCAGACCGGGGACGCCGTGCTCGGCGGCGTGGCGCTGTTCGCACTGAGCCTCGGCATGGGCGCGCCGCTGCTGCTGATCGGCACCTCGGCCGGCAAGCTGCTGCCCAAGGCCGGGCCGTGGATGAATGCCATCAAGGCGGTGTTCGGCGTCATGCTGCTTGGCGTCGCCATCTGGATGCTCGAACGCATCCTGCCGGCACCGCTGACCATGACGTTGTGGGCCGCGCTGCTGATCGTCTCGGCCATCTACCTCGGCGCCCTCGACCACCTGCCGCCGGGTGGCAGCGGCTGGCGCCGGCTGTGGAAGGGCGCCGGCCTGGTGCTGCTGCTCTACGGCGCGGTGCTGCTGGTCGGCGCCGCCGGCGGCGGCCGCGACGTGTTCCAGCCGCTGCGCGGCGTCGCCCTGGTCCAGGGCGGAGCCCCGGGAGGCCTCCAGGCCGGCACGTTGCCGGCCAGCGGGCTCGCCTTCCAGCGGGTCAAGAGCGTCGCCGACCTGCGCCGCGAAGTGGCCCAGGCGAGCAGCCAGGGACGCGGGGTGATGCTCGACTTCTATGCCGACTGGTGCATCACCTGCAAGCAGATGGAGCATGAGACCTTCAGCAACCCCGGCGTCCAGGCGAGCCTCGCCGGCACGCTGCTGCTGCAGGCCGACGTCACCGCCAACGACGCCACCGACAAGGCCCTGCTCAGGGAGTTCGGCCTGATCGGACCGCCGACCATCATGTTCTTCGGCCGCGACGGCATCGAGCGACGCAACTTCCGCGTCATGGGCTTCATGGACGCGGCCGACTTCACCCGCCAGGTCGAGACCGCCCTGCGCTGATCCGCTGGACATCCGCCGGGCCCGCAGGCACAATGCGCGGGTCCGGCGCACCTGCATAAATGCGTCGATCTAGCCGGCAACTCCGCTGATATGCGGCCTAACCGGCGACCAAATCATCCAGACTGGACGCATGCTGCCGTGGCCCGGATCCTTCTTCTCAACGGCCCCAACCTGAACCTGCTCGGGACCCGTGAGCCCAGCCGCTACGGCCACGACACCCTGCCCGACATTGTCGCCCGGCTCGCAGGGCTGGCGACCGCCGCCGGCCACACCCTGGACCACTTCCAGAGCAACGCCGAACACGAACTGATCGAGCGCATCCATGCCGCGCGCGACGACGGCACCGCCTGCATCCTGTTCAACCCCGGCGCCTTCACCCACACCAGCATCGCCCTGCGCGACGCCCTGCTCGCCGCCGACGTCGACTTCATCGAGGTCCACCTGTCCAACGTCCACGCGCGCGAACCGTTCCGCCACCACTCCTATTTCGCGGACATCGCGGTCGGCTCCATCGTCGGCTTCGGTGCCCACGGTTACGAACTGGCGCTGCAGGCGGCGCTGCGCCGCGTCACGGGCGCCTGAGCCCAAGGAGACACCGCCCCTCATGGATATCCGCAAGGTCAAGAAGCTGATCGAGCTGCTCAAGGAGTCCGGCATCGCCGAGATCGAGATCAAGGAGGGCGAAGAGTCGGTGCGCATCAGCCAACAGCTGCCGGGCGCCGGCACCGCCGCGCCCAACCCGCCGACCGCGCCGTCCGTGGGAGCGCCGGCGGCCGCGCCGGCACCGGCACCGGCCGCGGGCGACAGCGCGGCCGCGGCCGACCAGCACACCGTCAACTCGCCGATGGTCGGCACCTTCTACCGTGCCGCCAGCCCGGCCTCGAAGCCGTTCGTCGAGGTCGGCCAGACGGTCGCCGTCGGCGACACGCTGTGCATCATCGAGGCGATGAAGATGATGAACCAGATCGAGTGCGACCGCGCCGGCGTGGTCAGCGCCATCCTGATCGAGAACGGGCAGTCGGTGGAGTTCGGGGAACCGCTGTTCGTCGTCAGCTGAGCGCACGCCATGATCGATAAGGTCGTCATAGCCAACCGCGGCGAGATCGCGCTGCGCATTCTGCGCGCCTGCCACGAGCTCGGCATCCGCACCGTCGCGGTCCACTCGACCGCCGACCGCGACCTCAAGCACGTGCTGCTGGCCGACGAGACGGTCTGCATCGGCCCGCCCAGCGCCGCCGCCAGTTACCTGAACATACCGGCAATCATCAGCGCGGCCGAGGTGACCGACGCCAGCGCCATCCACCCGGGCTACGGCTTCCTGGCCGAAAACGCCGACTTCGCCGAACAGGTCGAACGCAGCGGCTTCACCTTCATCGGTCCGCGCCCGGGCACCATCCGCCTGATGGGCGACAAGATCGCCGCCATCCGCGCCATGCGCGAGGCTGGCGTCCCCTGCGTCCCCGGCTCGGGCGGCCCACTGGACGACGACGACCAGACCAACCTGGCCCTGGCCCGGGAGATCGGCTACCCGGTGCTGATCAAGGCCAGCGCCGGCGGCGGCGGCCGCGGCATGCGCGTGGTGCACACCGACGCCACCCTGCTCGATGCCATTTCGCTGACCCGGACCGAGGCGTCGGCGGCGTTCGGCTCCGACGTGGTCTACATGGAGAAGTTCCTCGGCAACCCGCGCCACATCGAGTTCCAGGTGCTGGCCGACGAGCACGGCAACGCCATCCACCTCGGCGAGCGCGACTGCTCGATGCAGCGCCGCCACCAGAAGGTGGTCGAGGAGGCGCCCGCCCCCGGCATCGACGCCGCCGTCCGCGCGCGCATGGGCGAGCGCTGCGCCGAGGCGTGCCGCCGGATCGACTACCGCGGCGCCGGCACCTTCGAGTTCCTCTACGAGGACGGCGAGTTCTACTTCATCGAAATGAACACCCGGGTCCAGGTCGAGCACCCGGTGACCGAGATGGTGACCGGCATCGACATCGTCCAGGAGCAGCTGCGCATCGCCGCCGGCGAGCCGCTGAGTCACCGCCAGCAGGACGTGGTCGTCCGCGGCCACGCCATCGAGTGCCGGATCAACGCCGAGGACCCGGTCCGCTTCATGCCCTCCCCCGGCGAGATCACCCGGCTGCACATCCCCGGCGGGCCCGGCATCCGCGTCGACTCCCACATCTACCAGGGCTACCGGGTGCCGTCGCACTACGATTCGCTGATCGGCAAGCTGATCGCCCACGGCGACGACCGGCCGGCGGCGCTGGCGCGCATGCGCCAGGCGCTGCGCGAGATCGTCATCGGCGGCATCAACTCCAACGCCGAGTTGCACCGGCGCATCCTCGACGACGCCGGCTTCGCCGCCGGCGGGGTCAACATCCACTACCTGCAGGAGCACCTGGCCGGCTGAGAGCCTGTGCAAGCATCACCACGCCTACTGCGACGCCCCCTGGCCACCCCTGGCGGCGTTGCGGGGACCCCCAAAAGCGTTTACGTAGCGGGGCTGCGCGCACGCTTTTGTGCACCCCCGCGCCTTGCCAGCCACGCCCAGGCGGCGTCTCGCGACGGCGGGCGATCCTGGCACCGGCTCTGAGACCCGGCGGCGTGAACATCGCGCACTGGCTGCAGGTCAGTCTGGAGGTGCCCGAAAGCGCGCTCGAGGCGGTCAGCGCCGCCTGCGAGGAGGCCGGGGCGCTGGCGGTCACCGTCGAGGACGCCGCCGACGACCCGGTCTACGAGCCGCTGCCGGGCGAGATCCGCACCTGGCCGCACAACCGCGTCAGCGCGCTGTTCCCGGCCGGCTACGATCCCGCCCCGCTGCGCGTCGCCCTGGCCGGACTGCTCGGCGGCCAGGTCACCGGCTGGCGCGTCACCGCCCTCGCCGACCGCGACTGGGAGCGGGTCTGGCTCGACGACTTCCGCCCGCTACGCTTCGGCCGCCGCCTCTGGGTCTGCCCGACCGACCGCCCACCGCCGGACCCGACCGCGGTCAACCTGCGCCTCGACCCGGGGCTGGCCTTCGGCACCGGGACCCACCCGACCACCGCCCTCTGCCTGGAGTGGCTCGACGGTCATGCGCCGCCGGCGACCCTGCTCGACTACGGCTGCGGCTCCGGCATCCTGGCCATCGCCGGCCTGCTGCTGGGGGCGCGCTCCGCCTGGGCGGTCGACCTCGACCCGCAGGCGCTGACCGCCACCGGTAACAACGCCGCGGCCAACGGCGTCGCCGGACGGCTGCAGCTCGGCCTGCCCGAGGCGCTGCCCGTCGACCTGCGCTGCGACCTGCTGCTGGCCAACATCCTCGCCGGCCCACTGGTGGCGCTGGCGCCGGCGCTAGCCGCGCGACTCGCGCCCGGGGGCGCGCTGGTGCTGTCGGGCATCCTGCCGCAGCAGGCGGCGACGGTGGCCGCGGCCTACCGCCCGTGGTGCGGCGAGCTGGAGCGGTGCCAGCGCGACGGCTGGGTGCGGCTGGACGGCCGGCGGCTTTGAGTTCGGGCGCCGCCAGAGCTAACGTGGGCGCCTGAGGAGACGTGACCATGCACGTGCGCTGCCCGCACTGCCAGACCGTGTTCCGCCTGCCGCCGGGTGCGCTCGCGGCGGCCGGCGGCCGGCTGCGCTGCGGCTGCTGCGACGCCCTGTTCGACGGCCGCCTGGCGCAGGTCCCCGCCTACCACGACGCCCGCGAGGTTCATGGCGACCGGGCCCGACCCGAACCGCCCGCGGCGGCGGTCGACGCGCCCGGCCGCGGGCGCCCGCCGCCACGCCCGGCGGCGGCCCCGCCGCCGCCGGCGCCCGAGGAGGTGCTCGGCCTGGCGCGCGAACTGCTGCCGGAACCGCGCCCGGCCCGCTCGCCCGCGCGCACCCTGCTGCTCGCCTTCGCCAACGTGCTGCTGCTCGGCCTGCTCGGCGTCCAGCTGCTGCTCGGGCTGCGCGCACCGCTGCTCGCCTCGCCCGAGTTGCGGCCGTGGCTGGAGCGCGGCTGCGCGCTGGCCGGCTGCCGCCTGCCGGCGCTGCGCGACCCCGGCCAGGTGGAGATCCTGGCGCGCGACATCCGCGCCCACCCGCGCTACGCCAACGGCCTGCTGGTCGACGTCACCATCGTCAATCGCGCCCCCTACGTGCAGCCGTTCCCGGTGCTGCAGCTGACCTTCACCAGTCTCGACGAGCAGTGGTTCGCCCAGCGCCGCTTCCAGCCCGCGGAGTACCTCGGCCCCAATCGCGGCACCGCCGAGCGCCTGCCACCGGACATCCCGGTGCAGGTGGTCCTGGAACTGCTCGACCCCGGCCCCGAGGCGGTCAGTTTCGCCTTCGATTTCCTCTGATCGGGGCCGCGACGGCAGTCCTTTCCAATCCAGAGATGAGCCTGAAGGGGCTGGGTGAGTGAGCGCTCAGGCGGCGGGTTGTTGGGCTCTGCTGATCTGGTGGAACAGGTCGGTGCGTGCCTGGTTAAGGAGGCGCGCGGCCT
>Ga0326597_10001207_pt1 | contig 42425 bp, 34 predicted proteins | sample RVTome_12_FD_203789 | JGI IMG/M metagenome (GOLD analysis project Ga0326597, IMG submission 203789) | Soil microbial communities from uranium-contaminated site in the Upper Colorado River Basin, Wyoming, United States - RVT100D185 | ecosystem: Environmental > Terrestrial > Soil > Contaminated >... | reverse complement strand
ACTGTTTTTGAGTCATAGTAAATTCTAGTGTCATACTTGAAATGGTTAATGATTAACCATTTCATTATATATTAGGTATGACATTTTAATTTCCTTGTACTATGACATTATCACTTCCGTGCGACAGTGTGGATATTATTTATTAACATTCAAATTATTACCATCGCTGGTCAGCTCAATATCACCGTCAAGGTCAGTCCGGTAAACAATGGCATCAAACCGATCAAGCCGGCGAATAGTTCTGAAACTGGGATGGCCGTAATCATTATCCCGGCCGGCTGAAATAACCGCTATATCAGGTTCCACTGTTTCTAAAAAAAGCTGGCTGGTGGAAGTGCTGCTGCCATGATGGCCGACTTTTAAAACATCAGCTTTTAAATCAAGGCCGCTGGCCAGCAGGGCTTCTTCAGCTTCTAATTCAGCGTCGCCCGTTAGTAAAAATGAATTATTTTTGTAAACCAGCTTAGCGACGACTGAAACATTGTTTAAATTATCAACTGCCTGACCGGAAAAATCCAGGAGCGGATATAAAATTTCCAGCTTTAAATCTTCTCCCAGCTCAATCAGCCGATAGCCGTCAGCAATTTCCACCGGGATATTTTGATTTTTAATTTCTGACAGCCAGCTTAAATAAGCGGCGCTGGTATGGACAGCTCCTGACGTTAAAATTTTATTAACCTGGTATCTTTCTAAAACTTCGACCAAACCAGTGACATGATCAGCGTGAGGATGAGTCAAAATCATTAAGTCAATTTCTTTATCATAAAACGGCAAATATTTTCCCAGCTTTTCAATAACCGTCGTGTCCGGCCCGCCGTCAATTAAAATTTTCTGCTGATAGGGGGTTTTGATTAAAATACTGTCCCCCTGGCCAACATCAAAAAAAATGATTTGAAGCTGGTTTTGGTCGGACGGAGCGGAAAAAAAAGTAAAAGTCAGCAAAGAACCCAGGATTAAAACCAGACCGGACAAAAGTTTAGTGAAGTTTTTCATAAAAATACCCCCAATTAATTTGGTCGGGGGTATTGATATGATAGCAATTTAAAAAATTTTTAGCAAAAAAAATAGGGTGAAACAGGCGCAGCTTCGTCCTTTTTAAGAACAATCCGATGTTCGTCTCACCCAATGTGCCAAGCAACTTGCCTGGTTGGATAACCAGGCTGCCTGATGGATTGTGAGGGGATCCGCCTTCACCTAAGGCTACGGCGGACAAGCACCTCAAATAGATTGTGAGGGGACATTGCTAGCGTCATGTCACAAAGATACAGGAGGAATATCGTCCCCTCTCCACAACCAACAAAGAAAGAAAGTAAAAACTAAAAAGTAAAAAGTCAAAAGTTTGGTGTCCCTCCTTCCACTCGGGACGATTTTTATATGTTTTGGCTTTGAACTTTGTCCGCCGGAGGCGGATCCACGGCATGCCGCCATGGCGTGCAGCCTTTGGCTGAAACTTTGTACTTTGTCCGCCAGAGGCGTATCCACGGCATGCCGCCATGGCGTGCAGCCTTTGGCTGAAACTTTGAACTTTTCCCACTTTGAACTTTGCCAGTTCTGGAGAGAGGGTGAGACAAGAGACTGCTCTTCCTAACAAGGACACTTTTTCGCTCGTCTCACCCAATTTACCAGGCAACTTCCTGATTATTTAGTGAGAGGACAGCTGCCGACTCGTACCACAAAGATACAACGCACATATCGTCCCCTCTCCACAGAATTCGTATAGCTTAAATCTTATCCACCAAAGGTGGATCAGCCTCCGGCTGACAACTTACAACTGCTAACTAATTCTCTGGAGAGAGGGTGAGACAACGCCATTATCGCCTTATAAAAGACAAAAATCAGATCGTCTCACCCAATTTACCAGGCAACTTGCCCGGTTGGATAACCGGGCTGCCTGATTATTTTGTGAGAGGACAGCTGCCGACTCGTACCACAAAGATACAATGTACATGTCGTCCCCTCTCCACAAGCAACAAAGAAAGTAAAAACTAAAAAGTAAAAAGTCAAAACTTTGGTGTCCCTCCTTTCAGTCGGGACGATTTTTATATGTTTTGGCTTTGGACTTTGAACTTTCTTTGTACTTTGTCCGCCGGAGGCGGATCCACGGCATGCCGCCATGGCGTGCAGCCTTTGGCTGAAACTTTGAACTTTGCCAGTTCTGGAGAGAGGGTGAGACAGTGCGCTTCTCGTCCTATAAAAGACACACTCCACGTCGTCTCACCCAATGATTTGCGAGGGAACACGCTCCGCCTAATATCAAAAAGATACAACCTTTACATCGTCCCCTCTCCACAAAATTAGTATACTTAAATCTTATCCACCAAAGGTGGATCAGCCTCCGGCTGACAACTTACAACTGCTAACTAATTCTCTGGAGAGAGGGTGAGACAATGACATACTCTTCCCTATTAAGAACAGACCGTCTCTCGTCTCACCCAATTGAATTATGAGGGGATCCGCCTTCACCTAAGGCTACGGCGGACAAGCACCTCAAATAGATTGTGAGGGGACAGGACCTCCCTCGCACCACAAAGATACACAAACCATGTCGTCCCCTCTCCACAGAATTCGTATAGCTTAAATCTTAAATCTTTAATCTGCTAACTAATTCTCTGGAGAGAGGGTGAGTGAAAATTGTGAATCTTCAACTCACCCCTTAAATGTTCAGTTTAACTGCCGCTCCTCCTAGGCGGCGTCTTTGACCTCGTCGCCATCGGCCTGATCAGTTTCAGCCGGCTGATCGGCTTCAGCCTGATCTTCAGCCAGTTGGCTGATCTTGGCCTGGTGACGATTTTCCAGACGGGTCCACTCCCGCCAGAGCCACTCAACGAACTTGGTCAGAGTCCGCCAGATGGCCATCTTGTGGATATGGCCGTCGGTATACCGCTTCTTGCCGTTGACCTCTTCAACTTCGGGGTGCTTCTCGCGAAGCTTGACCTTATAGTCCCGAAGCTTGAGGCCCCAGTCGGAGTCGGGCCGACGATTGAACTGGTCGGCCAGCAAGTAAAGCGCCTGCCGAGCCCGCGGATTCCAGTTGGCGACCGAACCTGACCGCTTCCTTGGAAATCTTCCGTCCGATTGGACATGGACGCCGCAAAAGGCTTTGAGCTGATGCTTTGTCCCGAAGCGACGGATGTCGCCGATCGGAGCGATCAGTCCGGCGGCCAGGACTTCTCCGCAACCGGTCAGTGGCTCGAAGATCTCGTCCCAGACCTCCAGAGCGCGAACCGCACTCCGAAGCTCTTTTTCCCGATTCTGCTCTTCTTTGAGCAGGGCCAGAAGGACGACGTCATTGGCTTTGAGCCGGTCGTAGTCATCCTCAATGTTCCCTTCCGGGTACCGGCCTCCGGGCTCCAGGAAAACCTGACCGATGAACCGCTGACGAAGCCGTTGTTCACAGCCGATGCGAGCCTTTTGGGCGTCGCGCCTGGCAAACAAGGTCTCCTTGACGCAAATCAGCTCCCGGTCACGGGGCCCGACCAGCTGAAACAGTTCGGACCTGGCCTGGACCAGTTCGGCCAGTTGAACCTGATCCTGATCCTTGTCGTCACCGGTTCGCAAGCCTTTGAAGACGAACGATGGAATCCTCATCACCCTGGCCGGTGAAATCTCTTCCGCCCGGCGGGACAGAGCGGCCGCGAACCGGTCGCCTGATCCGCCGAGAATCATGGCGATGGTGTCGCCCACCTTGAAACCGTCGTAGGCAGAGGGAACCTTGTGGGGCACCATGACCGTCTTGCCGTTTTCCTTGACGATCTCGCCGTCCGGACCCTTTTTCTTGGTCCACTTGACCTGGTGGGGGTAAAAATCAGCCAGATCATCGGTTTCAGGATTGTAGTTCCGGTAGGCGACCGGGAACCGGTTGAGCAGGAAATCCAGCTCGGCCTGCTCGTCTTCCAGTTTGAAGGTTTTCACCTGGTCGCCTTCTTTGATAGCGACCATGGTTGGACGGGCTTCACCCTCGGCCGTCCGCTTGACGCGGTGCCGAATGCCAATAAAACGTTGTGTTGATGACATCAGGACACTCCTTTCGGGACATTTCGTCCAGTCATCGTTTGAATGAACTAGCTTGAAGTGAGGGAACAGGGGCCACATCGTATCACAAAGATACAGGGGCCAGTTCGTCCCCTCTCCACAACCAACAAAGAAAGAAAGTAAAAACTAAAAAGTAAAAAGTCAAAAGTTTGGTATCAGGCTGCAGCCTGATGATTTTAAATAACTTTTGATTTTTGACTTGTACTTTTTACTTATTACTTTTGATTTTTAACTTGTATTGATTTTGGAGAGAGGGTGAGACAGCGGGCTTCTCGTCCTATAAAAGACACACTTGACATCGTCTCACCCAATTAAATTACGAGGGGACAGAATGGTTCTCGTATTAAAAAGATACATCCGGACCCTCGTCCCCTCTCCACAGAATTCGTATAGCTTAAATCTTTAATCTGCTAACTAATTCTCTGGAGAGAGGGTGAGACATGGAACGGATCTTCCAAATAAGGACAACCGCCATATCGTCTCACCCAATGTGTCAGGCAACCGCCTGATAGATTGTGAGGAGACAATCGTTTCCTAGATCTAAAAGAGCAAAGCCCGGGTCGTTCCCTCTTAAAATTCTTCATTTAAAATAAAAAATCTCAAGAGCTAACGACTAATAAAACAGATTAATTTATCATATTTTTTCATTTTTGTCAAATTTTCTGGCATCAAACCTAATCCATAAAACAATCGCCACATAAAACATCACGACCAACCCAATCGAAAACTCCCCTATCTCAAGCGAGGCCAGGTCAAAAGACGCTAAAATTTTGATTACCCACAAAATATAACTCAACCAAAACCAGGCCAGCCAACTGATGATTTGAGCAGCTATTGGTAAAATAAAGCTAACCAAACCGGCTATAAAACCCAGCGCCATTGTAATTGGAATAGCCGGTAAAACTAAAATATTGGCCAGCGGGGCTATCACCGACAACCGGCCAAAATTATATAAAATAATTGGCGTGGTCATGATAATGGCCGCCATCGTTTGAGTGGCTGATTCCTGGATAGCCAGTTTTTCCGGCAAAAAGAATAAATATTTTTTTAAATAAGGACTTAAATAAACTAAGCCCATTGTCGCCAGAAAAGACAACTGAAACCCAACGTCAAAAACCAAAATTTTAGGATTATATAAAATTATTAAAGCGCCGGTTAAAATAATGGCGTTGGTGATCTGGCTCAACCGTCCGAAGTTAACGGCGATTAAAACCAGATAACCCATCAGGGCCGCTCTGACAATTGAGGCCTGGGCGCCGGAAATTATCACAAAAAATAAAATGCCCAAAACTATCAGCCCTAATCTTTTTTGTCTTTTGACATAAAGAGAAGATAATATTCCGTCAAAAATTACGGCAATGATTGTAATGTTATAACCGGAAATAGCGACAATATGTGTCGTGCCGGTCCGGCTAAAAGCCTCCATAACATCCTGGGGAATAGACCGCCTGGCTCCCAGCAATAAACCGTTTAAAAACGAAGCCTGGGGCTCCGGCAACAGTTGATTTAAATTGCTGACAAATTTCTTTTTTATGAATAACAAATAGCTAATAATTAAATTACCCTGATCTTTTTTAATTAATTTTATTTGTGGGCTGTAGCAGACTGAATAAATTCCGTAACGGGCCAGATATTTATCATAAGCAAAATCTTCAATTGGTTCTGGTGTTCTCAAATAACAGCTGATTTCCAGCAGATCACCATAATCATATTCGGGATATAACTCTGTTTTAATTAGCACTTTACTCTTAATTTTATTCCTTGCCATGTTGGCTGTTGCCCCGTCGCTCGCGAGCGACGGGGTTGGCTGCCTGTCCCGCCGGCGGTGCCGGCGGGGTTGGCTACTGACTGTCAGTTTGACATGATCCCGACGGACATCCGGCTCCTGGCTGACCACGGCCGTAAATTGATGTTCTTGTTCATTGTAATCAACCGCGACAACTGATAACTGATACCGCCAGATTCCTAAAATAATAAATATAATTATTAAAAATAAAAATCTAAATTTAATTTTCTTAAAATAAAAAACTGTCCCCAATAAGCACAGCCAAAAAATTATAAAAGTCGCCAAAAAATCAACTTCAATCAGCGACCTGGCGGCAACGCCGATAATAAATGACAAGCAATAAATCAGGAATTGCTTTGATTTAGACAATGACATAAGTAAAAACTAAAAGTAAAAACTAAAAAGTAATAAGTAAAAAGTACAAGTAAAAAGTTAAAAGTTTCTTTTTTTCCCTTTCAGACTTATCAGACACGAAGCAACTATCTTTGATAATTCATCGGCCTCATTTAACAGCTTAAATACTTTTTCTTTATCAGCATTGGTTGCGTCTCTAAGTAAACCAAGCCAGTACTTAGTTTCGTTAGCTGACTTCAATGATATCTGATAAAACTTGATAAAATCTTTTCTTGAACTAGCACCCTTAGCTTCAATAATATTTGCTCCAATGCTTGTTCCGCTCCTCATTAACTGATTCGTAACAACCCAATAAACTTTTTCATTTGGCAAAGCGTTACAAAATTTCATTATCTCTATTGAAAATTTATAAACTCTCAATTTAAGATCATTTTCGTATTGCATATATTTTGACTTTTAACTTAACTTATTACTTTTGACTTCTTACTTTTAACTTTTTCCCATAAATAAAACCCCAACCAGCTTAGGTTGAGGGTAAATTGAGCGTATCACAATCGCTAATTAATCTCAAATTATTAATATAAATTAGTATAATTAGCATGAATTGGCATATTAGAATCGCGCATTGGTATATAAAAAAAGAGCAAGGTTTCCCTTACTCATACAGCCCTACCGTCGGTCGCAGAAATCGCTGATCAGCTTTTTAACTTCAGCGACCGTCCGGACAAAGACCTGGATATGCCGGCTCATCGCTTCCTTAAGAAGCCGGCCGCAAGTCAGGCACAAAAACCCGGACTGTTTGGCTCCATAAAGAGTCCGGAAAGTTTCCCCCTCAAAATGCAAATCAGGCGGGAAACGCATGCCGTTGACCAGTTCCCACTGAAAAAAATACACCTGGTCATCAACTTCTCCCGGATCAGCGCCTGTGGCGAAATCCGGCAGCTGTCCGCCGCAAACGACGCAATAGCCCGGCTCTTCCGAGACAAGCTGGCGACGATTGAGCAGATTACTCAAGGCCAGTTGTCGTCGCTGATAATCAGCCTGCTCGCGGGCTTTTCTCTCTTTTTCTTCTTTTAAACTGTAAACCGCCTCGTACAAACCGCAGGCGGCGACTTCCTGCCCGCAGGCCTGACAAAGCGGCAGTTTCTGTGCAGACCAGACCTGGCAATTCTTGTGCGTCTCTCTCATGCACTCAACCGGCTGACGGCTAAAACCTTTGGCCTGTATAACCTGCACGTCAACAAAAAAAACCAGCTCATCACCCTTTTTAACCGGACCGGTCAGGCTAAATGCCGGCAGTTGGTTATGGCACCGGATATTGGCGCACTTCATTTTTCCCTCCCCACAAAGAACGGTTGGTTGAAAACTAACTTATCATTTAATCACAATTTTTTTTAAAAGTCAACTAGAATGGTTCTTGGTGCTTGGTAGTTGGTAATTGGTTTTTAGTTATTGATTAATACCAACTACTAATTACTAACGACCAGATACCAAATCAGGTTCCTATCTGCCAGGAAGATAAATATTTTTTTTGGGCGGAAGTTAACTGATCAATTGTTAAACCCATTGACTGAAGTTTTAATTTAGCTATTTTGTATTCAAGATCCTGGGGTAAATTATAAATTTTGGACTGAAGTTTATCTTTTTGTTTCGCGACATATTCAGCCGCCAGAACCTGGGTGGCAAAACTCATGTCCATTACTGAAGCCGGATGGCCTTCAGCAGCCACTAAATTGATCAGCCGGCCCTCGGCCAGCAAATAAATATTTTTGTTGTTTTTCAAAGTATACTGGTCAACAAACTGCCGGACATTTTTTTTAATCTGCCTGGCCAGTTTTTTCAAATCTTTCAAATTAAGCTCAACATCAAAATGGCCTGAATTGCAGACAATCGCCCCGTCTTTCATTCTGCTAAAATGTTTTTTATTAATGACATCAATATTGCCGGTCAAGGTGCAGAATAAATCACCCAGCGGAGCGGCCTGATCCATCGTCATCACTTCAAAGCCTTCCAAAGCCGCTTCAATCGCTTTGATCGGGTCAACTTCAGTAATAATCACTTTGGCCCCTAAGCCCCGGGCGCGCATGGCCAAACCCCGGCCGCACCAGCCATAGCCGGCAATCACGACATTTTTCCCGGCGATCAAAATATCAGTCGCCCGGATAATGCCGTCAATAGTTGACTGACCGGTGCCATAACGGTTGTCAAACAAATATTTGGTTTTAGCGTCATTGACCGCGATCACCGGCAATTTCAACTGACCGCTTTTTTCCAAAGCTCTTAACCGGATCACCCCGGTAGTGGTTTCTTCCAGACTGGCCCAAATTTGATCAGTTTGTTTTTTAAATTTTGAATGAAGCAAAGAAATCAAATCAGCCCCGTCATCAATCGTAATTCGCGGTTTAGTTTTCAAAGCCGCTTCTAAATGAGAATAATAAGTTTTTTTGTCTTCGCCGTTAATGGCAAACACTGATATTTGATAATCTTTGACTAATGAAGCGGTAACATCATCCTGGGTTGATAATGGGTTGGAAGCGCATAAAACCACTGCCGCCCCGCCAGCTTTCAAAGTCCGGGCCAGATTGGCGGTTTCAGCTGTAATATGCAGGCAGGCGGCAATTTTAAGATTCTTCAAAGGTTTTTCTTTGGCAAATCTTTTCTTTATGAAACCTAAAACCGGCATCTGCTGTTCTGCCCAGTCAATGCGCTTCTTGCCCTCTTGGGCTAATTTGATTGATTTGATGTGATGTTTCATACTAAAGTCAAATGACTGATAAAAATCCTATTTGTTAATGATTGTAATTTATTTTTTTAAATTTTCAAGCACTGTAATTGCACGTTGTGACTGTTTACCAATGATCCATAATGCTACTGGGAAAATTAAACCGACAATAGAAAGATTTATTATATTTACAACTAACAGCAAAGCACTTAAAATGAAGGCAGCCTTTGGAATTTTATATCTATATGGCTTATTTAATGCCCATCCCATGAATACAATCGCCAATCCAATAAGAATACTTATAATTAATGACCCGGCGTAAACATTAAAGTCGCTTGTAACAAGTATGAGAGTGGCAAAAAACACGTTCAAAGCACCAACAACATAAAAGACTTTTTGAATATGATTTATTGTTTTTACCGCTAATTCAGGTGTCATTTTTTGCTCTTTTTTCATAATTTATGTAAATTAATTATTATTTTGATTATGTCATAGTTATCCTCGCCCTCAACAATAAATTATTAAAATCATTATTTCGAACTCCAATCGACTCCTTATTATGGAGCCTAACGTTCCGGAATATCTGAAGTTGCGAAGTGAGAGAGGCGATATAATATTTTCAAACGAAATTTTCAATAACCTATGTATTTTTATTCAATGTATTCCCTCATTCCGAAGATCACTTCAATAAAATTTGTACGTGCGTAAAACGCGCGGGTTTTTTTACTGGCTCCACCCTGTCCTTTCGTTCGTGGCTGAATAAACTTGCCCATTTTGCTGGATAACGCTTCCAGCCCTCCTTTGCTAATAGCCTTTTGTACTACCTCGTAATCTTCTTTGATCTGTTTCCAAAAATTGGTTGAAAGTAAATCAAAGCTGTTAACGTAGAGCAAGTGAGACGTGGACTCTTCATCGTCAACACGCTCACGTCCACAGATAATCATTTTGCGCATTTTGTTGAACAAATGACTTTCTTTAAAAGGCGTATTCATCACATCTTCTGGGTTGATCATGGTAATCGCCATTGTTTCTTTGACCTTCCACGTTCCGTCTTTACGTTTCACAAGCGGGACAAGTTTAAGCTCCCAAAACGCACCGTTTGAAGCTTGAATTGCGTTGTTTCCGATTCCGAGCGCGCGTTCAAGTGTAAGACCAGCCCAGCCTTTGTTTAGTTTGCCGTTCTTAAAAACAGTTACGCCGAGTTCATCGGCGATTCTTCTAAGATCTTGTCCAATGAGTTTTTGTAATTTTTTGGTAGCTTCAAAACGAGTAATGTATTTCATAATTTTTAGATTGCAACATACTCAACCAGTCCGGTTGTGAGAGATAAATCATCGACTTCTTCTTTGGAAACACGTTTTTTATTCATTTTCTTATCGAGCTCTTCAAACCGCTTTATCGAGAGATCAAGATATTTTTTTTCCAGATCAATCCCAATGAATTTGCGACCAAAAAAATATGAGGCAATGCCTGTTGTTGAACTGCCAGCAAACGGGTCTAGCACTGTATCACCTTTATGGGTGCTCGCAAGCACTATACGCTTTAATAATTCAAAAGGTTTTTGCGTTGGATGTTTGCCAAACTTTTTTTCAATCGGCGCAGGCGTGTTAATCGCCCAAACGGAACGCATTTGTTTACCAGCCTCATGTAGTATCTCTACAGAATGTTCCTTTTTACAATTTGCACATTTGGCATATTTGGTGTAGTTGTTGCTCCAATCTTTCATTAATGCATAATTGAATGTGTGTTTTGCTTTCTTTTCTTTTCGCGCCCACACAAGTGTTTCGTGGCTGGCAGTGAAAAAGCGACAGCTTAAGTTTGGCGATGCATTCGGTTTAAACCACGAGACATCGTTTAAGATATGATATTTGGAAACTTGCAATGCGAAACCACACTGATAAATAGAGTGGTATGTTCCGGAAACCCAAATGGTGCCGTTCGGTTTCAAAACACGACGACACGCTTCGATCCACGCAAGCTGAAATTCAAAATCTTTCTTCAGTCCATTGCTTTTGTCCCATGCTCCTTTGTTCACACTGACCATTCGCCCGCCTTGACAGGTAAATCCATCATTCGAGAGATTATATGGCGGATCAGCAAAAATCATATCAACGGAACCTTCTTTCATGCTCCCCAAAACTTCTAAACAGTCTGCTTGATAGAGAGAGAAGTTAGGTTGTGAGTAGTATGTTTTCATACACAAAGTATAACAATTTATTCCAAAAAATTATAGCGAGCTATCCGAAGTTTGCCAAAATACAATTGAAAATTTGTTATTCCTGTTTGGCAAATTTGGGTGAGCGATCGTTAAAAATTAAATTATATTTGTAATTCTTTTTTGACTTTCTCCCAGCAACCCTCTGGTGATAAGGGCAGTTTTAATGCCTGCTCAACTTTTTTATTGTGCTTAATAAACAACTCGCTAATCTCTTTTAGTCCAAATTCAAGTTTTTTTGCAATTCTGCTAATTCTATGAATAGCCGCTGGAGCTAAAAATGCTGTTTTGGGATCAAATGCCGGAAATCCTTTGCGTGTTTCTTCGTCATCAATTGGACCGTAATTACTGGGGCCGTTTAAATCCAGGTAGCAGACTTCTAAGTAATTTTCTAGTGCATTCTCAAGTCTTTTTGCTTTTCTTAAAAACTCGGCCATATCGAAACGTGTATTTCTATATAAACCCCATTGAGCATTTTGTGCGTGTTCAATGAGTTGTTTGTTAAATTCTTGCCATTGTTTATCGTTAGATTTCATTTGTTTTAATAGTATTAAAAAAAAGAATTGCAAATATAATTTAATTTAGCTCGCGAACCAAATACACCGTGTTATACGACAATTTAAAAATCTCAATTAATATAAATATTTTTTATCTTTATTAAGATTAAAATCCATAAATATTTTATCACTATTTAAGGCAGGCGGAAAAACTTCAAAAAAAGTCCATTGTTGGATTTTGGCTGTATAAAATGAAAGATATATTCTTTGAAACTTCCAATTGTAATTTTTTAGCTCTTTTATAAATTCAGTTACATTAAAATTTCCAATACTTAGTCTTGACGATAATAACAAATAACACAAGTCATAATTCATAAGCCCTTTTTTATTCCAAATATGTTCAATTAATTTAAGATTGTTTTTAAATTTACCTTCGTATTTGTATAATTCCATTATTTCAAGAGGGAAAGCACCCTTGCCATTTTCTTGAATAAAAAATAAGTCAGGTGGATCAGTTTCTGGTGGGCACATATTGAATTTAAATTCTTCTCCATATTGTTTGTAAAGTGCAAGAGCTAAAAAATTACCATGGTATAACTCAATTAGTTCTTTATATTTATGTTTGTTATCTAAAACTGCTTGGAGGTTTCCATTATTATCTTTTTCCGCCTGCCTTAATAATTTCTGTACACCGATAGGGGAATATACTTTATTGTCTTTGCAAGACACATCTATTTTATTAGACATAAAAAATATAAGAGATTTTCAAATTTCGTACAACTATCCCCTATCCCCTTCCAATTCCTAAATAATTAAAACCCAGACTTTTCATTTCATCAGGCTGAAATATATTGCGGCCGTCAATTATGTTAGGATTCTTCATTATTTCAATTAATTTCATTTTATCAATATTTTTGAATTCCGGCCACTGATTGGTGATTAAAAGGAGATCCGATTCTTCAGCCGCTTCCAGAGCTGATAATGATAATGAAACTTTTTCAATATCTAACTTTTTTACCAAAGGATCGTAAGCTTTGATAACCGCGCCCTGATCGATTAATAATTTAATAATTTCCAAAGCGGGAGACTCCCGCAAGTCATCAGTTTCAGATTTAAAGGTTAAGCCCCAGACAGCCACTACAGCCCCGTTTATATCATTAACCAATGATTTAACCTTATCAACAACGAGCTGAACACGATTTTGATTCACTTCCTCGGCTTTCTCTAAAATAGTCAGAGAACGATTGTAGTCTCTGGCAGTCGCCATTAAAGCTTTAACATCTTTGGGAAAACAAGACCCGCCATAGCCGATGCCGGCGTCCAAAAAAGCCCGCTCGCCAATCCTTTTATCCAGCCGCATGCCTTCAGCCACCTGACAAACATCCGCTCCGACCTGCTCGCATAAATCAGCCATGGAATTAATAAATGAAATACTGGTCGCCAGAAAAGAATTACTGGCGTACTTGATTAACTCGGCTGTTTTTAAATCAGTCTGTAAAATTGGACAATCAAAAGACTGATAAATTAAAGCCATCAGCTCTTTGGCTCTGTTCGTTTCAGTGCCAATGACAATCCGATCCGGCCTCAAAAAATCAGTCACCGCTTGCCCCTGCCTTAAAAATTCAGGATTTGAAACAACATCAAAATCACCTGAATAATTTTCTTTAATAATATTTTTTACCAGCTGACCGGTGCCAACCGGAACCGTGCTTTTATTGATAATTATGGCGTAATGTTTAAGTTTTTGGCTGATATCTCTGATTGCCCGCTCCAGATAGCTTAAATCAGCTTTATTATCAGCGCCAGTCGGCGTGCCAACGCAAATAAAATAAGCTCCGGCCTGATCAGTCCAGGCGTCAATGGAAGTGTCAAAAAATAATTTATTGTCAGCCACCCCTTTATCAACAATCTCTTTCAGGCCAGTTTCAAAAAGGGGCATTTCTCCCCTTTTCAGTTTAGCTATTTTTTCCTGGTCAATGTCAACGCAGGTGACTGGCAAACCCAGGCTGGCTAAACAAGCCCCGGTCACCAGGCCGACATAGCCGGAGCCTATAACTACTATCTTCATAAGGCTTTCGTTTTAGGTTTTTAGTCGTAGCTGCTAGTATACTAATCTGATTTTAGGTCTGGGTATGGCAGCTAGTATGGTCCTGGGTTTTGTTTTGGGTTTTTTAAGTATCACTAAACCCAAACCTTAACCCATACTAGCTGCCACACCCAAACCCTACAACTAAAACCTATTTTTAAACCACTCATAAGTCTTTTGCAATCCATCATCCAGGCCATGTTCCGGTCTCCAACCCATTACCCTCCGTGCCTTACTATAATCAAGACTGCTTCTCATTTGTTCGCCTGATTGAGCCGGGCCGTGTTTGGCTTTTTTATCAATTCCCGCCGCCTGAACTATTTTTTTATACAGCTGATTAACCGAGGTTTCCAGCCCGGTTCCAATATTAAAACTGCCTGAAACCTTTTTTGTCATAGCCATCAAATTGGCCGTAACCACATCATCAACATAAACATAATCTCTGGTTTGCCGGCCTGTCCCAAAAATAATCGGCTGCTGGCTGGTTAATAATTTTTTTAAAAAGATGGCGACCACGCCAGCCTCGCCCCGCGGATCCTGCCGGGGACCGTAAACATTGCCGTAGCGCAGTGAAGCATAATCCAGACCAAACTGCTGTTTGAAATAGTGCAAATATTTTTCAATGGCCAGCTTAGCGACTCCGTATGGCGAAACCGGTTCAGCCGGCAAATAGTCATCCAACACCGGGTATTTTTTGACATCGCCGTAAATCGCTCCGCCGGTAGAAGCAAAAATAAATTTTTTGACTTTATTTTGAACGCAAGCCTGAAGCAGATTGAGCGAACCCAAAATATTAACTTCAGCGTCAAACACCGGATCTTTAACTGACAGGCGGACATCTTTTTGAGCGGCGTGATGGTTAACTATGGCAAATTTTTCTTTTTTAAAAACTTTAAGAAGCTCTTTACTTCTAATATCAAGCTTATAAAATTTGGCTTTTTTATTGATAAACTCCTTTCTGCCGGTTGATAAATCATCAATTACAACAACCTGATGTTTTTTGGCGATTAAAGCGTCAACAACATGGGAGCCAATAAATCCGGCGCCGCCGGTGACTAATATTTTCATATTTTTACTAACTTTAAACTTACTAAATTTAAACTTTGTCCGCCAGAGGCGGATCAGCCTTTGGCTGAAACCTTGGACTTTGTCCGCCAGAGGCGGATCAGCCTTTGGCTGAAACTTTGGACTTTGTCCGCCAGAGGCGGATCAGCCTTTGGCTGAAACTTTGGACTTTGAACTTTGAACTTTGGACTTACTAACTTTGAACTTACCAGATCTCTTGACCCATCTAAGATAAGCCTCCACAAATCCATCTACCCCCCCATCCAAAACAACATCGGGTTCTTTTACCTCAAAATCTGTCCGGTGGTCTTTAACCATTTTATAAGGATGAAGAACATACGACCTGATCTGATTGCCCCACTGGGCTGACAGATATTCGCCCCGGATTTTTTTCTTTTCTTTTTCCTGTTCAAACTGCTGAAGCTGTTGAAGCCTGGACTGTAAAATTTTCATGGCGGTTGCCTTGTTTTGGACCTGGGACCTTTCATTTTGACAGGTAACGACCGTTTTGGTTGGCAAATGCGTTATTCTGACGGCTGAATAAGATCTTTGCATTCCCTGACCGCCGGGACCGGATGAAATAAAAGTATCAATTCTCAAATCATTAGGATCAATTTTTGTTTCATCAGTTTCTGCCAGTTCCGGCAAGACCTCGATCAGCGCGAAAGAGGTATGTCTCATTTTTTCCGCGTCAAACGGAGACATTCTGACCAGGCGGTGAACGCCGGCCTCTGATTTTAAATAACCAAAAGAATATTTGCCCTCAACCCGGAAAGTAACGCTTTTAATGCCGGCTTCACTCCCAACGGCCTGGTCAGCAATGACAGTTTTAAATTTTTTATTTTCACAATATCGTAAAATCATCCGCTCCAGCATCTGGGCCCAGTCCTGGGCTTCAGTCCCGCCCGCCCCGGCGTGAATTGAAACAATCGCGTTATGACTGTCGTATTTGTCTGAAAATAAAACAAAAAATTCCAGTTTTTCAAACTCCTGGCTTAGCCTGGCCAGTTTCTTTCGCAAATCTTTTTCCAAATCACCGTCAGTTTTTTCTTTTTCAGCCAGTTCAGCCAGTTCCAGTATTTCTTTAGCCTGATCTTTCATTGTCTGCCATTGACTGACTTCCGCCTGCGAATCAGCCAGTTCTTTAGAAACTTTTTTTGCCTGTTCCTGATTATCCCAAAACCCCGGCTGTTCAACTTCCCTGGTTAGATTTTTAATTTGAACCTGTTTTTTATCCAGGTCAAAGTAACCTCCAGGTGCCGGAGATTTTTTTTCGCAAATCTTTGATCTCTTTGATTAATTCAGTCATAAGCGATAAACTAAATTAAACTAAATAATATTCCAATTTCTCTAATTCTACTAAATTTTTTAATTAAAATCAAATGGCAAAAATCTGGCGCTGGACAATCATTATTTTTTTGCTGATTACGGTTTTTTCAGTCTTTTGGCGGGTGCCAGTCAGCTTTGACACTGGCTGGCATCTGGCCAGCGGGCGTTATTATCTGGAAAATAAAACTATTCCCCAAACTGACATTTTCTCCCAGACAATGCCCGACTTTAACTGGGTTAATCACGAATGGCTGACTGATGTTGTTCTTTACAGCCTTTATTCCCGGTTCGGCTTAGTCAGTTTAACAATTTTTTACGCTGTCATGCTCCTTTTAACATTTTATTTAATAACCGGCCTGGTTAAAACCAACTGGATTTACAGGCTGCTGACTACCGCTCTGGCCAGCCTGGCTGTTTTTTCAGTTCTTGGACCCAAGCCGCAAATGATCACCCTTTTTGGATTAGCTTTAATCCTGGTTATTTATAACCGCTATCAAACTAACCCCAAAATAATTTTTTTAATCCCATTTATTTTATTATTATGGGCCAATCTCCACGGCGGTTTTATTATCGGCCTGGGTCTCCTCTTTATTTTGATCGTTTTTGAAACTGTTCAAAAAAGAAAAATTAAATTATTAACAGCCCTTTTAGCCATGTCAGTTTTAATAACTTTAATTAATCCGTATGGCTTTCAAATTTACGGGGAAATATTCAAAACGGCCGCTGACACCCTGGGCAATTCTCTGGCCAAAGCAACAATTAGCGAGTGGCAGCCGGTCAGTTTCAACGGCTTAAGAGCTTACTACTTCTGGCCTTATTTAATTTTAACCCTGATTTTAACAGTTGTCTTCAGAAAAAAACTGTCCTCTCTCTACATTATTTTATCAGTCATTTTTTTGCCGTTGGCTTTATCCAGCTGGCGGCACACGCCTTTCTTCGTTTTATTTTCAGTCCCGATTTATCTGGAAAGTTTCAGTCTATTATCAGAAAAATCCAAAATATTCAGACAACTGACCAATTCCTGGCCGCTGATAATTATTTTAAGTCCTTTTGTCTATCTGGCGCTTCTTAATATTTTCGCGATCAGTTTCAGTTTAAACTGGCCAGTGATTGCCGCTCAAAAAACCCTGCCCCAGGGCGCTGTCCGATTTATTCAGGCAAACTCGGATCAATTTCAGGGAAAAATGTATAATAAATATGATTACGGCAGTTATTTAACTTTTTTTCTGCCGGAACACAAAGTTTTTATTGACGGCCGGATGCTCCACTGGCGACAAAACAACCGGTCAATTTATCAGGACTACTTTGACATAATTCACAATTTTAATTTTGATCTTTTGGACCGGTACAATATTGACTGGGCTTTGCTGGCCCGCAATTCAGTCGCCGCCCAAAAACTTTTTGCTGAAGAAAAATGGCAGCTAAAATATCTGGATAGTGATGCTATAATTTTAGCCAGACCCCAAAAATAAGTTTTATGATTGATTATAAAAAATTCATTTTGCCGACTGCTCTGATTATTATCATTTTTATAATTAACTTAGTCGCTGTCTTCCCATTGCTTCAGGGTGAACACAGCCAATTCACCGAATCAATCGCTGTTTCTCACGCTATTAGTTCAGGCTATTTTATAAATTTACAAAATGTCATCAACCCTTTTTGGTACACCGGCTTTACCAAACAAATTGTTTATCCTGTTTTAAGTCTGATTTTAATTTCATTGCCGACTCTTTTTATCAAGGGCTTGTCAATCTTTGCCAGCTATCGGATTATAACCGGGTTATTTTATATTCTAATCCCCTGTTCCTTGTTCATCTTACTCAAATATCTTACTAAAAATAATTTAATTCCCTTCTTCCTGACTTTAATTTATTCAGTCGGTCCGGCTGTCTCGGCTTCGTTCCTGCCAATTGAAGGCGCTCTGGCTGAATTTAACATTTTTTTACCCTGGCGGTTGCTGGTTTACACGCTTTTTGGGGAAGGCCCTCATATTATCTCACTCTTTTTTATACCTCTAGGCCTGATCGTCTACATCAAATTACTAAAAAAAGGAGGTCTTAAAAGTTTTATCTTATTTATTCTAATAGCCAGCGCTGTTTTGTTGACTGATCTCTTTGGGGCTCTGGCTCTGGCCCTAATCTGCCTGATTATTTTAATTTCAGAATTATTTTTAAAAAACTCCCAAAACAAATTTAAAACATCTTTCTGGGCGCTGATGGCCATACTTGGCCTGATCGCTTTTCATTATAATCCTTATTTTTTTGAATTAATTTTTAAAAGCGGCTACGCTCATCGGGAAAACAGTTTAAGCCCCGGCTGGCCGCTAATCTGGATTTTATTGATTCTGGCTTTGTTTATCTTTTTTTACTTTTTTGAAAATAAATACAAAAAAAATCAGCTCCTTCAACACAGCCTGGTTTTTACCGGAGCGGTTGTAGTTTTGGGGCTGATTACGGTTCTGGCTTTTTATTTTGATTATTCGCTTTTGCCCCAGGCTAAAAGATATGTTCCTGAATTTAATCTGGCCGCCATAACCTTAATCAGCTTAATTGGTCTTTATTTGCATGACAGCTTTAAACTATCAAAAAAATTTATTATTAAACATAATTTGCCCGCGATTTTAGCCCTTATTTTAGCCGCCTCCCTTTATAATTTCTGGCCATCGGCTCAAACAGTAATCAAACCCGGGGATATTACTCAATCAACGGAATATAAAATCGCTCAATATTTGACTGAAACGACAAGTCAGCTGTCCGGTCAAAAAATTTATTTAACCGGCCCGCCCTCATTTTGGCTAAATGCCTTTAGTGACTTAGCTCAAATCAAAGGCGCCCAGGATTTTGTCCAGCCCAGCCGCTGGTGGGCGGATATTGTTTATCAGATTGAAAAGGGAGAAGATCCCCGGATAGCAATCAGCTGGTTGAAACTGCTCAATGTCCAAAAAATAGTTGTTAATAATCAGCTTGTCTCCACGCCGTTTATGGGCTATCAGAATTTCACCAGGCCGAATAAATTTGTTGATCAGCTGCGGCTGGAAGAAGTAATTGATGACTCTAATATTTATTCAGTTAATCTGATCAATTCTGATCTGGTCCAGCTAGTTGACTTCAAAAATATTAAACAGTATTCAGCCATTTCCAATGTCTTAGATCAGAAAAATTTGGCGGGTCTGGTTAAAACGATTGAAAAAGGGCCTGCTAATTACCAGTTAAACTATGACATCAACCAGCCAGATTTAATCCAAATTAAGGTTACCGCTGGCCAGTCAGATCAGGCTCTTTTATTTAAATCATTTTACAACCCCAACTGGCGGGCTTTTATAAATAATCAAAAATATCCAATAAAAAAATTTGGTCCGGATCTAATGTTGATTGAACCAAATCTTGCCGGAGATTACACGATTGAAATTAAAGCCGCCAAAAGCCTTTCTCAAAAAATAGGCGCAACAATAACTCTTTTAACTTTAATAATTTTAATTATTATTTCAGTCAGCAAAAAAAAACCTTTATTCCTCAAACTCTCCTAAGATAATTTTAACAATTTGCTCCTGGCCGTCGCGTGAAATCTTCAGCTCGGCCTGATCACCCGGCCGGTATTTGACAATCTCATGAGCCAATGAATTTTCCAGGTCAATCCGCCGTCCGTTAACTTCCAGAATAACATCACCTGACTGTAAACCAGCTTTTTCAGCCGGACTGTTGACAACAATCGCCAGCTGGTCTTCGTCACCCTGAACAATCAAAGCTCCATGATCAACATTTAAATTATTTTCTTCGGCGATTCCTTCATTAACCATCACGTAACGAACACCGATGTAAGGCCGGACTATCCGGCCGAATTCCCGAACACTGTCAATGGCGTTTTTAGCCAAATTAACCGGAATGGCAAAGCCGATCAGCTGACCGGCCTGACTGACCGCCGTGTTAATGCCCACTACCTGTCCGGAAAGATTTATTAACGGCCCACCGGAATTTCCCGGATTAATGGCGGCGTCAGTCTGAATCGCTTCCTCAATAACTTCTGACTGCTGGCCATTGCCGGCCAGAACGCGCCGGTCAATGCCGCTGATAATTCCTTTAGTGACTGTGTTTCTAAATTCACCCAAAGCGTTGCCAATGGCGATGACGGTCTGACCGAGTTTTAAATTATCAGAATTGCCCAGTTCAACCACCGACAAGCCGCTGGCTTCAATTTTTACAATGGCAATATCATTAATCTGATCACGAGCCAGGACTGTTGCCTCAAACTCCCGGCCGTCATTGGTTAAAACCGTGTAATCAGCTTCCAAATCAAGCACGACGTGCTTGTTGGTCAGGATCAAACCATCTTCTGAAATGATAAAGCCTGTCCCGCCGCCAATTTCCTGTTTGCGGGGCGCCTGATTATTTTCTTCCGTTGACCGGAAGCGAAAGTCAAAAGGAAAACCAAAATCAAAAAAATTATCAAAAGGAAAAATGTTTGGACCAGTTTGATTAAAGTCTCCTGAAATATCTTTACTGATGATAATACTGACGACGGACGGAGAAACTTTTTCAACGGCGGCGGTGGTGGCTGATTCTTCCTCAACAACCAGCTGACCGTTTTCAATAATATACCCGGCGACAGACGCCCCGGCGATTGCTCCGGTAATCGCCGCGACAAAAACGGCCATGGCAATCGGGCTTGAAAACGAACCTTTATTTTTTAGACTGTTTTCCGGCGAATAATTAGTCGGATAGATATCCATATTTCTAGGGTATAGGGTATAGGGTATAGGCTTTAGAGACCCGGCAGGCCTTTAAGCTCTTCGGCCACTCGCAGAATCTGATCGTAAGCCGCGAAAAAATTTTTTAAAAACGGTGGCAAAAAAGTAAAAGCGGCCACGACCGGCAAAACAATAAACATAATTATAAAAATAATTCCCAAAATCCGGCTGAACAGCAGACTCCGTCTTATTTTTTTAACCAGCTTCAAGGTTTCCCGCTGAAGCTTCAGGCTTTTTTCAATTAAATCCTTAAAATCCTCAACCATAAATATACGATTATTTCTTCTTTCTTTTTTTATTCGCTAATTTGCTTAGTTCTCTTTGAAATGTTTTGACGTCTTCAAAGGACCGGTAGACAGAAGCAAACCGGATATAAGCCACCTTATCAAATTTTTTAAGCCTTTTCATGACCACTTCGCCCAGATCATGACTGGTAATTTCAGATTTTTTCAGCTTTTGAATATCGGTTTCAATCTGATTGACCAGTCCCTGGAATTTATCTTTGGTGTAAGGTCTTTTTTCCAGAGCTCTGACCAGGCCCCGCTCCAGCTTTTCCCGGCTGTACGGCTCCCGGCGGCCGTCTCTCTTAATAACCGCCAGATCAAGGATAGTCATCTGCTCAATTGTTGAAAATCTAAAATTGCATTTAACGCATTCCCGGCGCCGCCTGATGCTGGCGCTGTCCAACGCGACCCGTGAATCAGTCACTTTGGTTTCTGTATTTTGGCAGACTGGACATTTCATATTAAATATATCTTAACATCAAAACTCCCCCTATTCAAGGAGAAGTTTTCTATACCCTATTAATCTATCCCCTATACCCTATACCCTATACCCTAATCCTACATCATCTTCTTCCGGATAAAGGCCGGGATTTCCAGATCCTCATCAATTGAATCAGCCGACTTTTTTGACTGACTGGCGATTTCTGATTTATCTTTCAGGTCGCCGGAAAGCTTGTCAACTGTCGTGGCAAAGCTAGGCGTAGTCACCCGCTGGCCAAATTTTGAAATATTTTCAATGGAATTTTGGGAGCTTTTGGGATTTTCCCCAAAGCCGGTGGCGACTACTGTAATCTGCAATTCATCTTTAAAGCTGTCATTAATGACTGTGCCGTAAATAATCTTGGCGTTGGGATCAGCCTGTTCAGTAACAATCTTAGCCGCTTCATTTAGTTCGTGCATACCAAGGTTTTTACCGCCAGTCACGTTGAATAAAATACCCTTGGCGCCGTCAATTGACAGTTCCAGTAGGGGGCTGGAAATCGCCTGTTTGGCGGCCTCAACCGCCCGGTTATCTCCGCTGGCTGACCCAATGCCCATCATGGCCGAACCGGCGTCCTTCATAATAAATTTAACATCGGCAAAGTCAACATTAGTCAGGCCGGGAACGGTGATTAAATCAGCAATTCCCTGAACGCCTTGTCGCAAAACGTCGTTGCAGACGGTAAAAGCGTCAATCAGCGTTGTTTTTTTATCAATAATTTGTAAAATTCTATCGTTGGGAATTGTAATGATAGTATCAACTTTGCTTTCCAGCTCCTCATGACCTCTGTCAGCGGTGGTTTTTCTTTCAGCTCCCTCAAAGGAAAAAGGTTTAGTGACAACGGCGATCGTTAAAGCGCCCAGCTCCTTGGCGATGCCGGCCACGATTGGTGAAGCCCCGGTGCCGGTGCCGCCGCCCAGACCGCAGGTGATAAAGGCCATGTCAGTGTCTTTTAAAAGTTCCCGGATCTCATTTTGGTTTTCCTCGGCTGACTTTCGGCCCATTTCAGGATCCATGCCGGCGCCCAAACCTCTGGTAACTGATTTGCCTATATTTAATTTCTTTGAGGCCTTGCAGTGATGCAAAGCCTGAGCGTCGGTGTTAATGGCGACGAATTCAACCCCTTTAATTTTAGATTCAACCATCTGGCTGACAGCCGAGCCGCCGCTGCCGCCAACTCCAATCACTTTAATTTTGGCAAAGGTGTCAATTTCCGGCTTGATCTCCATAGTTTTAATTTTTTAATAGTTATTAACAGGTGTTAATATTTTATCTGATACAAAAAAAGTTGTCAACAACTAACCTGGACAACTTTTGTGTTCAAAAATGTTTAGGGGATCAGTGACTTGAACCACTTTTTCATTTTGGAAGTAACTTCTTCAACGCTGGAAAATCTCGGCAGACCCAGCCGCTTACGGCCGGTATGAAGCTGACTGCCCCAAATGACCAGCCCTAAAGCGGCTGAAAAGATGGGGTCATTAACTTTTTCAATGGCGCTGGCCATTTCAGTCGGATAGCCAATAGAAGCCGGCAGTCTGAATTTTTTCTTGGCAACCTCAACTATGCCCTCCAGCCGGGCGCCGCCACCGGTTAAGACTACTCCGGCCGGCAATAAACCGCTCCGGTTAATCTTTTTCAGGTCACGGTCAACCAGTTCAAAAATTTCTTCCAGCCTGGCTTCAATTATCTCGGCGACATGTTTTCTGGAAACAGTTGATTCGTCTCCGGAGCTGAATTCCGCCAAATTAATTTCATCCTTTTTATTGATATTATTCGGCACGGCCGAGCCGTACTCAATCTTAACTTTTTCAGCGACATCAATAGAAGTTCTTAAACCAATGGCGACGTCAGAAGTAATGTGTCCGCCGCCAATCGGCAGGATTGAAGTGTGCAAAACATCGCCTTCTTCCAGAACAACCAGGCTGGTGGTTGACCCGCCAATATTGACCAAAGCCACGCCCAGCTCCTTTTGTCGCTTGCTTAAAACGCTTTCAGCGGCCGCCAAAACCGCTAAAACCAGGTCTTCAATATCAACTCCGGTCCGATAAATAGTTTTGGTTAAGTTTTTAACCTGAGACGACAAACCCTGAATAATCTGGGCTTCAACTTCCAGCCTGACGCCTGTCATGCCCAGCGGATCTTTAATCCCCATCTGGTTATCAACCGTAAAATTTCTGGGAATGACATGGAGGATTTCATAATTAGGCGGCGTAGCCACGGCCTGGGCGGCTTCAATGACCCGCTCAATATCATCTTCATTGATTTCACCATTGGCTTTGGAAACGGCAATTACTCCCTTGGATCCCTGGGAGAGAATATGCGAGCCGGAAATGCCAACATAGGCCTGCTCAATCGGCACGCCGGCCATTCTTTCGGCCTTTTCCAAACAACTAGAAATAGACGAAACGGCGTCGTCAATGCTGACAATTACCCCTTTACTAATCCCCTCGGCCGAAGTTTCAGCCACCCCAATAATATGAAGTTTTTCTTCATTATTGCTATCAACTATTTTTTGACCGACAACAATCCGGATAGTTGTTGAACCAACGTCAAGGCCGGTGATAATTTCGTCTCGCATTTATTTAAGTTAACAGTCAACCAACAATCAGCAGTCAACGGGTTGAAAAATTTAAAAATTCGTATCCTGATGGCTGTTGACTAGTGGCTGATGGCTTAAGTCTATTACACAATTGAAAAAATTGCAAAGCGAAACTGTTTATTTTCTGAACAAAAAAATGTTTCAAAGGGCGCTTCTTAAAAAAAGTAGGGCAGAAAAATAATCAGCCCAATAATCGCGGCGCCAATTGAAGCCACCAGAACGATAGCCGCGGTCATGTCTTTGATTCGTCCGGCCTGCTGATGAATTTGGGGCTTGATCAAATCAACCAGCCGTTCAATGACCGTGTTAACTATTTCAAAAACTAAAACAGTCAGAATGGTTAAAATTAAAATAGCCGCCTCCAGCAGGCTAACCTGGAAATAAAACATCAAAACGACAACCATCAGGCCGCTGGCCAGCTCTATCTGAAAATTTTGTTCGGTTTTTAAAATATCAGCCAGCCCCCGCCAGGCGTATTTAAAACTTTTACGCAGCTTTTGATTGTCCATTTTAATTTAAATTAATTTTCCTGATTTTATCTTCCAGCTTTTTCATCTTTCGGTGATCAGCTTCTGTCGCGTGATCATGGCCGAACAAATGAAGCAGACCATGAATAAGTAAAGTTTTTATTTCTTCCTCAACCGGCTGCCGATGCTCCAGAGCCTGCTTTTCAGCCTGGGGATAACAAATAAATATTTCGCCTAAATATGTCCTGTCAGGCGCTTCCTGATCAGTTTCCTGATAGCTGAAGGCCAAAACATCGGTTACCTGATTTTTAAGCCGATATTTATTGTTTAGCATTTTAATTTTCTTCTGATCAATAAAAGCCAGCGAAACAAAATAGTTTTTTTTCAAATTCAAACAGCCGGAGGTCGCCTGGGTGATTTCCTCAAACCAGGCCTTGGCCAGTTTCTTTTCCTTTAAATAATCCTGATTAACCGCCAGTAAAATCATACGTCTTTATGGACTGCTCGGAGCCGGCTGTCCCAGCTGACCCAATTCAAAAGAATTGTACATCATCTTTAGAGTGCTTTTGAAATTAAGCTCCGGCCTGGTGCCAGGATTGTAACTAATGGCGTAAATATATTGTTTGGCTTCGGCCTCGCCGGTGATTGATGAATCAACCGGCTTAACCAGATAAACTGTCAGGCCGTCAACGCTCTGAATGCCTCTGATATTGTTTTTGGTGACAACTGACTGAACCTGGCTGGGCGTGACAGTCGGCGACTGCTGTAAATACCAGTTGAGAACCGACAGCCCCTCGGGATTTTCCGAAACCAGGACTTCAATAAATTCGCCGGTTTCAGAAGAAAAAATAACTTCTTTCAGTTCAGTGTCAATCGGCCGGGCGATCCATCGGCTGGGATACAATATTCGGTAATCAAAAGACGGGTTGCTATAAAGCTCAACCAGGTTTGATCCAGGCAGTTCAGCCGGCGCCGGCTCAGCCGGATTAAACAGGTTCATCAGCTCCAGAGCGTCAATGTGACCGTCACCGTCAGAATCGGGCAGATTCGGATTAGTTCCATAAAGTTCTTCCTCAACATCAGTCAGGCCGTCCTGATCACTGTCAAGACTGCTGGCCAGAAGCCCGGGGATGACCGGCGGCAAACCGGCATTAACGTTAGCATTGGCGTTCAGGTTGGCATTAACATTCGAGTTGAGATTGGCATTAACATTAAGGTTGACATTAAGATTTTCATTAACTGGCGGTTTAACTTCCAAATTAACATTCTCCACCCGGGTGACTTCAGTCGGCTGACCAAAGCTTCCTGTCAGCAGCCAGACACCGCCAGCCACCAAAACAATTAAAACTAAAGCGCCAATGATAATAATCACCAAACCGCCGGTTTTTTTCTTTTCTTCTTTATATAAAAACTGGTCAGGAATGGTTCTAATATTACCGGGGGCCGGACCAGCCGGCTGATCAGCTGATGATTCTATGGATTTTTCTTTTTTGTTTCGGCCAAACATATTTTTTAATTAACGAATATTATTAATTTCTCTTTCCAGGTCCAGCAATCTGGCGCCACCGCCCTGAGTCGGATCAAATCCGGCCTGGACTTCATCACCATCCAGAAAACCATCGCCGTCGGTATCCGGATTCAAAGGATCAGTCTTATAAACCCTGACTTCTTCAAAATCAGTCAAACCATCCCCGTCAGTATCTGGATTATTGAGATCAGTCCCCAACTCTTTCTCCTCTTCATCAGTTAGTCCGTCCCGATCACTGTCAACGGGGACGGCGGGCGGCGGGGTAACTGGCGGCTGATCAATGGCGTTGATGTTGACTGGCTGCTGAAATACTGGTTGGCGGGTGGTTACCCATAAAATAATCAGAGCAATTGCCACAAATAGAATAACTAAAACTCCAATTATTATCAACAAACGATATTTCAGAAAAAAACTTGTTTCTGGATATTCCGGAATAATGTCCGGGGGTTGCCCCTGATCACTTGTCGGCGGAGTTGGACTGCCTGGACCGGCTGGACCAGCCGCTTCAGTCCCGGATAAAATATCTTCAATTCCCACCGGGGGTGGGACGATTGATGGCGTTGGTTCCGGCTCCCTGGGCGGAATCGGCTTAGGCGGGGTAGGTGGAATTGTTGGCGCTGTTGGCGTTGGTTGTCCTTCGGGCATAAAATTTGAAATTAAGGGTTAAATAAAGGTTGATGAAGGTTGATGAAGTCCCGATCCCGCCTTTGGCGGGATCGGGAGTTGATGAGGGTTGATTATGTTTACCCTTAATAAACCCTCATCTACCATAATAATCCCTAATATCCCCTGCTTGTCAGGGTTTCCAACTGGTAGAAACTCCATTAAAATCTATCCAGCCGATGTTTTCTCCCCAGGCAAACCCGCTAAAAGTCCCGTCAGCCGAATTGATTCTGACGCCGCTCCGTGACGGGTCGTAATTAATGACGCCGACGTAGTCATTACCCAAAATATCGCCATGAACAGTTCCGTCAAGATTAACCGTGGCGCCTGACATATTAATCCAGCCGACATTGGCGCTCCAGGCGGAACCGACAAAGGTGTTGGTCAAACTAATGGTCACCCCGCCGTTGCTGGGGCTTAAATTAATCCAGCCGATGTTGGAACTCCAGGCACTGCCGGAGATGGCGTAAACCGGCTGGCCCTGGCCGGTACAGCTAATCTGACAATCGACCGAACAATACAGTTCCTCCTGACCAGTACAGATAATGCCAGCCAAGCCCTGATTTTGATCACATTTCTCGCCAGCTTCAATAATATTATTGCCGCAGGTTTGAGGATCGCAAGCGTCGCCAATGCCATCCCGGTCAAAATCAGCCTGATCCTGATTAGCCACGGCCGGGCAATTATCACTACCCGCTAGTTTAGGACTGTTAAATCTGGCGCCGGCACAAACACCGTCATCATCCGGATCATTAGCCGGATCATCCGGACACTGATCGCAGGCATCCCCCAGCTCATCACCGTCCGTGTTGGCCTGCTCCGGATCAGCCACGGTCGGACAAATATCATTTGCTCCCAGGCGCGGGCCGCTGTATCTGGGACCGGCGCAGTAGCCGTCCCCGTCAATATCGTTGTCAGAATCGTCCGGACACCAGTCGCAGGCGTCACCGTAAATATCATTGTCACTATTCAGCTGGCCGGGATTATAAAGATTGGAGCAGTTATCCAGGCTGTCAGCGACCAAATCACCGTCTGTATCAATATCGCAGATATTATCAAACCGGGAATAACCTTCATTACAAGTCCAGCCGGAACAATCGTTTAAGCAGGTAGAGTTAGCCGGAATACTGCCTAACCCATCACAAACCTCATCGCCTTCTTTAATGGCGTTGCCGCAAACCATAATATCGCAGGCGTCACCAATTCCGTCGGCGTCGGCGTCTGTCTGATCAGGATTAAAATTTTTGGGACAGTTGTCAACGCCGCCGCAAACAAAATCCCGGTCAATATCGTTGGAAGGATCAAGGTCGCACAGATCGCATAAAGCGCCCAAACCATCCCGGTCAAAATCAGCCTGATCAGGATTATAAACAGTCGGGCAGTTGTCAGCGCTGTTTAAAATTCCGTCACCATCTTCGTCATTCAAAAAAGCGCTTTCATTGGTAAAACAAAACTGACTGGTTAATAAACCGTATTCGCCTGTCCGCCAGGAGCCTGGACCAGTGTACTCATAGTTGGTGTATAAACTAGCCTGATCGCCGTTATCATCAACCTGATACGCGTAAGTTCTGGACTCGGGACTGCACTGGAACTGCTGATTGACTTCATCCCAGCAGGTTGTCTGATCATAAGGATCCTGACAGCCGATTAATCTGTTCAGCGGGTCCTGCGGCAAGGCGCTGGCCAGCAGATTAGCCAAAGTCGCCTGCCAGGAAGGCCAGACGCTGAATGACAATCCTCTGATATAAGTGCCCGCCTGCAATAAAGGATAGTTGCCGTTGACCCGCCGATATCGCTCCAACAGACCGGAAACATCGCTCATATCGCCAGCCCGCTTCATATCCCGCCGGAGCTGCTCCCTGACGACTAAATCGTTAACATTTATATTAAAATCCCAGTTCTCCAGCAGCTGATTAAAAATATCAATCGTTGACTGGCTGGCGTCTTCACTGTATGAAATCAAATAGATATTGCCGTACAAGGCGTCGCCGACCTGATTGGTGGCGGCGACATAAACTGTCCGGCCTTCCCGAATGGCCGGATAACCGTTAACCAATAATGGCTCCGGCTGGCCCGGATTAGGCACATTTTGAAAATACCAGCCAAAAGGCGACAGTCTTCCCGGATTAGCCAAAATTCTAATGCCAATCGCTTCGGCCGCCTGAGCTGGAGATCCAGTCAAAACAAAAGCTGAGATAATCAATAATCCTAAACTAAATTTGCAAATATTCTTAATTAAGTCAGCTCTGGTCATAATCATTCAACTATGAATAAAAATTCTTTAATAATTCTGGGGTCAGTCGGCGTAACCGCCGGCGTGTCTGAAAACTGCGGATAGTCATCGCTAAAACCGGCCGCTCCCCTGTCCCGGCAGTAAAAAGTGCTAAAATTGGTCGTTAAATCTCTGTAAGGAAATTCTGCCAGCGATGGCCAGGGATTTTCGCACAGGAAAACAAAGACATTAACTGTTTTGGAAGCCATCCCGGGTGTCGGCGGAATCCCCCTGGCAACAACTGTTACCAAAGGCTTGCCGTTGGCGGCTGACGGGGTGACGGCAATCTGCTGGTCGGTCGTGGCCGATAAATTAATGACCTGATCGCCGGTTCTGACCCATTCAAAATTTGCCGGCAGAATCACGCCACTGTCATCCCGGGCGACAGCTTTGTAAAAATGCTGATTACCCGGCGTTGAACTATCCTGATCGCCCGGACAGTCATCCCGGCCGGCGCAGGTCAACAGATCATAAACGCCAACCTCGCCCGGCGGGCTGATAGTGACTTCAGCGTAATCAATATCACAAATTTCATCGCCGGTCGTAAAGCTCCACTGATAATCGCCGTTCATTGTCAAACCTGATAAACTTAAGACTCCTTCTTTATTTTGATCAGACACATTGGGATCGCCCTGAATTGTCACCCGGTGCTGACGGCCCGGCTCCAGGGGCTGTTCCAGATAATACTGGAGAGAAGTCTGATCATTTTCCTGGAAAAGGCTGGTTCGGCCGGCCACGGCGCACCAGTTGTCAGCCGCCTGGGCCTGAATATCCCGACTGAAAATATTTTTGAAAAACTGGACAAGCCGGCCCCAAATTGACCGGCTCTGGCCGCCAGCCGGACAGGGCTGATCGCCATAGTTAGCCTCCACCAGGACATTTCCCAAAATTGATCCCAGCTCCATCAGCTGATCAAAATCAGCTTCAATAACAGCGTTACGACAGACGCTAACCGCCTGGTCAATCGGCCTGGTTCTGACAATTTTTGGCCGCGGAGCGCAGCAGCTATTATCATCAACTCCATAAGTTTCAATGGTCGCCGGCGCCGGGCACTGATCATCGGCCGTAAAGCCGCAGACCAATTTTAAACGGCCCTGACCAACCTGTCCCTGGGTGCCGGCCTGAATATCAGTCTCACCTTCCCCCCGTGACCGGGCGGCCTGTTTGGGATCAATTCTGCCGTCAACCGGATCCAGATCGCTGTTGGAAACTGTCGCCACGCTTGACCGGGTTGAATCCCAGTCCCAGTTATAACTATAAGGATTAAGCCGCTGGCCGCCGGGATTGCATTCATCCGGCGAGCCGATCGCCTGGGAATAATAGCCCTGGCTTTGACCAATTAAATAAAGTTCTTTATAGCCCGGCCGAACATTAATCTGATCAACGGCGCATAAACTGCCGTCAGGTTTAGTTTTGAAAATCCAGGAAAAACCGTCCAGCGCTCCACCGGTTGTTGAATAATTTAAATTGGTTAATGTAACATTGCTGGTGCTGGTCACCCCGCTGGTAATCACCGCCCGGTAAAATTTATTAACTTCCAAAGCGGCGGCCGTCATAAATTCCACTTCCAAATCCAGCGGATTATAAACAATATTATTTAATGCCAGTTGATCTAAATTAGTACAATTTTCATTATCGCAGGCATAAAGCCGCAAAGTGTTATTATTGAGAGTGTTAGCCTGAAGATCAACATTAAATTTAGCGCCAATTGAAGCGTTAACGCAGGCCGCCCGACAGTTAGGCCAGTAAAGGATAACTTCCGGATCGCCAAAATCAACCGTCAGCTCGCCAAAATCTGATTTCTGTTCGGTTGGAATGGCGGCTGTCACCTGAACCGGACTATCTGATTCGGTTTCATTCAAAGCGGTCGCCTGGGTTTTGCTGGTGACATTATTGACAACGGCCGCTCTGGAAGGATCAGTTGAACTCCAGTTCCAGGCGTAGCTGTCAGGATTCAGGGTATTACAGTTGGCCGCTGTCGGCTGAGCCAGATAACCTTGTTCTTCAAATTTATAAGTTAAAGTCTTGTATTGAGGCGAAACCTGAATATGGCTGATTTCACAAGGAGTGGTGTCATCGCGTGTTTTAAAAGTCCAGAGATAATCCTGGGATAATGACCGGTTAGTTTCACTTTCAAGACCGGTCGTTAAAGTCACCTGATACCAGGTATTAGCCCGCAAACTGGCGCCGGGCACGGCCACAAACCCCTCCTGAATATTGCCGTCAATATCAATCACCTGATTAATTTCCACCCGGTTCAGACCAACCGGCTGATCGCAATCGTCAGCCTGGAATCTGGCGCCGGTGTTGCATTGGGCCAGAATAATATTGGCCGGGTTCAAAGTAACATCTTTCATGTTCATGTTAAACCGGGCGGCAATGCCGGCGTTAACGCAGGCGTCGGTACTGCTCTTCCAGGGCGAGGGGCTCTGGGGCGTTTCCAGACATTCCTGATCCTCAACTACCCGGGGGAAACCCTCCTGACAGGTTTTGGACAAAGGATCACAGGCCAGCCCGGCCAGACAATCAGCGTCAGTCTGGCAGGGATCATTCAGTCCGCCCCGGCCGGTCGTAAAAGTCCAGCTGTAAGCGCATAAGGGCGGGACGACCTGACAACTGCCGGCTTCCCGGCAGGAGCCGTCTCCACAGCAATCTTCAGTTTCCGAGCAGGTCGTCGAACTGCAAAAACCAACTGCAAAATTAACTGAATTACTCAATGTCCCACTGGAATCGATCACTTCCACCGGCCCAGTCTGGGCCAGGGGCGGCACCAAAATTCTGATTTGCCGGTCTTCCCAGGCAATAATTGAGCCATTTTCCTGGCCTCTGAAAAAGCGGACTTTATTGGCGTCAGAACCAAACCGCTCGCCGTAAATAGTCATTTCAATCCCAACCGGCCCGTTGTCCGGCGACAGCCGGCAGATACCCGGGGTCCGGGGAGCATTATTAACTTTAAAGGCCACTAAATTACTTTCCTGCGTTCCTTTGACGGCCTTTATTTGATAATCGCCAATCGGCACGTTGGGCACTTTGACATTGATATAGCTGTCGTGCCAAAATTTATCAGCGCAGTTTTCAGGAAAAGAGGTGTCCGCCAAAATTTCCTGGCCGTCAGGGCTGACAAAAAAAACCTGACCGGTCTGGCCGCCAAAATTAGTCCCAAAAATAGTCAGATACTGACCGACTGGCCCGGCCACCGGATCAACGTAATCAATCCTCGGTGCGGTCGTCGAAGTCTGGACTGTAAAATTCAGACTATTGCTTCTAAGATTATTGACAGTCGCGAAAACCGGCACCTCTTCAGGATTAATATTTGGAATAGCAATACCGTCAATTTTAACATCTGTCCAGCTGGCAATGCTTTCGGCTTCAGTTTCTTTAAAACGCAGGCTGGCTGTTTGATCGCCTAAATTATTGCCTTCAATTGTCGCCACTGCGCCGTATTCACCCCGGGTCGGCGAAATTGAACACAAACCCGGCCGGACAGTATCATTCACGTTAAAATCACCCTGCCAGCCGCGGGTATCATTAGTCTGATCAAATAAATTACCAGCTGTGGTTAATCTAACCGGTCCGCTGACCGCTCCGGCCGGCACGGTCACGACTACCTGGCTGTCCCGCCAGGCGGCGGCGCACAGAGCCAGGGAAGCTGTCCGATCATCATCCGGATTAAAAGGATCGCCCATAAAAACCACTTCACCAGCCGCTGATCCAAAAGCCTGGCCAATAATTGAAACATAATTGCCGACGGCGCCGTCAGCCGGATCCACCCGGGTAATCAAAGGCAGTCTTAAACAAAAACCGTCAACACACTGGCCGGAGGCGCAGTCTGAATTCTGGACGCAGGCTTCGCCGTCGCAAGAGCCGCAGTCAGCGCCGCCGCAGTCAATATTGGTTTCATCCTGATTCTGCAGGCCATCAAAACAATGAGCCGCCCGGACAGTGACTGAAATGGTCCGGGATTCAGTCTGATGATCATCAATGTCAAAGGCGATCGCCTGAATAGTGTGCGCGGAACCTAAAATTAAGCCGGTGGTGTCCCAGTTGGCCTGGGCAGTGTAGTCAGCCGGCGAAACACTTAAAGACGGAGCGGCGGTGTCAATCAAGACATCATCCGCGTAAAATTCAACATAAGCTATCCCGGAATCATCCCGAGCCAATGCTTCCAGTAAAATTATATCGTCAACGCTTAACGACTGACCGGCAACCGGACTGACCAAATCAACTGTCGGCGGCCGGGTATCAATCAGACTGCCGGTGGTAAAACTGCTCCGGCAGTTGCTGCCGGCCAGACCGCAAACCAGCTCCCGGCCGTCAGAGCTTTTAACCCCGTCAGCCCCGCTGATTATATTAACGACAAATTCAGTATTTTCAGCAAAACATCTTAAATTTTGATTAGGTTCAGGACAGGCCGCCTGGGGAGTAAATTCAACTGTTGATCCGCTGACATTGTAATCACCGGCTACCAGGCCACCATCCGCCGCCGCGGCCACTGTAATATTACCGGCCACAGAAACCTGATCAACTGACCGGTTGAATAAAACTCTGACTTTGACATTTCTGATCGGGACAGCGCCAACCGGGGAAGCGCTTCTGACCAAAAAAGCCTCGCCCGGGGAAAACCCCGGCGGAAATCCGGGAAACTCGGAACTAACCCCGGCTTGAGGCGCGCCGGTTACTTCAGCCAGCCGGCTGATAATAAAACTGGTGATAGCATAAGCTGAAATAACGATTACCAAGCCAATGGCCGCGCCGGTTAAAATTTTTCTGGCCTGGCTGACCCGTTCTTCATTGCCGCCGGAAGTCATCCAGACAAAGCCCCCGTATAAAACCAAAATTACCCCGACTATGCCGACAAAGCCCAGGGCGATTCTGATAATATTGGCAATGGTTATTCTGATGTCCTGGGTCGGCAAACCGATTTCTTCCAAAGGCTGAACCCCGACATCAACCTGCGCCAAAACATTTGAAGTCACCAAAAAGACACTAAAAACAATTAACAGCCAAGCAATTAATAGAATTTTGTTTTTATTCTTAAACATTTTTTAAAATAGTTTCCCTTAATTTCCCTTTATCACCCCTGATATCCCCTTATCAACCTTGTTTTATGGTCCAATACACGGCTGATAACAATTTTGATAAATATCTCTGACTCCGGAAGTCACAAACGGATTATAAGGAGTATCCTGACTGAATAAATCATGAAAAATCAAGCCAGTTGTCTTTTGTTCAATCATGTTATTCCGGGCGCCTGTCCAGTAATTAATCCCTTCCAAAACCAGATTGGAAGTATTGAGCGAGCTGGCTGAAATTAATTTGGAAAAAGTAGCGGCCACGACTTCATCCAGAGCGACGCCCGCTGAAAATTTATCCGGTCCCAAAGATTCAATAATTGGCGGCGTCAGATCAATCGTGTTATTAGTCTGAAATTGCCAGAAATAATCATCAGCCGGCGGCCCGTCAGCCGCGTTATCCTGGTTACCGTCCAGGGAATTGCCGACAACATCAACCACGCCGTTATACGGAAACAAGGCTTCTGGCGGCGCTTCAGACAAAGAAGCGGCTTTAACCGTCACTAAAATCTCCTTATCGCCCGGCAGACAGAAAACATCTTCCCCGCAGGAATTAACCCCGCATTTATCATTGCTGATAAACTCAACTGTTTTATATTGATTGCTAACATTAAAAGTGCCGCTGACCGGCGACTGGTCAGTGCTGTTGTAAACTACCAGCTTGTTAAAGCCAACTCCAGTACTGCCGGTAACGGTCGTTGGATCCATCGCTTCATTAAAATTAATCTGAATAATGATGTTCCGGGGATTGACTGAATCAGCCACTGGAATAACGCTTTCCACCTGGGGCGGCTCGGAATCAACCAAAGTGCTGACTTCAAAGCTCCAGTCATAACTGCCCAGGCCCCCAAAAGCTGACTGACCATTGGATCTTTTAACCTGGTCGGTCAGGGCAACCGTGTAGGAAACATTTTCAGTGGCTGTTCCCAGCAAATCAAACGGATCAAAGACAAAACTTCTCAAATCATCAGTGTAAGCCGCCCGGACATTGACGACAAATGGTCCGGCTGACCGATCATCAACTGTTCTTCTGATTCTGACTGATTCCGGCTGGATAAAATCATCGGTCAGATCGTCGGGCGTGCCGTTGTCATTGACCAGCGACTCCAGCAGCATTTTTTCCTTAAAGGTCACAATAATTTTGGTATTGCGGGGAATGCCGGTAGCATTGCGGGCCGGATAATGACTTTCAATAATACCAACGCCCAAACCACCACCCACAAAAGGACCGGCTCCCGGAGTCGGTGCGAATTCACCTACTAAAGCGGCTTGCAGCCGGCTGATAATAAAACTGGTAATGCTGAACGCCGACAAAACAATAATCAAACCTATACCGCCATTGAGCAATATCTTTTTGGCCTGTGATATTTTTTCTTCATTGCCGGCGGCTGTCATCCAGGTATAGCCGCCGTACAAAACAATAATCACCCCGATAATGCCGACAAAACCCAAAATCACCCTGATAATCCGGGCAATAATTATCCGAATATCAGTCGCCGGCAGGCCAATCGCTTCAGTTGGCTCCAGGCCGACATCCAGCCCAGGTCCGGCCGGGACTGTCACCTGGGCGCTAATAAAATTTGCGGATAATAAAAAACCGCCGATTATAAAAAGAGCCATTATAATCGCGACTTTTTGTTTCTTACCTGAATTGAGCTTGTCTTTCATAATCAAGCTCATTATCAATAATAATTAAAAATCTTCTTGTAATTTGCCGATCCGGCGTAAATATTCTTTTTTAGATCTGATTTTTTGGCGCCGCAGGGCGTCTTTTTTACTCTTGTTGCGGTTAGGCTCTTCCTGATAGAACCTTATTTTACGGGCGTGATAAAGTTTGCCGCTTTGAATCAGCCGCTTGTTGAATCGTCGTAAGAAACTTTCAAATGATTCATCATTTTTTCTTTTAACTTCTACCAATTTTATCACTACTCCCTTCTAGTTGTAATTTAATTTTATTATCAAAGTATAACATTTATAAAAAATACCGTCAAACTATACTTTAGACAGTCTTTTATTTATTTCATGCTCAATTTTATTGTAATCAACCACTTCCTGAATACCGCCCTCCATATCCCTGATCAAAATCGTGCCGTCCAGAATTTCTTTCTGCCCCAGAACCAAAGTAAATTTCACTCCCAGTTTGTTAGCTGTTTCCAGCTGATTTTTCAGATTGTCTTTGGAAAAGCTCTCGGCCACTTTAAAACCAGCCTTTCTAAGCTTTTCAAACAAAATTAAAGATTTCTTCCTGGCCTTCTCACCTAACTGGGCCAGAAAAATATCCGGGGTGTCTTTTTCAGGCACCGGAATATTTTTGTCCCTGATTTTGGCAATCAGTCTTTCCAAACCAATTGCCATGCCCACAGCCGGCGTTTCTCTTGGACCACCCAGCAACTCTACCAGACCGTCATAGCGGCCTCCCCCGCCCAGAGCGGTTTTAGTATCCTCTTCATCTTCCAAAAAATATTCAAAAGTCGTCCGGTTATAATAATCCAGCCCCCGGACAATCTGGGGATTGAGATGATAAGCCACCTCCAGCTCATCCAGATATTCCAGGACTTTGATAAAATGCTCCCGGCAGTCAGCGCACAGCCAGTCAACAATCTGGGGCGCTTCCAGCTTGACCTCCTGGCACTGCTCATTTTTGCAATCAAGCAATCTTAAAGGATTTTTAGTCAGTCTTTTCTGGCAGTCTTCACAAATTTTCTTTTTGTGAATTTTGTAATAGCTGCTTAATTTTTCAATATATTCAGGCCGGCAGGTGTCACAGCCAAGACTGTTAATTTGGACCTGGACAGGCAAACCCAGTTCTTTAATTAAATTAAAACCAATCAAAATCACCTGAGCGTCCAGAACCGGACTGTCGTCTCCCAAAGCTTCACAGTCAAACTGGTGAAATTCCCGCAGCCGGCCGGCCTGGGGTCGCTCATGCCTGTTAAAAGTGCCGGTTAAATACAACCGGACCGGCTGGGGCAGATTGTGCATCCCGTGGTTAATATAGGCTCTGACCACTCCGGCGGTCGCTTCCGGCCGGAGAGATAAATTTGAGCCGCCCTGGTCAACAAAAGAAAACATTTCTTTTTCAACGATATCGCTTTTCTTGCCAATCCCTCTGACATAAAGGGCTGTTTCTTCAAGAATAGGGGTTTCAATTTTTTCAAACTGATAAGTTCCGGTCAGCTCGTCAATTTTATTATAAATATAGGCCCAATATTTTTGATCCTGCGGCAAAACATCTCTCATTCCCCGAACCAGTTTGGGAGATTTCCTGACGCTGACGACTAACTCTTCTTTTGGTTCTTCCTTTTTTCTGGGCATAGATAGAAAAAAAATAAAGAATACTAAAATTCTTTATCAGCTAAAGTTTAGCTTAATATAATCATTAATTATTCAATATTATAGAGAGGCTTTTCAAAAACCATTATCTTGCTGAAAGGCCAGCCCCGAAACCAGGTCCGTCCGATAATAAAGCTTTTCTTAACCGGCCCAAAACTTCTGGAATCCAGGCTGAAATTTCGGTTATCCCCAAGTAAAAAATATTCATCCCCTTCCAGAGTAATCACCAGGTCGCCCAAAGTTTTAGTTTCAGGATTTAAATAAGCCGATTCATCCAGTTTCAAATTACCAACATAAACCCGGCCGTCTTTGATCTCCACCTTGTCTCCGGGCAGGCCGATAATTCTTTTAATAAAATACTGGCTGGGGTCGCGGGGATATTTAAAAACCACTATCTCGCCCCGCTGGGGTTCTTTAAAACGATAGCTGATTTCATCAATCACCAGATATTCATGATCAAAAAAATTAGGCTCCATTGAAGCGCCCTTGACATAAAAGGGCTGAATCAAAAAATATCTGACCGGAATAATAATCGCCAGAGAAATGATGACAATTTTGACTAGTTCCAGAATAAACTCGGCCGATGATTTCAAAAAAACAGTTTTTGATTCAAATAAATAAGCTGGTTTTTTATTTTTCATTAAATTTTGTTAATTTTTCCTATTATAACATTGTTTTTAGGAAAAAACAAACGCTTGGCTTTTAACCAAAATTCCAGTATAATTAATAAAAAATTTTGTAGTTTATGATTAAAAATCCCAAAATAGATTTACTGGACCCTCAAACCAGGGAATCAAAAGATTTTAAAGAAAAAAATCCCTGGCTAAAGCTGGCTAAATTTAGTTTTTATCTGGTGGCCGTTCTGGGAATTTTATTTTTCTTTTTTTCTTCCAGAATCATCTTTCCGTCAGATGAATCAGTCTTTGCCAATATAAAAAGTTTTTCACAAAATTATTTATTTGACCAGTTAAAACAAATGACCGGATCATCTCACCTCTTGCGAGGCGAAGAAAATGACCGAATCAACTTCCTTTTACTGGGCATCGGCGGCAAAGGCCATCAGGGACCTAATTTAACTGACACGATTATTTTGGGTAGTTATAAACCCTCTTCCGGTCAACTGGCTCTGATCTCAATCCCCCGCGACCTGGTCGTTCCCCTGCCCGGCTACGGCTGGCGGAAAATAAACACCCTGAATGTTTTTGGAGGAATTGATAATGATGGCCAGGGAGCCAAATTCACGGCTGATTTCATCAGCCAGCTTTTAGACCTGCCGATACAGTATCATTTCTTAATTGATTTTTCCGGCTTTGAAGAGCTGATAGATACTGTTGGCGGCGTTGAAATTTTTGTGGAAAACAGCCTGAATGATTACCAATATCCGGTCAAAGGCAAAGCAAACGCCACCGAAGAAGCCAGATATGAACATCTCTATATTGAACAAGGCCTTCAGGAAATGGACGGAAAGCTGGCCCTAAAATACGCCCGCTCCCGGCACGCCCTGCCCCCTGAAAATTCAGATTTTGCCCGGTCCCGACGCCAGCAAAAACTGCTCCTGGCCGTTAAAGATAAAGTTTTGTCCTATAAAATTTTATTAAGTCCCAATAAAATTTTGAAAATATTAAATACTCTGGAAGACAACATTCAAACTAACATTAAACTAAGCGACATCAGTCGAATGATGGAGATCGCCAGGGATTTTGATAATAACCGAATTATCAACCAGGTCCTGGATAACGGTCCGGACGGGCCGCTGGTGGCAAATATGTATGACGGCGCCTCTGTCCTGGAACCGCGGGCTGATGACTTCTCGGAGATCAAATCAATCGTCAGCAACATCTTTGATCAAACTTTTGTCTATACGATGGAAAATAAAACCAAAACTTTGCTCGGAGAATTTTCACCGAAAACTTCAGAGATTGACCCGGCTGAAGCGGCTGAAACTGACAAGCAAGCTGAACCTGAACTGGAAATTATCACTCAAGATAGTCTGCCGGTGACAGTTGTCACCAAAAAAGAAGAAGCTACCATTGAAATTTTAAACGGCACCTGGATTACCGGTCTGGCCGCCAAGACTGAACTGAAACTTGTCAACGACGGCTACGATGTCATTAATATTGGCAACGCCCAGACTCATGATTATGAAAAAACAGTTATCTACAGCTTAAACAACAACCAGTTTCCCAAAACCACTGATTATTTGAAAAAAGAAATTACCTCCAACTTGTTAACTTCCGGCAATCAGGAAATCAGTCAGGCGGACTTTCTAATAATTCTTGGCCGGGACGCGAACTAATTAAGACACAAGGCAACAGGCACGAGGCACAAGGGTTGGTGTCCCGCCTTAGGCGGGACGATTATTTGATGAGCATAAGGCAAAGGGTTTTGACTAATGCCTAATCCCTGTTGCCTCGCCTTGTGCCTTGTGCCTATTGCCTTGTGCCTGTATTCATATATGGAACTGCCCCAACTTCAAAACGTGGCCATCGTCGGCCGGACCAATGTCGGCAAGTCAACCCTGTTCAACCGGCTGACTGAAGAGCAAAAAGCTATTGTTTCAAAAGTGCCCGGCACCACCCGGGACCCTAATATTGGTTTTTGTTTATGGCGGGGCTATTATTTTAATCTGATTGACACCGGCGGGCTGGATGTTTCCAAAAAAGAAAAAATTGAAAAAAATATTATTGAACAGGCGGAGCTGGCCATCAAAAAGGCTGATTTAATTTTACTGCTGATTGATATCAGGGCCGGCCTGCTGATCCAGGACAAAGATTTAATCAGAAAAATGAAACAATCCAAAAAACCATTTTTGCTGGTGGCCAATAAAGCTGACGGCCCTAAACTGCGAAAAAAAGTGGAACAGACAAACTTTTTGGGCGTTAAAAATGTCTGGCCGGCTTCAGCCGTCACCGGCGCCGGCACTGGCGATCTATTGGATGAAGTCGTCAGTCAGCTGTCACGACTGCCTTCATTTAAAAAAGTTACCCAGGTCATTCCGGAAATTCTTTTTAAAATAGCCATTATTGGCAAACCAAATGTTGGTAAATCATCAATCCTAAACGCTATTTTAGGCAAGGAAAAAGTCATTGTCAGCGAAATTCCCCACACGACCCGCGAAACAAACGATACTCTGATTTCATACAAAAATAAGCTGATTCTGTTGATTGACACCGCCGGCATCAGAAAAAAAGCCAAAATTAGCGACAAACTGGAAAAAGAGAGCGTTGCCCGAAGCTTACGGGCCATGAAATCAGCCGATCTGACTTTGTTCGTGATTGAAGCCCATCAGACGCCGACCACCCAGGATAAGCATCTGGCCGGAGAAATTATTGAATCTGATTCGTCAATCATCGTGGTGGCCAATAAATGGGATCTGGTTTCGATCAAAAATAAAGATTTAAAAAAACAAAATCTCCTGTTTCAGTCAATTTTCCCCTTTTTAACCTGGGCGCCAATTTTATATGTCAGTGCTAAAACCAAAAAAAATATCCCAAAAATTATGGATCTGGCTCTGGAAATCAAAGAAGAGCGTCAAAAAAAAATCACCGACCGGATTTTAGACAGATTCTTTAAAAAACTGATTGCTTATCACCGCCCCAAAAAAGCCAAAGGCACCAAAATCCCCTATCTTTATAGTTTAAAACAAGTCAGAACCAATCCGCCGGTTTTTCAACTGGAAATAGGAGAAAAAGGAGTTTTATCCAAAGCTTATTTCAAATATCTGGAAAACGGCTTGAGAAAAAAATTCGGCTTTATTGGCGCGCCAGTTAAAGTAATTTTGAAAAAAAGAAAATAATTAAATAACCAGTCACTAGTCAACGGTCAACAGCCACTAGGGATTTACTGATAACTGAACCCTAATCCCAACCCTGATGACTGTTGGCTAATGACTGTTGGCTACATTGATGAAATTAATAGTCGGGCTTGGAAATCCAGGAAAAAAATATGAAGGAACCAGACATAATGTCGGCTTTGTTGTCATTGATCAGTTAGCCGACCAAAATTTTAAGTTAAATAAAAAATCAAATTCCTTAATTTTGAAAACAAAAATTGATTCTAAAGATGTTATCCTGGCTAAACCGCAAACTTTTATGAACAGTTCCGGTCAGGCGGTCGCCGCCCTGGCCGGTTATTATAAAGTAAAGCCTGAAAATATAATTGTTATTCATGATGAAATTGACCTGCCTTTGGGAACGATCAGAATTTCCCAGGACTCATCAGCCGCCGGCCACAACGGAGTTCAGTCAATCATCAATTCCCTGGGAACCAGAAATTTTATCAGGATCCGAATTGGCATTGATCCCGACTCAAAAACAATCGCCACGGCAGAACCCCGGGATTTAAAACTGAATAATTTTGTCTTAAATAAATTCACCGCCAAAGAAGAAAAAATTGTTAAAAAAGTAATTGATCAGGCGGTTAAAGCATTACAAACTATCATCACCGAAAACGTTACTGTGGCAATGAATAAACACAACTAACCCCCTTCATCCACCCTCATCAACTCCCGATCCCGCCTATGGCGGGATCGAGGATCCCCGATCCCGCCATAGGCGGGATCGGGACTTCATCTACCCTAATAAAAAAACCCAATTACTACCTACCAGCGTAAGGCCCTCAAGAAATCTTGAATGCCTTAACTTATGAATACCGGCTTATATGAGACCAGGAGGGGGGTCTCAAGCTTTCTTCGCTGGTAAGTAGAAATTGAGCTATTTTAACTAAATCATTGTATCACAACTGAACTGTTTTGTCAAGAATAGTTGACTTTTTGTCAACAGGAAGTTAAAATGTCATAGTTTCAAGTATTTTAAAATGTCATACCAGGTTCTTTTTGCTTCACTGTTGTCTTGAGGCAACCTCTTTGTTTCCATGGGTGGTTGGCGGCAGGCTTAT
>Ga0326597_10001206_pt1 | contig 42489 bp, 46 predicted proteins | sample RVTome_12_FD_203789 | JGI IMG/M metagenome (GOLD analysis project Ga0326597, IMG submission 203789) | Soil microbial communities from uranium-contaminated site in the Upper Colorado River Basin, Wyoming, United States - RVT100D185 | ecosystem: Environmental > Terrestrial > Soil > Contaminated >... | reverse complement strand
CCATCACGCTGCCGCTGGTGCTGCTGACCCTGAGCAGCCAGAACGCCACGGGCATCGGCATGCTGCTGGCCCTGGGCTACAAGCCGCGCGTGACGGCGATCACGTTCTTCACGGGCCTGTTCTCGCTGCTTACCGCACCCATGGCCGGGCCCGGGATCAATCTGGCCACGCCGGGGGTGGCCATCTGCGGCGACCGGCAGGCCCATCACGATCCGGACATGCGCTATGGCGCCACCATCGTCTTCGGGGTGCTGTTCATTGCCTACGGGCTGCTCGGCCAGACCGTGCTCAGCGTGATGGAGACCCTGCCGCGCAGCATGATCGTGGTCATCGCCGGGCTGGCCATGATGCCGGTGATCCTGTCGGTGTTGCAGCAGAGCTTCAGTTCCGGACGGCGGCCCATGGGTGCCAGCTTCGCCCTGGTCATCGCCGCCTCCAACGTCCAGGTCTTCGGCGTCGGCGCCGCCTTCTGGTCCCTGGTGCTGGGCTCGCTGATCTCCCTGCTGCTGGACCCCAAGCCCGAAGACGTGGCCAAGGCCGAGCTGGCCCTGGACGAGGGCGGCAAGTAAGCGGGGTGCCGTCATGCGCACGGCCATCCCCGTGCGCCCCGCCGGGCCCGGGCGTGGAATGGCGTTCGCCGCCATCCGGGCGTTTCCATGGCCGGCTTCACGGTGTAATGGTAGCTCCGCGTACGCTGCCTGCCGTGGTGGCCAACCCCAATGGAGACCCCCATGCCGACCCAGAATGCGGCCAAGCCCAATGCCGTGGCCATCTTTCACGTCAATCTGAACTGCACCGACCTGGAGCGCTCCACGGCGTTCTATACGCTGATCGGTTTTCGACCGGTGATCGACTTCGCCCAGGTGCCCGGCGAGACACCGCGCAGCTTCAGCGACATCGGCCTGCCGCCGATCTTCCGTGTGCCGGAGGGCAGTGACGCCCGCGCCAAGTTTCTGATGCTGGGGGATGACCCCCGTGCGACCCGGCTGGACCTGATCCAGTGGACCCGTCCGCCCACCACGGGCCGGCTGCCCGGCGACCTGTCCGCCGTCGGCGTGGCCCGCCTGTGCCTGCGTGTGCGGGATGCGGATGAGATGCATGCGCGCCTGCAGGCCGCCGGGCACGACGTATTCACGCCGCCCACGCTGATCGACATGGGAGGTACGCAGCAACGCGTATTCTGCTGCGCCGATCCGGACGGATTCGTGGTCGAGTTCATGCAGTTCTAGGGCACGGCAATCCAGAGCACAGCGTTCTAGGACACGGCGATCTGAGGCACGGCGTTCCAGCCTTTGGCATGCTGGGACAGCGAAACCTGGCGCTTAGCGTTCTGGGGCACGGCATTCCAGCGCCTGGCGCCGGAGCAGCCGGCCCAGCAGCCCCGCGCGGCGGCGTGCCGCGGGACGGGGCAGGCCGGCACCGGGCGTACCCGCAATGGCAGCGCGGGGCATGCCGCAGCACCCTAGGTGCCTTCCCCGCTCGGCCGGCGCCGGCGCAGTCGGCCCAGCAGCCCCGCGCGGCGGCGCGCCGCGACCAGCACGGCATTGGCGGCGGTACAGGTGAAGCGGTGCACGGGCGCATACAGCGCGGCGGCGGGTGCGCGGCGGCGCAACAGCTCCTTGCGGACATCCGCGGGGTGCAGCCCCGTCTCCCGCGCGGCCAGGGCCACCTCGTCCCGGGCCGCCTGGCGTGCCTTGAACAACTGCATCTGCAGGCGGCTGTAGACGTTGGCGCTGCCGTCGCCCGTGGTCTCGATGGGCAGGAAAATGGCGTCCGGAAAGTGCTCCGCCACCAGTGCCTGCACACCGTCCGAGACGCCGCTGGAGGGCATGCACCCAAAGGGCTTGATGCTGACGATCATGTGGGACTTGCGGTGCTGGAAGATGTTGAGGGCCTTGGCCACTTCCATGAACATCTCGCCACCGCGCTGATTCACGTCGAAATAGCGGTGCGTCGCCGCCGCCAGCCGGTCGCAGTCGGGCAGCGTGTAGCCGTCCAGGCCGACCAGCCGCGCGTATCGCCGGAAGGTGCGGCGCACGAGCCATTCCACGATGCGCTCATGGAGCAGACCCTTCCAGGCGCCCGGACTGGCCGGCACCCGCGGCACGCCGCCGGGCGCCAGGCCCTGGCGTCCCCCCGCGTCGTAGCGATTTTCCCAGCGCATGAGCAGGATCCACGCGGCGAGGGGCTGCACATCCACCTCCGCCCCCTCCGCTTCCAGAAAGGCAGGCAGGCGGTAGTTGCCCTCACCTTCGGTGGTCTGGGCCCAGATTTCCCCGATGATGGAGACCTTGGGCTTGATGCGCGTATGGTCCAGCGGAATCGCCGCCAGGGCGCGCCGCAGATCACGCAGGGCCCGGTGCGGCTTCTCGCCCTGGGCCAGGGCCCGCTCCAGCGTGGGCAGGGCAGCCGCCATGGCGCGGTCGGTGGCGCCCGGCTCCAGCTCGTAGGGCCGTGTGCGGTAGACCACGGCATTGAGCACGTCGGCCAGCAGCAGCGCGCCGACCGCATACAGCAGCAGCTTGTTGTTGACCTCGAAGCCATTGTCCGCGGGGTCTTCCAGCGCTTCCTTCTGGTTGAACAGCATGACGCGGAAGCCGCCCAGGCCGATCTCCCGCAGGGCCTTGCGGTACTCGCCGATATACAGGCCGTAGCGGCAGGGGCCGCAGCCGTTGGCGGTCAGCGCCACGTACCGCTGCTTGAGCTCATCGGGGCTCAGGCCGCGCTCCTGCTGGAGACGCTCCAGGTGCCGCAGCAGCGCGCCCACCGTGTAGTAGGCGGGGTTGCACATGGCCCGGTCGCAAAAGGCCTTGCCCAGTTCCAGCGCCGTGTTGTCCGGGGTGGGGATGATGTCGGTGCGATAGCCCAGGTGACGCAGGGCGGCGGCGAGCAGGCGGTCATGGGCCAGCGTGAGCCCGCCCAGCAGAATCGTGGTGTGCTCGCGATCGGCGCGGGTGAAGGGCTGCCGCGGCGGCTCGCGCCATTGCGCAGGCGCCCGGGGGTGCGGGGCGGTCGCGGACGGTGGCGCCGTTGCGGGCCGGCTGCCCGGCTGCTGCGGCGGGGCGAGGGTCGTTCCGTGTTCCGGTTCCGGTGACATGGTGCCTCCTGCGGACATGCGATGTTCCCCATTCCCTGGTCGCCTCGGGGCGACAGGGCGCGGCCGATTCAGGTTTGGCGAGATGTGGCGACGGCTGCCGCCACGGCCTCCTCGCGGCGGCGCAGGGCATAGGCAAAGGTGCGCAGCCGAATCTGCAAGGTGTTGGTCGGCCGGTTGGCATCCAGATCGTGCAGGGACAGGTGGGGCACATTCGCATGGGACAGAATGGCGTCGATGATGCCGTAGGCCGGCGCATCGTGCCCACACTTGAAGCTCGACAGGTCCAGCACCGCCACGAACGGATGGCGGGCCGCGAATTTCGCCCCCCACACCTTCACGGCAGTGTTTGCCGTGTGCGCCTCGGGCCAGACATCCGTCACGTCCAGGGGGCCCGGGCCCCCCGCCGCCGCGTCATCCCCGAAGAAGGGCCGCAGCCAGCCGGGGTCCCGTGGGATCGAGCGCAGCGTGAGGATCGGAAAGCCCTGGGCCTGCATCAGCTCCGGCACGCCGTGGTTCAGCCCCGCATCCAGATGGTAGGGACGGCACAACAGCAGCACACAGTAGCGCTGCTCCCGCGCCGCCTTTTCCAGAATGGCCCGGCCCTCCTGCTGTAGCTGCGCGTGAAAGGCGCCCAGGGCCGCAAAGCCGGCCTGCACGGCAAAGTCGCTTTCGTCCCGGGTCACGCGCAGTTGATCGCCCCACAGTGCGTGCAGCTGTATGCCCAACAGTTCCGCATGGCCGAAGGTCACCGTGCCATCCACATAAGTGATGTCCCGCTCGCTGAAATAGTCGGTTTCCTTGGTGAAGGCGGCCTTGATCACGTTGGGTGTGCCGGTCACCACCGGGCACGCGTTGGGCGGTACGTCAGGCAGTCCGCCCAGCGACTGGGTCACCGTGGGGAAGAAGATGTGCGTCAGCGGGCGGTCGGGCCGGTGTTCATGGAACAGCAGATCGTGCATATGCGCCTGCACCACCTTGCTCGGGAAACAGGGGTCCACGGCACCGTACTTGGCCCCCTCCGTGAACATGCGCTCGCCGGATTCGGGGCTGAAGACCAGGCTGTGGGCCGGGACACCCAGGGTCTGGAAGTACGCCCGCCAGAACGGGGCGGCGTTCCACGTATCCAGGCAGCGCGGCATGCCGATGCGTACCGCGGCGCGATGGGCTGCCGCCCCATCGCCCGTGCGCATGAACGGCCGCTGCACGAGGCCGCCGCGCCGCCACCAGCGCGGTGGGCGCGGCACCGTGCACGGCGTGCCCGGCGCCGGCAGCGGAGGCAGGGCCTTGGGCGTGGCAAACAGGTGCTGCGTCTCTGCAAGCACCAGGTTGGGGTACCGCTGACCCCGCTCGCGCCGGTAGCGGTTGAAGGCCTTCAGGGCCTCGGTGTCCTCGGAGAGTCCGCGCTCGCACGAGGCCCCCGAGATGTAGCGGGCCGTGATGCCGTCGGGCGTCTGGGTGTCGATGAAGGTGCGCGCGCAGTGGTTCTGGCAGAATGGGCAACGGGTGCTCTCGTCGGTGCGCGTGGTGTAGCTGACCGCGATGGCCTGCTCCATCCCGACGAACGTGGAATGGCCGCGCTTGCGCACCACTTCCAGCGCCTCCAGTGCGGCGCCGATGGCACCGGCTTCCCCCGGATGCGGATGCACGAAGACTTCCCCCTGCGGCACCCGCTCGCGCAGGTAGTCCACCTGGGCCTTCACGGCGGCCAGGTTGTACTGGGTGCCGCCCTGGAGCACGAAGCGCCGCCCGAGGCTGGCCAGCCGTGGCACCTGCACCACGTACTGCCAGATGTTCTTGGGCAGCACGCGGGCCAACCCCGCCATCAGCTCCTCGGGCCGAAATCCCTCGCGCTGCAACGTCACGCGGTGGCTGTCCAGGAAGACCGCGCAACCGGCCGTGAAGCGTGGCACGACGCGGGCCCGGAACGCATGCTCGGCGAAGTCCTGTACCGGAATGCCGAACTGGCCGGCGGTGGCCTGGAGCAGCATCCCGTTGCCCGCGCTGCACTGGTTGGAGAGGCGGAACTGCTGCAATTCCCCGTTGCGCATGAACAGCACCTTGATGTCCTGCCCGCCCACGTCGCAGATCACGTCCACATCGCCGAACAGGGTCACGGCGCTGCGCATGTGCGCGATCGTCTCGGCGATGTCCACGTCCGCGCGCATGCAGCGCTCCAGCACCCCGGCGGCATAGCCGGTCACGCCGAAGCCGATGATCTCCAGGGCCGCCCCCTGCCCCGTGACATGGTTGCGCAGCTCTTCCAGCAGTTCCTTGGTGTCCTGGATCGGATTGCCCTGGGAGAGGCGATAGGCCTTTTGCAGAATCTGCCCCTGCTCGTCCAGCAGCACGGCCTTGGTGGAGGTGGAACCGCCATCGACTCCCAACGCGGCGCGCACCGTGCCGCCGGCCGAGATGGCGGGCGGGTCGAAGGCCGGTACGGCATGTTCCCGCGTGAACTGCGCCAGTTGCGCCGCATCGGTGACCAGGGGTGCCTCCGTCGCATCTTGGGCATGCAGCCGGCGGCCCTCGTCGACCATTGCGCGCAGCGGCGCCATGCCGCGGTAGCGGGACAGCGTCTCCGCCTCGGACAGGCCGTAGAGCACGGCGCCATAGGCCGCGCAGTAGAGCGCCTGTTCGGGCACTCGGACCAGCTCCTCCAGCGACACGTCCGGGGGGAGTTCCACCCCGCGCTCGGCCCAGGTTTGCGCAATGCGCTGGCGCCAGCAGTCCTGCAGGAATGGAAGGTAGAAGTTCGGCCCGCCCAACAGCAGCACATGGGGCTTGAGCGTATTGCCGCGGGCCAGCACGGACAGGTTCTGCTGGACGATCGCGTCCCCCAGCGAGCAGAGGATGTCATCCGCCGGCACACCGGCCTTGAGCAGGTTGACCACGTCCATTTCCGCAAACACGCCGCACTTCGCCGCGACGTGATGCAGATGCCGCTCGCGCAGGCGAACGCGGCCCAGGTCTTCCGCCGACACGCCCACCTTGAGGACGCTCTTGTCGATGGTGGCGCCCGTGCCGGCGGCGCAGCGGTCGTTCATGGAGGTCCAGGCCTGGCGCCGGCCACCGGCGTCGCCGCGAAAGAGGACGATCTTGGCGTCCTGCCCGCCCAGCTCGATCACGCTGTTGGCTTCCGGGTACAGCCGTTCCACGGCAATGGCCAGGGCATTGACCTCCTGCACGAAGCGGGCACCGAGCAGTTCGGCCAGCGGCTGTGCGCCGGAGCCGGTGACGAATACCGGCGTCGTGCCGGCCTGCACCTCGGGCACGGCGGCCTCGATGGCTGCCAGGAATTGCAGCACGGTCTCGGGCTGATGGCCATGGTGGCGCCGGTAGTCCTGCCACAGGATGTCGCCCGTGGTCACATCCACCACGGTCGCCTTGACCGTCGTGGAGCCGATATCGATGCCCATGCCCACGCGTACCGAGCCCCAGGCCGCCGGCGCTGCCTGGCTGGCGGGTTCCCACGGCCGGCCGTCGGGCGCTTGCGGCCGGTGGGTGATCAGGTCTTGTGCGTCCATCTCGTTTTTCTCCGGTCATCAATGGACATGGATTTGCCGACGCGTCGCGCGCCGTGCCGGCTTGGGGCATGCGCGGCCTGCCCGCCAGGGGGCGATGGGTCACACAGGGCGCCGACGCAGCGCCGATCGACGCATCCACTTGCGCGCCAGGACGGCGGCAACGGCCAGCGCGGCGCCAAGCCACAGCGGCCAGTACGCCGCCATCGCCGCCGCGCCGGGTGGGACAAGGTGGGCCAGGGTCACGAATCCGCCCGTGACGCCCATCACGACGGCGTTTTCCGCGATGATGCCGCACAGGCTCAGCGCCCACACGCGCCGCCGCGGCCATGCCACCAGCCCCCCGGCCACGGCCACGGCCGTGCGGAAACCGGGGAGGAAGCGATGGACGAGCAGCAGCCAACTGCCGAATCGGCTCAGGCAGTTGAAGGCGGTGGCCAGGCGGCCGTGTTGCTTCGCGGGGAGGCGTCTGGTCAGGTCGATGCGGCGCGACAGCTCGAAAAACAGGAGGAATGCGCCCCAGGCACCGAGGCTGACGACGAGCAGCACGACCGCGGCATCCGCCAGACCGGTCGCGGCAAGCAGGGCCCCTGCGACCGTCGAAACGTCGCCTGGCAGCCAGAAGAGGAAATTCTCGATCAGCGAGAAACCGAACAGATACACGTAACGCAAGATTTCCGGCATGCCGGCGATCAGCGCCTGTATCCCATGGACACTCATGGCGGATCGTCTCCGGCAATGCGAGCCAGCAGCGGCGCGCTTCGCGGATCACGCAACGGCCGTGGCCGGCTAATGTGAATTCACTCTAGTAGAGACGTGATACTGGGATATTGATCTACGTCACATCCAATTAAGTGGTCAGCACTCGCGCATGGCGGGGATCGCAGCGTGGCGGTGGGTAGCTCCGGCACCCGCAGCGACGGGCAGCGTCGCACACGTCGGCGTGACTCGTGGCGGCCCCTGCCGGGAGCCCGCAGCGCCCGACGCGCGGCGGCGAGCCTTGCCGGGGTGGGCGCGCCGGCCAAATCCGGGGTTGCCCTTCACGGGGCAGGGGCAGCCACCGGGAAAGATGCCGAATGCCAGAGACCATACCTGCGAGTGACGTGCCCGCGCTGTTGCATGCGGGCATGACCGTCCAGGTCCATGGGATATGCCGCGAGCCGTTGCAGACGATGACCGCCGGGCAGGCCGCGCCGGATCGATTCGCAACCGCGCGCCTGCCACGGACATTGCCTTCCGTGGCGATTCCGGTTACTTGAAACACACAGTCTCCGACGCAGCCAAGTACAGCCTCTGCTCACAGGGAGCCCGGACGGTGGGAAACGCCTCTTTCACCGGATTTTCGACGCGGGCAAATCGCGGCCGAGGCCGCAACCGGCATTCTTCCCGGATTCTGGGCCTCGCCTGCATTCGGAATGGGGGTGGGTGGGATTGAGGCGTTCAACTCGCCAATTTACATGGCCAATAGGCGCCGGTTCGGGACTGTTTCTATTTGCGTTTGAATCAACCGAGGACTTGCTGTAGCTATGATAGCGACTTGTGCGCTTGGGAGTCCTTGATGCGGCGGAGATCCATTCCTTTCAAGTTCGACCTCACCGAGATTCTCGCGCGAGCACGGCGGCAGATCAGCGGAAGAATTGGTGACGTCACTCTAAATCTGCCATTCCTCAGCTTTGCCGTCAGCCCACATGATCGGGAACGCAAGGTGGCACGTGAGATCGTTATTCGGCTTAGGGATCGAAGGGTTCTTTCCGCGTGGGAATGCTGCGACAGTTGCATCGAAAACGCACTCGATTCGTTACAAGAAATCCGCGCGACGCTGGTAGACAAGCAAGTCGAGCTGTCGGAATTGCAGGATGGCTCCCTCTATCTCCTGATTGACACCATGGCAGCCGGTATTCGGCAGTTCCTTACCTATGAGGAGCTATTGAATCGGAGTGATAATTTGCCACCCCATCCCAAACTCGGGCGCATGAATCGGCCGCACGATTTGCAGCAAGGATATTTCGACGCGCTGGAGGTACTTCGTGGACACCTGAGTCGGTGCCTTGGTCAAGTCGCGGCCATTGCCGGAATGGAAGCGCCGACGGAAGGGCTGATCGCGAACTATCGTGGGCCATGGCAGATCGAAGCGTATATTGATCCAGACATGCCCAACAACAGCTAAGAGGCTCTACCTGGATGGCTCGTAAATCTGAGCCGAACGGTCGAGGAAGCGCATACGAGAATCGGCAACAGTGCCTGAAGAGGGCTGATTATATTTCTCTGCCTGTTCCTGAGCGTTCGAAGAAGCTTATCCATGGCTTGGCCTCTCGATACCCCAGACTGTTGCCCTGAGTGCTTCTCGCATCCATGGCTTCAAGGGTTCGCGCGTGAAGCCAGCACGCACAAGGGGACGTGCCCGTGGTGCGACAGCAGACGTCAGCCTTTAGTGTCAGTTCTCTCGCTCTATGATGCATTTGATAATCTGATGGGTTTCTATGAGTATGCTGTTGGTAAGGAATTGGACGATTCGCTATCAGATTCGCTCATCTGGATGATCCAAAAAGACTGGAATGTGTTTTCGGAGAGACTGATAGAAATTGATCGCTACGCAACACTGTTCAGGGCGATCTCAGAATCTGGCTGGGACGACGACAGTGGCGAGACACCATGGGATCCTCACGCGCTTTACCATCGAACCATTGGGCGCTGGTATCATACAACCCAAGCCGAAGCCTGGGACGAGTTTGTGGATGAAGTGCGAAAGCACCCCGCGACGCCCCTCGCCGCTTTACCCGTGCTGTTTGACGATGAATTGGCACAGCTAGAAACGGCCTTGGCTTCAAATATTGTCCTGCATCGCGCCCGCCTTGGCTTCTGCGGCACGAACGAGGAGCCGCGTCCATACGAGGGAACATGCATGGGGGCCCCTCCTCCTGACAATGCGATAGCCGGACGAGCAAACCGCGACAAGCAGTCTGTGGTCTACTGCGCTGAAGAAGAGGATACCGCTGTCTACGAGGTGCGACCAAGCCGTGGGGTGTACGTCTCTGTTGCTCAGCTTCACGGAGTACACCAGCTTCGCATAGCCGACCTCTGTCGGGAATTGCCGGAGCCGAATCCGTTCGTCGACGAAGCGCTGAACTACGGCGTTGAGCTACGTGGACTGTTCATAGGGCTCGGCAACGCGTTGGCCGCGCCTATGAGACGGACTGATGACGAGAGTCACTACCTTCCTACCCAGGCATTGGCTGAAAGAATTCAAGCCGCAGGCTATCATGGAATCCGTTATCCCAGTGCTATGTGCAAGGGAGGGCACAACATCGTCATATTCGAGCCCGCACAAATCAACGTGGAGCCTGGCTCTCGGCTTGTTGAGATCGAAGACATAGACATCACTTACGGACCACCCGACCTTGAGGGTTGATACACGGCAGCGAGTTCACTCCTTTGGCCGTAGGGAGCTCGCCCCCGCCACATTCGCCACACCTTGCCACAAGCAAAAAAGGGCTTAGGGTCGCTGGCGGATGTTTGACGTCTGACGTCACGCGTCCTAGAATGATTGGGAAGAGAGTCGGCCATGATCGCCAGCTTCGGGGACAAGGACACGCAAGCACTGGCCGAGGGGCGGCGGGTGGCACGCTGGCGCGCCATCGAAGGGGCGGCCCGGCGCAAGCTGTACCTGCTGCATCTGGCGCGCAGCGTGTCGGACTTGGCAATTCCACCGGGCAACCGGCTGGAGAAGCTTGGGGGCGACCGCGCCGGGCAGTGGTCCATCCGCATCAACAATCGGTGGCGCATCTGCTTTGCGTGGCGAGACGATGCCGCGCACGGCGTCGAGATCGTGGACTATCATTGAGGGATTGGGCGATGAGGCAAGGTCAACGGGTTGTCCCGGTTTCGCCGGGCGAGATGCTGGACGAGGAGTTCATCAAGCCGTTGGGACTGAGCCGTGCGGAGGTGGCCCGGCGGTTGGGCGTGCCCGCGAACCGAATTACGCAGATCGTCAAGGGCCGGCGGGCCATCAGCCCGGAGACCGCGCTGCGCCTGGAGGCACTATTCGGCTGGCCGGCGGCGTACTGGTTGCAGAACCAGGCCGAACACGACCTGGAAGTCGCTCGCAAGGCTCGCGGTGGTCGTATCCGCAAGGAGGTGCGCCCGCTGCGCGACAGTGCTTGAGCCCTCCGCCAGCGATTGTTGCCTCACCCCGCGCCCCTAGCCTCCGCCCAATCCGCCGCCATTCGCTACACCTTGCCACGAACGCAAAAAGGCGCCGCAGTTGCCTGTGGCGCCCTTTTGCAGTCCTGAAATGCCTATGGAGATGAGGGGGTTCTCTCAACATGGCGAGAGACTTTCGCATCAATCTCCTACGATCCTGTAATCGCTAGCCTTCTTGGTTCGGCTCTTGTGCGTGTATGGAGATGCAATCTCCGTTTATGCACAACGATCATGCACGAATGCCTACGTCGAAGCAAGGTCAGATCGGCGGAAATCCGCTGCTAGCGCGACTGTTAGCCACATCGGCGGTGAGGATATCCGGCGATTATGCGTTGCTGGCTGTGCATAACCTGAGTTGCCAATATCTGCAGAGCACCGTATGCAATCCTTTCCGCTTAATGCGCCTGTGCATACCTAGGGGTCAATTTAGCAGTAGAGCGCGCGCTGCGACTCAATGGCGGGTGCAATCAGATGCAGTAACAAGGGAGCAATTGATGGCCGTGCGCTTGCCGCCATCAGGAATGATCATCAGACTTCTTGAGCAGCTGTCGGCCAGCAGCCAGCTTCAGCATGAAGCGCTCGCAATCCCGGATTAGAAACACGCGTGCTGCTTGACGGGTTTCGCCAAACTTGACGCTGCGGATATGACCATCAACAACAGCACGGTCGAAGGCTCGAATGGGCATACCGAACTGCTCAAGGATCCAATGCCTAGAGGCCCAGCGACGTGAATTCGAAGTCATGGATGTCATTAGGCAGTGTCTCAATTCCTGACCTGAGTTTGAGCCATTGGCTCAGTTTTACCCGCCCTGTGGAAGTCGCCGACTCCACTTCCGCTCGAAATACTCCCATCCTGCATGCTGCCGGAAGCGGAGCTCTGTCAGGTAGCGGCGACAGGCTGCTGCTGACAGGGGGCGCTGCTTAATCTGCTCTATTAGGCGCAGCATCGCCTGTTCTACGGCAGCATCGGCGCCGGGCCCCAGTTTCTCCCGGTAAGCAGCCAGGCGCACCCGGTCGGCTTGCTCGATATTATGCCGCCAGCGGGCGGCAATCGCGTCATGCAGGGCGCCATACTCCCCTCCCCCTTGCATGAGCTCGTCACATCGATCCGCGGCCACGCGCTGACCAATGAACGTGCCCAAGATGGCGTGTGCCTCTGGTGCTGTCATGGGCGGTTCCCGCAGCACAAAATACCAGCCGGTGACAGCAATCGCCGTCACCAGAACTACCGCCACTATTGCCCAGCGCATGTGCTTCTCCGCATGTTGGGATAGGGTGCCGCTCCCACGGGGGCATATCGCACCGTAAATGATCACGCATGGCAACCAGGGGGAGAACATGGGCAGGCGGCGCATGACAGTGGGCTATGTGCGGGTCTCGTCAGAGATGCAGGCGAAGACAGGGGAGTCCCTGGAGACACAGCGTCAGGCGATCGCGGCCTATGCACGGGGCCAACGCCTCAGGCTTGGCAAGATATTCGCAGATGCCGGGATTTCGGGTCGCTCCATTGGGCTAAGGCCAGAGCTTCAGCGGCTGCTGGCGCTGGTACATGAAGAGGCTGTGCAGCGGGTAGTGATTCATCGACTTTCCCGTCTCGGCCGCAATGCCCAAGACCTCCACAACATCGTGGCGCTGTTCCGAGACCATGGCGTGGCGCTAGTCAGCATCAAGGAACGCATTGACCTCTCCACAAGCGTCGGGCGTGTCATGTTCGCCATGCTGTCTGCCATGGCCGAGTTTGAGCGCGAGGTATCACGAGAACAGACGACCGAGAACCGCATGGCCAAATGGCGGCGGCGGGAAATCTTCATGGGATCCCCACCGTACGGCTACACATGGAACCGAAATGTGAAGCGGCTGGAGCTGGTTCCTGAAGAGGCGGCCATCTACCAGCGCGTGATAGCCATGTACCTGGATGAAGGTCTGAACATGATGCACATTGCGCAGCGGCTACAAGAAGAAGGGGTTACTACTCGCAAAGGAAATCCCGTCGGCACAAGGATGGTGACATACCTGCTGAACCATCCCGTCTATACAGGCGAATACGTAGCCAATCGCAAGGAAGGGCGCGGCAATTCATGGGAAGGGCCACAAAAGCCCGTCGCCGAGCATATCGTGTTTCCCGCGCCAGCCTTGATTAGTACGGCGCGTTGGCAAGCGGTTCAGGCCAAGATCGAGGGAAAGCGGACGAATCGCGGGCACAACCAGTTCTATGATGATTATTGGCTACGCGGGAGACTACGCTGCGGGCTTTGCGGCGCCAAGCTGCAATGCCGCACCCGAACACCGTCGCGCTACTGCAAGACACTCAAGCGATCATACGTCTGTGCTTGGCATGGGCGCGAGAAGGTGCTGCTCGAGGTGATGGGACACGAACGCTGCCCATTGCCCTTCCTTGATGCGGCAACGGTGGAAGATGAAGTGCTGTTTCAGGTGATGGGTCGCATCGTGCTGGGGTTGCACAAGCCGCTGGGTGCATACATCAAGGGAAAGCAATTCCAGTTGCCGGTCAGATCGCCCCGTCGCAAGGAGCGTGCGGCGGTCTTTGATGGCTTGCGGGCGAGTTTCCACGCCCTTTCGCCAGTGGCCCGGCGGCAGCTGATGGACACCATTCTGGTTGGACCCATGGCTATCCAGCCAGCAGATGCGGCCAGCGGAAACTGGCAGATTGATCAACCGACAATTGCCCTCCAGACACCCATTCGTGCCTGGCTCTCGGAGCGTCACAAGGCCCCGCCCCTGAGGCATCCCGAGCGGCCTCTCTGGGATCTCTTGGTGAAGCTGATGGCCCTGGCCCCGCAAACCTGATCAGCGCCAGTTTTTGGGAGGATGCGCTGCCGCTAGCAGCAGCGCCGTGGCCACCATCGGCGTGACTCCGCCCCCCTGTCGCGATACAAGGAAGCAAATTCCTTGAAGGATGGCGACACCACCAGACTCGAAGACCTGGCGTTGCTGTGCGCCAACTGCCATCGCATGATCCACCGGGCCAGCCCCTGGCTGTCGGTGGAGGAACTGCGGAAATCGTTGGGCCGGCATTGAATCACCCATCGACGAAAAACACGTGAGGGCCGCCATGCGATTACTCCATGTGACGTTTCTCTTGTTGGCGATCGCCATCGTGTTGCCGGCACCGCTTGCGGCAGAAGAGCCCAGGACCGCGGCGCTGCGTGAAGAGGCAAAGGCGGGAGACTCCGTTGCGCAGTTCAATCTGGGCCTCATGTACCATAACGGCCAAGGTGTGCCGCAAGACCACCAGCAGGCCGCTGTCTGGTTCCGCAAGGCCGCCGATCAGGGCCATCTCGGTGCGCAGAGCAATCTGGGGTTCATGCACAGGAGCGGCCAAGGTGTGCCCCAGGACTACCAGCAAGCGCTCATCTGGTACCGCAAGGCCGCCGATCAGGGCCATCTCGGTGCTCAGTACAATCTGGGCCTCTTGTACCATAACGGCCAGGGTGTGCCGCAGGACTACCAGCAAGCACTCATCTGGTACCGCAAAGCCGCCGAGCAGGGATACGCCCGTGCGCAGAACAATCTGGGCGCCATGTACGGCAAAGGGCAGGGTGTGCCCCAGGAATACCAGCAGGCAGCCTTCTGGTTCCGTAAGGCCGCCGAGCAGGGATTCGCCCGTGCGCAGAACAGTCTGGGCCTCATGTACTTCAATGGCCAGGGTATGCCGCAGGACTACATATTGGCCCACATGTGGTGGAATTTGGCTGCCAGCCGCGCGACCGACGCCGCCCTACGTAATGATGCCACCAGCAATCGCAACCTGGTTGCGAGCAAGATGACACCTGCGCAGATCGCGGAAGCCCAGCGAATGGCGCGGGAATGGACGCCAAAGCCGGCATCCGACCAATAGAGTCTTTCATTTTTCCAGCTTGCGGGTGAGTTCGGCCAGGGCATCGGCGGAGAGGGTGCGCTTGCCTTCGGCCAGGTTGCGGGTGTGGTGCTTGTGCGGCCATCGGTTCCGTCTGGACACGCCGATGGCCTGGGCCACGGCCGCATTTCTGGAGAGTAGCACCGTGTAAATACGTCACCCCAGAAACACCTCCGTCCGATGCCACTCCAGCGACACTGGTGATGGACGCATTCTCTCTTGCTCGGGCAGCTCCAGAGTCTGCCCATGAAACCCGTAGTACGAGTGCCCATTGTCGAAGTCCTCGCGTAGTCGCCGTCCAACTACCAGACGGTGCTCAGGATCCACCGTCACGTAGCCCCGATCAAAGAGACGATGGATGTCGGTTCGCAGGGATACGCCATTGGCGACAGCGTGTTCGCCACCACTGGCGTAAGGCTTGATGTGTGCAGCCTCTAAAACTGGCAGTGAATGCTCTTTAGTCACAGCACACGCCCGTCCATAGGCATCCAGCACCCGAACGCGGAAGATGCTTTGTCCAAGACGCGGTTGGTGCAGCGTAGGCTCGCCATATCGGTTTGGCGACTCTTGTTGGGCAATTTGAGCCGCTGGGACGGCCGCAGCCTGCTGCAAACACTCTGTCCAGATGCGCAGGCCCTCTCCATTTTCAATATCGTAGCGGGCGCCGACTTGGGTTCGGGGCGACCAATTTCGCGGTTGGGATACCCAGGCGTCAGGCGAGAAGAACGTCGCCTCTGCGATCAGGCAACATCCAATATGCCTATTCGGGTCTGCCTGGATTCGGGCGCCGGACTGAATCCTGGACAACCGTACGTGGAGCTCCGAAAGGGATTCAACGCCGTTCGCAGTGCCGAAGGTGTCCCAGGCCAACCACTCAGGCAGTACACTGAACCCTGCAAAATATCCGATGCCCGCAATTGCATTGTGCGGTGCCTTGAGCTTGAAAAAGAATGGTGTCCCTACGGCCAGCCGCACCGCCCGCGCCGAAGGACGCCAGAAGTTCGCATCCTTTGGCCCTGGCTCAGCGGCCAGGTGCTCATACCAGCCTGGATCGGTGACTGCGACGAATCCGTCCATTTGCCTGAATCCTAATATGCCAGCGTCTTCGAGGCGTTTCGGAGAGTGGGGGAGTTCCAGGCTGCAGTCAGTGTCTTCGATAGAATGATCCCCATACGCCCCTATCGCGTCTTTGGTCCCGCTTCTCCAACTTCCCTTCTTGCCAGGACCGCTCTTGCCTTCAGGCAGCAACGGCCCGATCAACTCCCATTGCTTGTCCGTAAGCTCCATTGGGGACTCCTCCATGAGGAATAACCCCAACGTATTCAGATCATTGCCAAAGGTCCAGAAACATTTTCGGGATAGCTTCTAGTGTCGTACGGCATCAGAGACGGCTGAGGCAACGCCCGGGATAGCAAGTCAACATTCAGTGGTCACTCACCGCCAGCAATGGCGTGTTTGATAGTCATTTGAAACGCGTAGCGACAAGATGGATGTCGCCGCTGTCCGCGCGTCCCCGGTAAGGTGAGCAACCCTCACGGGAATCTGCAACAGTGTGCCGTGTCGTGGCCCGACAGCACGGTTGTGGGGGGGGCTGCTGACTTGCGTGCAGGGGTGAGTGTGGTACAGCGCGACCGCATTCCGTTGGGAATCCCCTGAGAAGGCGCCGGCACTGGCATTATTGCGAAATGTCCAGCGCCGCCGCCCCTGGACTGTCGGTCGATGGGGCTATTCCGGGCCAGGAGCATCGCTAGCGAATCGCACTTGCAGAACAGGTTCCGATATGGGAAGAAGGGCGCATTCGGAGCCCGCTCCCTGTTTTGGCTACCGACCCCCCAAACTAAAGAGGTGAGCAATGCTTCGACAGCGATATGCGGCAATGGTACTGCCCACTCTGCTAATGATCGTGACTATGATGATGGCTACAGTCCGGCCAGCCGTGGCGGACGTGTCGCTGGTATTCGCCAGTTTCGCCGCCAAGGAGAACATCTTCAATCAGACCGCGCTGCATTACATGCAGGAGGTGAAGCAGCGCACCAATGGTTTCATTAGCATCAAGGACGAGTTCTACTCGGGCGCGCTGCTCAAGGGTGGGGAAATGATCAAGGGTGTCGGCCGGGGTCTGGCCGATGTGGGATTCTACTGTGTGGGGTATACGCCGGCAGATCTGCCACTGACCTCGATGACCGAGATGCCCTACATTACGGAGAAGGGCGATGCCGCAGCTGAGGCCATGACCGAGCTCTATGCGAGCTACCCTCCGTTGCGCCAGGAGTATGACCGGCTCAACGTGGAGGTGCTCGGCTTCCTCTCCCCGTCCTCGACCATTATTGGCGTGAAACGGAAGGTTACTTCCGCGGGTGACCTGAAAGGACTCAAGGTGCGGGCCTACGGGCAGGTCGGCGAGATCCTGCAGAAGGGTGGGGACATGGCGCCGGTCTCCATCGCCTTCGGGGACATTTACCAAAGCTTGCAGACGGGCTTAATCGACGGGTATGCTGGCATTCCGCTGTGGCTGCCGCCCACTGAGAACTGGTATCCACTAACCACGACGGTGGTGGATCCCGGCATCGGCACCTATTTCAGTTGTGGGATCGCCATGAACAAGGACCAATACAAGGCCCTCCCTCAGCGCATCCAGGAGATCATGGTAAAGATGCGCTCGGAGTTCCCCAAATTGTCCATGAGGAAGGTACTCGACGGCAACGTCAACTCCGTCGCCGCGGCGCAGAAAGCCAACGTTGGCTTCTACCAATTCACCAAGGCTGAGGCCGACGCTTGGCGCATGCGGGTGGACGTGCCGGCCATGGAGCAGCGCTGGATTTCCGAGCGCAAGGACAAGACCAACGCCAATGTTGCCGAGTTCTGGGCCAAGTATAAGGCCCTGGTGCGCAAGAATGAGCCGAAGTCCATCTACCGGGTGGATTTCCCCATCAAGTAATATCGTCCCTCTGACTGTGACCGTGGAGCCGGGCGCGGCTCCACGGGTCGCAGGGTTGTTCCGTTGATTCCTCCGGCACAGGACCAGACCTTGGCCACCAACACCGTCATTACGGGTATCGCCGAGTCGCCGCCGATGCGGAAATCCCAGCAGGACTTGAAGGGGATGGTCGTCGACGCGGTGTTGGCGGCATTGGCCGATGCGGGTATCGCCCCTGGCGAGGTGGACGGCATCGTGACTGATGGCGGCGTCATGCCGCATACCGTCTCCCACGACTATGTGGGCGCGCAACTCGGCCTGACGCGATACTTCGACGCCTCCATCTCCAATGCCGGGACAGGCATTGTGTGTGCGCCCATGCTGGCCGACATGGCCATCCGTTCCGGGCAGGCGAAGGTGGTGGTGTCCTACTTCGGTGTGGACTGGGGCACTCGGCCAGACGGGCCGTATGGCTTTCACGATACCTACCCGGCCAAGCACTTCTTTGAACGGCCCCATGGGTTCCACGGTCAGCCGGCCTACTTTGCCTTATGGGCGCGACGCTACATGCACGAATTTGGGCTAACTGAGCAGCAATTGGGCGCCATGGCCGTAAACCAGCGGGAGAACGCGCTTAAGACAGGGCGCAGCCAGAGCACCAAGCCGCTGACCATGGGTGGCTACCTGGACAGCCGCATGGTGGCCGATCCTCTGCGGGTGCCGGACTGCTGCTTGATCTCCGACGGTGCAGCGGCTTTTGTGATGACCTCTGCGGAGCGCGCCGCGGATTGCCCCCGGCCCCCGGTGCGGGTGCTGGGGGTTGGCTATGCGTCCTCGTCCCAGAGTGCGGACCAGGTGTTTACTCAGAACCCGGACCTGTGGACAATTCCCGGCGCAGCCGAGGCCTCGCAACGGGCTTTGGCCCAGGCGGGCATCACTGCTGGCGATGTGGACTTCGCCGAATTGTATGACTGCTTTACCATCTCCGAATTGCTGCAAATCGAGGACATCGGCTTTTGCGGCAAGGGCGAGGGGGGTGCGTTCGTAGAAGCGGGTCACACACGGCTGGACGGCAGCATCCCCATCAACACTCATGGCGGGCTGCTTTCCTACAGCTATTTGCTGGGGGTGGAGCACGTCGTGGAAGCGGTGCGCCAGTTGCGCCATGAGGCCGGCGCCAACCAGGTGCCCAATGCGGAGGTCGGTCTGGTGAGCGGGCTCACCGTGCCGGAATTCGGGGTGCTGGTGTTGGGCGCCTGAACCATTCCAATCGCGGGGCCGCCATGAGCGATACCCACCGACCTGTCGAGTTTGAGCCATTCTTCGCTGGCCTTCAGGCCGGGGCATTGCGGTTTCCGCGCTGCACGGCCTGCAACCGCTTCCACTGGTACCCCATGAAGCGCTGCCCGTATTGCCAGAATGGGGACATCACATGGGCGTCAATCGCCGGGCCTGGGCGTCTGCATAGCTGGACCGTAATCCGGCATCCCTTCGACCCCGACTTCGCCGCCCACCTGCCCTATATCGTGGGATTGGTGGAATTTGATGACGCTCCCGGTGTGCGGCTCATCACCCACATGCTGCCGCCGGAGCCCGAACGGCTGTGCACCGATATGCCGGTGCTCCCAGTCTTCGGCACGGACCCACGCACGCCAAGCCCGTTCCACTTCACGCCCCGGCCCGCCTGAGGCTGACGCCGCTAGCGGCGCTGCTTGCGGTCGCGGAAGTCCATGGCGCCAGGGGCCTGACGCGGATCCTCTCCAGGTGAGAAGATGCGGGCCTTCTGCATTTTTTGCGTGCTGGTCAGTGGCAGCCGCTCCATGAACAGTAGCCAACCGGGCACTTTGAAATAGGACATTTGCGTCTGACTCCAGGCGATGATGGCTTCTGCGGTCTCCCGCACGGGCTTGTAGTCTGGATTGAGCACGATGCAGGCAAAGACCTCCTCTTCGCGGATTTCGTCTGGGGCCGCAATCACAGCGACTTCGGCAATAGCCTCGTGGGCCTGCAACATGGCCTCGATTTCCACCGCGGCGATGTTCTGGGCGCTGCGGCGGATGATGTTCTTGATGCGGTCCACGAAATAATAGGTGCCGCTCTCGTCGCGGCGCACCATGTCCCCCGTGTGGAACCACCCCCCCCGCCAGGCCTCTGCGGTAGCCTCCGCATTGTTAAAGTAGCCGGAGAAGAAGCCCAGGCGAGAGTCCGTGCCTGCGCGGCGCACCGTGAGTTCGCCCTCGGTTCCCACGGAGACTTCCTGGTCGTTGCCATCCACGATGCGGAACTCCACGCCAGTCAGAGGCTGGCCAAAGCTGCGCGTGTCAAGCTTGCGGGGTTCGTAATTGTCCACGGCACAGATGGCCATCTCCACCATGCCCCAGCCCTCGCAAAGGGGCACATTGAAACGCTGCTCAAATGCCCTGTGATCCACCGGATTAATTCCCGCGCCGTAGCCGAACTTGAGCCGGTGCTGACGTTCGTCGGGCACGGGTGCCTGCTTGAGCAATACAGGTGGGACGATGCCAAGGTAGTGGAAAAGCGTTGCACCTGTGGTGGCGATATCCTGCCAGAAAGTGCTGGGGTGGAAGCGATCAGGGATGATCAACGTGCCTCCCTTCAGAATCATGGCCGGGTTGGAGATGGCCAGCGTGTTCGCATAAAACAGGGGAAGCGGGTTGTACATGCGCTCCTGACCATAAGCCATGGCCATCACGCCCCCGGCGTTGATGTAGCGCTCCCCGGCGTAGAAGAAATACGCGTTGGAGAGCATGCAGCCTTTGGGGTTTCCGGTGGTGCCAGAGGTATACTGCAGCGCCACCTCGGTGCTCCGCTCCGGACGACCCGCTTGGGGTGGCCGGCGTGGCGGCGGCAGCGTCTCAGGCGGGCCCTCCGGCACGACGGCCACGCGATGAGGCATGTGCTCGGCAATGATCTGTTGCAACCCCTGGATGCGGTGGCTCAATGCGACCACCAGGTCGGCCTCGGAATTGGTGAGCAGGTAGGCCACCTCGGCGGCTTTGTAGTCTGGATTGATGGGGACGATACTCGCTCCCAAGGCGTTCAATGCCAGCCAGTGGAAATATACCTGGGGCCGGTTTTCCAGCAGCAAGGCCACCCTGTTTCCCAGACCATACCCGGCACGGCGATAGGCTTCCTGGTGCTGCTGCACCTGCGCGCGCACCTGAGCATACGTATACTCGATGCCATCCGGGTCGTAGTCGCGCCCGGGCCGCGGCGGAATGCACACGAACCCATTGTCGGGCACGCGGGCTGCGGCATCCAGAAAGGCCTCGTAGATGATCTGCATGGGGTATCGCTCCTGTTGCACGCTGTGATTGGCGCGACCCCCTTCCGGGCGGCGCCTCATGTCCTCTCTTGCCACACGCGGACGCCCTGGGACAAGCAAGATCCCCCCGCTTCCTCGCCCTTGCCAAGACCGGGCATCTGGGATAGGTTGCGCGACAAATCAGCCTGGGAGTTTTGCGCGCAGGTCACCACGGGCCGAAGCGGTCATGGGATTGGTCACAGCGATGCATGTTGGGATTCTGGAGTATGTTTCGGACGAGACCCTCGATGTCATCACCCTGGCCCGCACCCTGGAGCAGATGGGCTTCGAGTCCCTGTGGTTGCCCGAGCACCCGGTTGTACCGGCCCAGCACAGATCAATGCCGCCGGCCGGCGGCGCCATGCCCGATTATTACGGCCGGCTGGTGGACCCCTTCGTGGCGCTGTCAGCAGCGGCGGCGGGCACCGAACGACTGCGGCTGGGGACGTCCGTCTGCCTGGTCCCGGAGCACGACGTCTTCAACCTGGCCAAGGCCGTGGCCACCGTGGACCGGATCTCCAGAGGACGCCTACTGGTGGGCATCGGGCCCGGCTGGTTGCGCGAAGAGTCGGCGCTGTTCAATGTGGATTTTCCCCGCCGCTGGCGCCAGACCCGGGAGCATGTGCTGGCGCTTAAAGCGTTGTGGGGGGCGGATCCGGCTGAATTCTCCGGCTGCTACGTCAACTTCCCGCCAGTGTTGAGCCGCCCTAAGCCCATCCAACAGCCCCACCCCCCGCTGATTATTGGGGGCGATCTAGCCAGGGCTCCGGAGCGGGTGGCGGAATACGGTGACGGCTGGTTCCCGCGGGCACGCTTTTCCGATCCAGCCAGAATTGAGCAAGCACGCCGGCAAATCGAGGCCGGCATGCGGGAGCGCGGGCGCGACCCCGGCCGCTTGACCATTACCCTGCTCGGCGCCCCTCCCGAGCGGCAGGTGCACCGCGATTATGCGGCTTCCGGTGTCGACCGAATCGTCCATTTGCTCTTTCACGAGCCGCCGCAACAAGCATTGCAACGGTTGGAGGAGATTGCCGGAGCCGTGCTGTAAGGGCACGAATGCCGTCACCCAGAAGGCTAACATCATGGTAAATCGAATCGCAGGACAGCTGGTCGTCAGCTTTGGCTACCTGGGCGGAATCTCCCTGATCAGCCTGTGTGCCGTCGTCAGCACCGATGTACTGGTACGCATGATTACTAGCCGCTCCATCGTCGGTGCATCGGAGACGGCCTCAGTGTTCCTGGTGTTCCTCGTCTTCCTGGGCCTGGGGTATACCCAGCGCCAGGATGGCCACGTATCGATGGAAGCTGTACAGAGCCGGCTTTCACCACGGACACAGGCGGTGAGCCGGGTGCTCACACTGTTGATCTGTTTCTGCATGAGCGTCCTGCTGATCTACGGTACCGCCGGTGAGGCCTGGAACAGCTATGTGACCGGCGAGTATCAGTTTGGCACGGTGCGATACCCGTTTTGGCCCATGAAGTTTGGCATCACCTGGGGCTTCATCTTGCTGGCCCTGCAGCAGCTTGTGGATCTGGCCAGGGCGATACAGGCCCTGCGTCACCATGCCCCTCCCTTGGTCGTGGCCGAACCTGGAGCATAATCCCCCCAATGGATCCATCCCTACTGGCCGTGCTCGCGATCTTTATCCTTGGGCTTGTCCTGGGCATGCCCATCGCGTTCGTGCTCCTGCTGTCCTCGTTCGTGGGCATCTGGATGCTTCGGGGCGGCTACGTGGCCCTGGCAGCGCTGAAGACCATGCCATTCTCGCGCGTGGCCGACGTCAGTATCGGTCTGGCCGTGGTGCCCTTGTTTATCTTGATGGGCTACTGGGCCGCACAGGCCGGTATCAGCCGCAATGCCTACAACATGGCGTACCGCTGGTTCGGCCATGTCAAGGGCGGGCTCGCCATCGCCACCGTGTTTGCCTGTGCCGCATTCGCCGCCACCTCCGGCTCCAGCGTCGCGACCTCCGCCACGGTGGGCAAGATCGCCTTTGTGGAGATGAAGCGCTTTAACTACAACGAGACCATCACGGCAGGGACCATTGCCGCGGCAGGGTTGCTGGGGATCATGATTCCACCGAGTGTGATGCTGGTGGTCTATGGGATCATCACCCAATCAGACATCGGGCAGCTTCTTGTTGCGGGTATTCTGCCTGGCATTCTCACAGCCATGGTCTTTTCCTTTGGCCTGTATGTCGTTGCCTGGTACCGGCCTCACCTGATGCCGACCTCGGGCGAACGTTTCACCTGGGCAGAGCGCTTCCGGGAGCTCAAGCATGGCTGGGGCATTGTGGTGTTGTTCACCATCATCATTGGCGGCATCTACAGCGGGCTATTCACGCCAACGGAGGCTGCTGCGGTCGGCGCCGTATGCGCCCTGTTGATGGCGCTGGTGCGCAAGGACCGCAACCTGCGGGGTTTGTTCACCGGGAGTCTTGAGGCGGTGGGAACGGCGGCCATGATCTTTCTGATTCTCATCGGTGCCGGATTGCTGACCCAGTACATCGCCTTGGCCGGGATCGCAACAGGCCTGTCGCACTTCCTGACACAGTTGGAGGTCAATCCCTATTTGATCTTGGCCCTGATTCTGCTCATGTATGTGCCTTTGGGAATGTTTCTGGAGCCCATCTCCATGTCACTGATCACGTTGCCCATTGTCTTTCCAGCGATCCAGCAGCTCGGGTTTGACGGAATTTGGTTCGGTGTGATCATTGTGAAGATGAGTGAATTGGCCAATATTACACCGCCGCTCGGCGTCAACGTGTTCGTGATCCGCGGGATCAACCCCAACATCTCCTTGGACTCAGTATTCAAAGGGGCGGCAATGTTTATGGTACTGGAGATCATCACGCTCTTGATTCTGATCGCATTTCCGTCAATTTCATTGTTCCTGCCCCAATTGATGCGCTAGCACCGCCACAGGAGTTGTCATGAGCGCCACGCGAGTCAATACCGTCAAGGCCCGTTTGCGTGCCGGCAAGTCCACCGTCGGAGTGGCTGTGACCATGCCTTCCGTGGCGCTTGTGCAGATTCTGGCCGGCGCCGGATTTGATTGGCTGTTCATCGACATGGAGCACGGCCCGATCGGGCTGCCTGATGTCCACGCCATGATCGCCGCTACGGGAGGCACGAATGCTGTGCCACTGGTGCGCGTGCCCTGGACTGTGCCATGGCTGGTCAAGCCGGTGTTAGACGCCGGTGCGATGGGCATTGTGTTCCCTATGGTGCGCACCGCAGAAGATGCCGGGCGCGCCGTCTCCAGCATGCGCTATCCTCCGCAGGGGGAGCGCGGTTGGGGGCCCTTCTATGCGCCATACCGCTGGGGGATCTCGACGGCGGAGTATACCCGCCGCGCCGCCGAGGAATTGCTCACTGTGGTGCTCATAGAACATCCCGAAGCCATCCGCAATGCAGCGACCATAGCCGCCGTGCCGGGCGTGGACGTGGCCATGCTAGCGCCCTACGATTTGTCCGTTAACATGGGCCTGAACGGGCCCACCGATCCGGCGATGGGCCAAGCGATCGGCGCGGCGGAAGACGCGGTACTGGCCAGTCCAGCCAGCCTGGGTGGCCCGGCCCTAAGCGCCGAGCAGGGCAATGCCATGCTGGAACGCGGCTACCGCTTTCTCGGCGTCGGCTACGATGCACTGCTCATCGAACGCGCCGCCGCAGACATCTTGGGAGGGCTGAAATTGTAGATGACGTCGCCGGAGAGGGTGCACTTGCTTCGGCCAGGTTGCGGGTGTAAGCGTCTGGAATAACTTGCTTACGCAGTTCAGAAACCCCTTCAATACCAGCAGCTTATCGACGAACATTACTTATGAGAATGCCTATTCTCGCACGTTATTCTTCTGCCTAAGACACGACCTAGTTGCCTCGCAAACCTTGCCACTCGTCCTTCGCGAAGTCATCGATCCAATGGACGTAGACGGCCCTGTCTGGATCATGCGACGGTCGGGGAACTATCGAAGAAACTCATACGCTGCCGTACTTGCCAGCACAACAAGACCGCCATCATCCGCCCCCGCCCGGACCCCGATTCGGAGTCCACTGACCACGTGCGCCAGTGCCGCAACCCCGCCTGGCTTGCCATTTTCAACAGCCGCGAGTCGGTCATCAACGTGATCGACCTCATCACCGACCGCGAGATCGTCACCGCCCTCGCGCGCAGGGAGGCCAACATGACCGCGGGCACGTCGTAGCTGAGCACCGCGTCGGCTAGCAGCACAATGGGCAGGCGCATCACCTTGGCCTCCTCCATAGGGCCGCCATGTGGGCCCATCCAGCCTTAGTGATGAGCGTGGTCTTCTTCCCCGCCGCGCAGCTGGCGAAATTCCCCAGAGCGGGACTCGCGTTCCACGATAACGACCCCTTTCATCCCAACGGCCTCGTGGGGATGGCAATGATAGGCGTGAGTGCCGACGTTAAAAAACGTGCGCGCGTAACTTTGCCCCTCCTGCGTGAGCAGGGGCGCCTCCCATGGGAAGGCGTCGCGGGGGATGCGGTTTGGATAGGCTGCGGTGTTATGCACCCCGGAAACATTGATCCATTTTACGGTATCGCCTCGATCGATCTCGACCCGTGCTGGTTCGTAGATATTGCGGCCCTGGCTGTCGGTGACCATGGTCACAGTGACCACCTTGCCGCTGCCGGCACCTTCGAACCGTGAAACCAGATCGATACAGTCCTGCGTCTGATGTTCGTCCATCATCGAATTGCCATCCAGCAGTTCCCGCCGGCAAGCCTGTGCCTTGGCGAGGTTGCCTCCATGGCCACTGCCGCCGTCGGCACTATCAGACATCATCGGCATGGGCATCTGATGCTGGCCTTGCATTTTGCCCTGCATGGCGTCGCTAGACTTGCTGGATTCATGGCGTCCCTCATTCGCTAGGCTCATGGTCGTGAATACCAGCAGGAAGACTGAAAAAAGGATGCTCAGGGACGCAAGCGTTCCAAAGCGGTTGTTCCATTGAGACATGACTGTATCCTCTCTTGCTTGGTGCGGTTGATTCATCCACTCGGCGCTGCGTCAAGCACGCAGCACCGGCGTCGTTCGTAAATGGGCCACGGGGCTAGAAGCCTCGGAAAATCCGGCCCTGCTCCGTCTCCAGGATGCTGCCGGGGTCCACGACGTTGTCGTTGAAGGCGGCGTCGAGGGCCATGGTGATACCGATCTGCACCGTCAGATCGGTCTGGCGCCCCGTGATACTCGCCAGCCCATCGGAGTAGCTGGTGTAGTTGGCTTGGGCCACCAGGTCCAGCCCGTTGCCGATGCGATGGAACCAGGCCGGTACGGCGGACCATTGCGAAGCATCATCCAAGTCGGCAAATGTCTTCTGCGCCAGCGTCAGCCCGGCACTCCAGCGGGTCTGCAAGAACTTCCGATTCCCAAAGGACAGCCCCAGCACGGCGGCCGTGTATGCCTCGCGGTTCAATTGCGCCTCGGTTGAGGCAGGACTTTCGTCCAGACCCTGGTTCTGCAGCACCTGCAAGGCGAGCTCCCAGGGATATTCCGGGTTGTCGTTGAGCCCGACAACACCGGCGAGCAGAGTCGCGGCCAAAGAACCCCGCTCACCGTCCAGTTGCTCCACGGTCTGCACATCGTGAAGCGCCATCAGCTTGCGCAACGCATACTCGTAGCGCATACCGTCCGGCACCTCGAACGCCAGGGCCGCACCACCGCTGTTGGCACGGGCATCCTCGTCCTCCACGAACGTGCCGTCGCCGCCATCCGTGGTCTGCACACGTTCGGCGCCGAACAGGGACAGGCGTAGGAATGCGGGCCGATAGTACAAATCGAGTGCCACCACATCGCCATAGAGCTGTGCGGCCTCCTCATCTGTCTCCAGGGAGGCATTGGGAATGTGCGTGTAGGTGCGCAGATCACCGTCGCGCAGCGTGGCAAAGCGTACGCCCGTGTTGCGCAGTCTCATCTGCCCGAAACTGAGGCGATAGGCCGACGTGCCGAGAAAAGCGCTGAGGCGCGGCTGCACGGCCTCATGCTCCAGCGCCAGATTGAGTGCGACGCCGCCCACCAGGCCGGAGGGGTACAAGGGTTTATCCAGGATCAGTTCGATATTGGAGTCCCCGGTATTCAGGCGCGTGTCGCTCAGCAAAGGCTCGCCGTCGGCATCGGTCTGTCTCACCACGTCCAGGGTGGAGAAAAACTCTCCCTCCACCACCACCCGCGGCGGGCTGATCTCGTCCACCTCCAGCGCCATGGCGCCGCCGGCGCCCAGCACGGTCCCGGCCAACAGCGCCAAGCCGCAAATTACGATCCTGTGATTCATTGGATTTTCGCTCCGCAACCTATTGAATGATGGAAACTGAAGGCACGTACGGCGGATTCTCCAGATCCTCGTAGGACAAGAGCGTGACCATCCCACCGGGATAGATGCCGTTGTTCGTGGCGTTGAAGGTCATGTGGTCGTGAAAGGTCCAGTAGCCCGGATTGTCGCCGTGGATCATGATGTCCTGGGTCTTGCCCGGGAACACCGAGATGGTGTTCATGCGCTTGGGTTGGGGCAGCGGGTTGCCGTCCTCGGCCACGTGTACGAACTGATGGCCATGCAGGTGCAGATGATGCGAGCCCATACCGCCGTTGACGATGCGCACACGGATCCACTCGCCCCGGCGAATTTTGAGCTTGCTGCTCTCGTCGATGGTGGGGTAGCTGCGGCCATTGATGGCAAAGAAATTTGCCTTCCACTCCCGAACCGGCGCTTGGCCGGGCAGATAGGGCGGAATGTAGTCCCCGGATTCGACCGCCTCGCGAAAGGCGCCCGCATTGCGGAAAAACCCATGGGTCTCCGGCTGCAACTTGCCGCGAGCCATGAGCCGGTTGACCTGCTTCATCCCCTCCAGCAGCGCGTTCATCTCGTTGCGTGTGAAGTCCAGGTCGAAGGATTCCAACACCAGCACGTAGTCGCGCTGATACGGAAACGCCTTTCTGATGGGGTCCTGGTCGGACTCGACAATGAACGCGCCATGCAAGGCACTGCTCATGTGCAGGGGTGTCCCCCAATGACAGTGATAGAAGCGCGTGCCAGCCGGCCGGGCCTGAAAGCGATAAACAAAGGTTTCGCCGGGATGGATCGGGTCCTGGGTGATCATGGGCACGCCGTCCATGGTGTAGGGCACGTCCAGTCCGTGCCAATGGATCGTATGCATCTCCTCGGTGTCATTCGTGGCTTCTATCTGCAGCCAGTCGCCTTCCTTCACGCGGAAGACGGGTCCCGGCACCCGACCATTGAAGGTAAAGCCCTTGAATTTCACGCCCGGGAGCAGTTCGTGCTCGGCGACCTGAAAGCGAACCCGGAACTTGCGGTAATTCACCTCGTCTTCCGGCGGCGCGCCGGGAGGTTCCGTGTAGGCGCCGATCATGTTGTGCCCAGGCGAGAACATCATGCTGCCCGTGCCGCCCGGATAGGTACCGTCGGCACCCGGTGTCGCCCGCGCCATGCCGGCCATCCCGCCATGGCCGCCCATGGGCTGCTGACCCCAGGCGCGGCGGCCCAACAGCAGCCCCCCCAGGCCCAGCGCCCCGGCAACCGTCGTGCGAAAAAAGGACCTGCGTGTGGAATCCATCACATATCTCCTGTGCGGGAATTCACAGCGCGCGGGCGCAGAGCCGGGCCACAAAGGACCCCCGGCACGCGACGGCGCGTGTGAGGATTGCCCCAGGGCCAGCAGTGGCCAGGGGGAAACTTGTTTGAATGTTGAGTTTGTGAAGACCAGCGCCGGCCGAAAGCGCGGCGCGAAAGGAAACTAGACCTGTATCAGGACGAACTGATGAAACAGCGTGGAGCGTTCTGCTGTAATTCGCAACTGCGTTGCCGCTAGGTGAACCCCGGCAGCGAACTGGGGCGGCGGCAACAGATGCACGGGATGTGCGGGCACGGCCACCGAGAGCGTAACGCCATTCGCCACCAGCCGGGCATCATGCACCTCACAGTGCACTGCATGCTCGCCCGCGGCGGCGCTCACCGTCGGTTCAGCGGCTGCCGCATGAGTGTTATTGGGATGGAAACACCACAGCGATGCTGAAACCAAAACTAGGGCAAGGATCACCGAAATGCGCTTCATGCAGCTGCTTCCATGCGTCGTAATTTGTCTTCCCGGACCTGTCGGCGACCAGACATAGCCGGCTAGCCGGTGCTTTCGGTCATGTCTTGCATCTGAGGTCCGACCGGTCGCCGCGGTTCAATCCGATGGTGCGACGACCGTGCTATCGTGATCCGTACCGCAGAATACCACTGACCGCCCAGTGCGCCAAGCTGTCCGCTTGTGAACCCGCACGGTTTCGAAGAAAACTGGAGTCGAGCAAATCTGCACCGCTTGACGTGACAGGCACAAGGCGTGGCAGATGTTCACCACCCGGATGAACTCGGCGAATGCAGCAACCGGCGCGACAGAGCTTGACAGCCGGCGAAGTTGAGTGTCATGCAAGGCCGGCCGGCCTGGGACCCTAGTGTGACATCAGTTGCACAAAGGTCGCGACAAGCACAGGGTCGAACTGTGTACCGGTCGCGGCCTGGATTGCTGCCAGGGCCTGCTCCATCGACGCGGCAGACTGATAGGGCCGATCGGTTGTCAGGGCGTCAAAGGCATCGGCAATGGCGATGATACGGGCCTGCAACGGGATGGCCTCACCTGCAAGTCCATCCGGGTAGCCGCTGCCATCGAACCATTCATGATGATGACGCACCGCCACTGAGACGGCCGCGAGGCTTTCCGCGCCGCCAAGGATTCGTGCGCCGATTTCCGGGTGCTGCCGCATCTGCGCCTGTTCTGCCAAGGTGAGAGCCGCTTTCTTGCGCAAGATACGGTCCTCAATGCCGATCTTGCCAATGTCATGGAGCATCGCCGCAATCCTCAAGATCTCGCGATCCTGTTGGGACAGACCCAGGGCATCCCCCAGCAGCAGGGCATCGTCCCGTACACGTTCAATGTGGCCGCCGGTATAAGGATCGCGGCTGTTTATCGCCTCGGCCAGCGCACCGGTTGTCTCCAGATAGGCGATGCGCAGTTGCTGATAGAGCCCGGCATGCTCCAGGGCGACCCCAGCTTGGCTGGCCAGCAGACAGAACAATTCGAGCTCCTCGGTCGAGAATGCATGGGGCTTTCCGGTGACGCCGAGCAGGCCAAATGCGGCGCCTTGCACCTCCAACGGCGCAAAGAACATCGCCAGCAAGTGGGGCGATTCCTGCGCGCAGACGGCCCGGTCGGCTGGGGAGAGCAATTCGCCAAGCGTGATCACGGTGCCCTTGTGTACGATGCAATGGTCGAAGGAGGTGATGGTTGCCAAACGCTGGGTCGGCAGGGCATCGGTGGTGAAACCGCGGGAGCCACGACAAAGGAGCGTGCGCCCATCCTTTGCGAGCACGAAAAGCACAGCCTGATCCGCCCGCATCAATTTGGCGGTCTCTTCCAGGAGGCGTGCCTCGACGGCTTCAACATCCAGCGACGAGTTAATCGTCTTGGAAATGTCATGGAACGCCTTTAGCCAGTCAGAGACGCTGCGCTCCATCATCTTGCGCCTCGCGAAAGAGTTAGGTGATTGGGTTGCCGGCATCGGCTTCAACGTAGCGTTGTGGCTCGGCCAGGAAGCGTTCCCGGCAACGTGCGGAGCAGAAGACATGGGTCACGCCGGCATGGCGGGCAGTGAACGTGGCCGTCCAGGCATCCACCTGCATGCCGCAGACCGGGTCGCGCGCCCAATCGTGCACTTCCTCCTTGCGGTCCCGCAACTTGCCGTCGGCGAGCCACAGAATGCGGTCGGCCACCTCCTCCACCCGCGGATCGTGCGTCACCAGCACGACGGAGCAGCCCTCATCGCGGGCTACATCATGGAGGATCATCAGCACTTCCTGACCGGACTTGGAATCGAGGTTTCCCGTGGGTTCATCGGCCAGTATGACGGGGGGCTGGTTGATCAGCGCACGGGCGATGGCCACCCGTTGCTTCTCCCCACCGGAGAGTGTGCCGGGGTAAGCCCTGGCGCGGTTGGAGAGCCCGAGCCGGCCTACCAGCGTGCGGCCCCGCTCCCGTGCCGCGGCGATGCCTCCGGGCGCCAGCCGGGCAGGCAGCAGAATGTTCTCCTCCACGGTCAGCGCATCGAGCAGATTGAATGCCTGGAAGATGAATCCTATTCGTCGCGCCCGCAGATCAGGCAGGCGTGACTCGGGCAGCGCCGTGAGTTCCGTCGATTCCAGGAAGATATGTCCTGACGTCGGACGCAGGAGCGTGCCCAGCATGGAAAGCAGCGTGGTCTTGCCCGATCCGGAGGGCCCCATGACCAGGGCAATCTCACCCTGGTCAATCTCCAGGCTTACGTCGTCCACTGCGTGAACCGCGGAGCGGCCACTGCCGAATGTCTTGGTAAGGGCATGCGTCCGAATGATAGGCGTCGCTGCCATGGCGTCTCCTCAACTTTGGAACACAAGCTGCGGATCGATGCGCGCAATTTGCCGCGCCGGAATCAACGTGGCGAGCAGGGCCACCCCTGTACCGACCAAGCCGACCTTGGCCACGATGGTACCGGTCAGCTGCATGGTGACCTGCGGTGCTATCAGGGAGGTGAGATACACACCCCCAAGCGCGAGCAGACAGGCCAGCATGAAGCCCACAGCCATCAGCACAATCGCCTCGAACAGCACGCCGGCGTAGATGTGATGCTGGCGGAAGCCGAGCGCCTTGAGGATCGCCAGCTCCCGCCGTCGCCGGATGGTGTGTGTGTATAGGGTGAAGGCAACCAGCAGAACGGCCAGCACTGCGCCGATGGCGGTGAAGATGCCGATCAGCTCCGAGCCCATCATGATGGCCATTTCGTAGTCACTCTGCACGAACGCGTCACGCGGCAGGGCGGAGACGTTATTGACCTGTTCCCGAATCCGGGCCGCCAGTGCCGCCGGTGCCACGCCGGGTTGCGCCTTGACCAGCAGGTAGCTGACAAATCCATATGCGGAGAGGATTTCCCGCAGGTCGTCCGCGTGAACAAACAGCACCGGGTTGGCCATGGAGAATGTGCCGTTGGACAACCCTGAGATGCGAAACGTTTTGTTCGCCACCTGCACCGCATCGCCGACCTTAACCTCGGAGATGGTCGCCATCATGGCCGGGATCACCGTCTCACCCGGCTGGGCCCGTGCTTCGCCCTGGGCGATGTCCCATGGCCCGCCGCGACGCGCATCGGGCGCCAGACCCACCACGTAGGCAAACCAGTTGCGGTTGCCCACCTGGACGATCGTGTTCATGTACAGAATGGGCGTGACGTCGGCGACACCGCTAATCTCCGCGACGCTCGACTCTTTCCACGAGTCGAGCAGGGAGGTGGCCATGTGCATGTTAGAGACGCCTTTCTGCATCACCCACACATCCGCATCCGCCTTCCTCACGTAGGCGATGACCTGGCTGGATTCGCCTTGCCAGATTGCCTCGAACAACATCACCAGCACGAGGGCCGCGGCGATGGCGGCGGCACCGCCGAGCAGCGCCATGGGCTCCCGCAGCAACGACTTGACGGTCCATCGCATGATCATCATGAGCGGAATACCAGGGCAGGTTCAATGTGCGCGATGGCCCGCACGGGCATCATCGCCCCCAGCATGGCGAACGCCACACTCGCCGGCAGCGTCCGCAGGAGAATCTCCGGCACCAGGGGAAGCACCAGGTAGACGGGCGCCACCGCATTGATCACGATTGCCAGCACCTGGGCCAGGCCGACTCCAAGGGGAATGGCCATCGCGGTGACTAGCAATGCTTCCGCCAGGACAGTCGCGAACAGAGCGGAACTTCGGAAACCGACGGCCTTGAGTATGCCGAAATCCCGGCGGTGCGCGCCCACGGTGGCCGACATGAACAGTCCCACCACGAGCACGCCCGTGACATAGGCGATGCCGATCAGCAAATTGAGGATCGCACCGAACAGGGCGCGGCCGATTTTCTCATCATTGCGCGCAAGGCGCTGCGGCAGGAACACATCCACCTCCGGCACCGCAGCCTCAATCGCGGCAGCCACGTCGCTCGTCGCAGCACCAGGCGTCACTTCGATCAGCAGAAAACTCAGCAACGGGAACGTGGCGATGTCACCAGCCAGGTCGGCCTTGAAGTAGTATTCCAGCAGGCCATCGTATGTGATGTAGGCGAACGGCGTGAACAGGGCGGAGGCACCGCGGATGATGCCGCTGACGCGGAAGCTGAAGTCCGTCAACGCAAACTCGTCGCCGGGTGCCAGACCATAGCGGTCGGCCAGGGATTCATCGATGACAATGCCCCGCGCGTCCTGAATCCGCCCGCCAGCGATGAATCTGCCCGGTCCCCCGCCAGTGGCGTAGATCAGCAGAAACACCGGGGTCTTGCGCCCGGCTTGATCGTAAATGACCGGTATGGATGTCAGGGGATGGGCAATGCGTACGCCCGGCACCGCCTCCACAGCACCCCGGGCGGTCTGCGGCAGGATGGAACGCGAGGCCGTCATGCTCGTCACCCCGGCCTGGGCAGCGATCAGGTCGCCGCCACGGCGCAGCACTGCCTCTCTCAACTGCACGTAAATGCCGTGTGCAAATCCCTCCAGCACGAGAATCACCGAGATCACGGCGCCAATCACCGCGATCATGAGCACGGTGCGTCTGCCGTCGGCCAACAGTTGTCGATAGGCAAGGTGAAACATGACTGCTCCCGACAAGATGCCTTGCGTGCAGAGGGGGTATGCGGTGCACACCCGGTTTGCTTGCAGATGCGGCGTCCGGCAGCTTGAAACGTGCGGAAGCGCCAGCTACTGAAGCTTGGCCCGCTTTTCCTCGAATTCTTTGTCGTCGAGTTCCCCGCGGGCATAGCGCTCCTCCAGGATTTGCAGCGCCGACCGCTCGGACCCACCGCTTCTGGCGCTCCCACCGAATCCACGCACCAGCATCACGATGACCCAGATCAAGAGGCCCCAAAACAGGATCATGAAGATCCAGTGAAACCCGTAGCCCATGCCATAACCCCACCAGTCGCCGAATCCCCAATGCATGGTGTGCTCCTGTGTGAATGATGTTCGCTTTTGTGTCCGCGACAACATCTGCCGATGCCCTCGCCGGTGTCGCCACCGAGATGCTACTGCGCCATGGATGTATTAGCTCGAATCCGCGCAGCGTCGCTGCCCATTGACCGTCTCATAGCGGCTGCACGGCCGGTCATCATGATGGTGATTGTCATCCCACCCGTCACCATGATGGTGCCCCCAGCCCATATAGCAGCCCGACAGCAGTATTCCGCTCAGACCGATGAGAACCAAAACTCGGTGTTTCATTCTCGGGATCCTGTTTCATTGGGATTGGAAAGACCCTGAGCGTCCATGCTGCGTTGATACTGGTTCAGCGCTGCAGACGGCGCAGGTAGTGCACGATGCTCCACACGTCATCCTGGGCAAGCGTTGCGGCGAAGCCGGGCATTGCCCCGCGGCCGTTGAGAATCTGGGCGGCGAGTTGTCCATCGTCCCAGCGGGAGGAGGCGCCGCGCAGGTCGGGCGGCCGGGGATTGAGCCCCGCTGCTGCGGGCCCGTCCCCGCGGCCCGTATCGCCATGGCACACGGCACAATTCGCCGCATACAGCCTGGTACCCGCTGCCAGAATGGCCCCGTCGGCGGGTAGCGGGTTCTCCCCCACGGACGATGGCGGGCCCATCATGCCGCCCCCCATGCCCATGCCCCGCTTGTGCATGCCCCCTCCCATGCCCATGCCTAGGGCCCAAGACGTGGTGAACGCAGCGGCGAGAGCGATGCTGCTGATGAACAGAATTAATCGTCGCATGGTGGACTCCTGGTGGCTGTTGCGCGGGAAATGCCCCATCAGTCTCCCGCAAGCAGCTCGTCGAGGGTCTTGGCTGTGGGCAGGGGGTCCTTCTTCTCGGAGAGGGTCGGGTACTGCTCGCATTGCTCCGCATTGAGGCGAATATATTGCCGCCACTGATCGGGTACGTGATCCTCCGGATAGATCGCCTCCACCGGACACTGTGCCACGCAAACGTCACAGTCGATGCAGGTTTCCGGATTGATGTAGAGCATGTCCGGCCCCTCGTGGAATGCCTCCACAGGGCATACTTCCACGCAGTCGGTGTACTTGGATCCGACGCAATTGGCGGTGACCACATAGGTCATGGCTTCGCTCCGGGATAGGGGGGTTCTGCCTCACGGCCAGCGAAAGGTGATGTCGCCCATGCCACGTGGGCCGGCGATGACAATCTCGAAGCGCTCCGGCAGTTCGGACAGGGCGAACTCCATCCGTCCACGGACATGGTGCCCCCGCAGTGTCGGGACCTTGACCGGCTGCAGGGTCTGCCCGCCGATGCGCAGCGTCACGGCCTGGCGCAGGTCCAACTGTGACAGATCACCACTGTGCGCAGTGATGATGATGTCCACACGGAAGCGCCCGCCGGAAACGTCGCGCGGCGTCAGATTGAACTGTACTTCGCCCTCATTGCTGCGCTCGGGTTTCTCCTTCCAGGCGGGCTCCGCGGCAATGTCGGTGGCGGCCAGGAGCAACAACAGCATGGCACCGAAGAGCGCCAATCCTTTCCTGGCATGCACCTGCAGCTCGTGAATCGTGATTGCCATTTGTGGCTTCATGCCCACACCTCCTGGTAGACGGCGATGGCGACAATGAGCAGCGCCAGAGCACCCAGATACGGCACCGCGCGCCGTACCGGCAGGCGCAGCAGCGGCGCCAACAGCGCACCATGGGGGTCATACAGATGGTGCTTTTGTGCCTCCCCGAGGATGAACGCCAGGCCGACCACATTGGCGAGGACACCGACCAGCAGGAACAGGCTCTGGTAGCTGCTGAGGAACAGCGTGACGCCGGCCAGTCCCACCAGGGGCAATACATCTGTCAGGTGATGCGCGCAGCAGGCGATCATGGAGACCGCGCTGGCCCCGCCGGATGCCATCACGCCGGAAGCGTGCGGCGACATGCCGGCCTTGGCCAGGGAGCGGCTGTGGGCGAACAGGCCCATCTGCAATGCGAAGCCGAGGACGAGTGGCGTCATCCAGTACCACAGCGCCAGATACGTATCGACCATGTAGGCAACGCCGTTGAGCAACGCGAGCGTGAGCGCATACAACAGGATCAACCCACCTCCGCCCGCGACAGCCCAGCGCCAACCGGCGCGCCGCGCTGCGCGGTAGTGTCCATCGGCACCCGTTTCCGGAGCGGCCGCGGTGTGCGCTTGTCCGCCCCCCGGCATCGTGCTTGCGTTGGATGGCATGTGTTGGTTCATGGGGTCCTCATTGGCTTGATCTGTGAAGCCGGCGGCCTGTTGTGTCCGCGGGCAGTTTGTTCCTGCTGTGCAATCCTGCCAGTGCCTGCTCCAGCGTTCGGCGATTGCTGCGCTGCGCGGGCGTCTCGTGGCCAGGGGGCAAGGGGCAGGTGTTCAGCCCGAACAGGCCCACCAAGCCGCGCCACAGGGACTGTAAAACGTGCCGAATGTTCATGGAGCCTTCTCGCCGATTTGATGGTCTTGATTTTCGGTCGCATCGGATCGGCTTGTGCCGTTCCGGGCTGCATGCGCCCACCGGAACCGGCTTCGCCAAGCGCTTGGTGTCTTGCGGCGCCCCTTGCCGGTGCTGTACTCGGATAGGTGCGCAACATTGAGACCGAGGTCGCGCCCACAGTGCATACAGAAGGGCTTGGCGGTGCCCGGGCCCGCTATGTGGGGCCCGCTGCCGCATTCCGCGCAGGCCTCCACGATCCGTGAGTCCGGGTTGCCCAGTTGCGAACTATCCCGCTGCAACAGCGCCGAAACGTCGACGCGGCAGACGTTGGGCTCACGCAACAGCTGCCGGTAGAGCTGATGCGGCGTCCAGACGTGGTAGCGTCGCCCCAGCAGATGCGCGGCCAGCACCGCGCAGGTGATCCACCCGCGCAACTGGCTGGAATGGCCGGGTATCGCTTCACGCACCAGCAGCACGTCTCCCTGTGCGCCCCACAGAAGGAACTTTTCTGCCTGGATGGTATTGATCGTTGCTGTCAGCAGCCGTGTCCACCAGGGCTCGAATAACGTCCAGCTGCCGTCGCGTTCGGGCCGTATCGCGAACACGTGCTTGTGCACCTTATGCACGAATCTGTGCCACCATTGACGATCGATTGCCGGCACAAAGCACACGAACCAACTGCCAGCCTCCAACTGCACCAGGGACCCGTCCGGGTTCAGCTCCAACGCTTCGAACTCCTGCCCAGTTCTTATTGCTGCGGCTATCGTTGTGGCGTCGGACGAAATGTGTACTTTCATGAGGGTCTCTATCCGTTGCGATTTTGGTCCGACTCGTCCGGTTTTTCTGCGTCCATTTGGGCGGAACTTTCCGTATTCTTTCCGCCGCCATGCCCACCGTGTCCGTGATGCATGAAGATGTGCATCAGGGGACAGGCCAGCAAAATCGCCCATGGCAGCCAGGGCGCCACATGCGTCCAGTGGTCGATCAGAAACGCCAAGCCGGCCAGGGCCAACACCACCAGCAGCACGGGTCGCGGGCGGCGTCGGTACCACGGAAGCGCGGGGCGTGGGCCATTGGTTGTCATGTCAGTCTGTCCTTCCGTAAATGCCGCATTCTCCGGCAGCCGCCCTACACGCGAACGGTGCGCAGGCGCAGGGCATTGGCGATGACCGAGACCGAGCTGAAGCTCATGGCCGCCGCGGCGATGATGGGACTGAGCAGGATGCCGAAGAACGGATACAGCACACCGGCCGCCACAGGGACTCCCAGACTGTTGTAGACAAATGCCCAGAACAGGTTCTGCTTGATGTTGCGCATCGTGGCGCGACTCAGGCGCCGTGCGCGCACGATGCCGCGCAGGTCCCCCTTGACCAAGGTTACGCCGGCACTCTCCATGGCCACATCGGTGCCCGTGCCCATGGCGATGCCTACCTGGGCCTGAGCCAGGGCCGGCGCATCATTGATGCCGTCACCGGCCATGGCGACGGAGCGGCCCTCGGCCTGCAGTTTCTTGATGGCATCGGCCTTCTGATCCGGCAGCACCTCGGCGAACACCTCGTCGATGCCCAGGTTGCTGGCCACGGCCTGGGCCGTGGTCTTGCTATCGCCGGTGAGCATCACGATGCGCATGCCTTCATCATGCAGGGCCTTGATGGCGACCGGTGTGGTCTCCTTGATGGGGTCGGCCACGCCGACCAAGCCGGCGGCCTTGCCGTCCACGGCCACGAACATGACCGTCTGGCCTTCCTTGCGCAGCACCTCGGCCCGCTCGGCCAAGGTGCCGGGATCGATGCCCAGCGCATCCAGCAGGGCGCGGTTGCCCAATGCCACGTCGCGGCCGGAGACACGGCCTTTGACGCCCTTACCGGTCATGGACTCGAAGCCCTCCGCATCGGATGGTGTGACGCCGCGCTCCTGGGCACCCTTGACGATGGCCTCGGCCAGGGGATGCTCGCTGCCCCGCTCCAGGCTGGCCGCCAGGTGCAGCATGTCGCTGCCGTCGGAGCCGTCTGTGGCCTCCACGTTGATCAGGCGTGGCTTGCCCTCGGTCAGCGTGCCGGTCTTGTCCACGACCAGCGTGTCGATCTTGCGCATGGTCTCGATAGCCTCGGCATTCTTGAACAGGACGCCAAAGGAGGCGCCCTTGCCCGTGGCCACCATGATCGACATGGGGGTGGCGAGTCCCAGCGCGCAGGGGCAAGCAATGATCAACACGGCCACCGCGTTGATCAACGCGAACGCCATGGCCGGCGCCGGACCCCAGATGGCCCACACGACGAACGTCACAATCGCAATCAATACCACCGCCGGAACGAAGTAACCGGCGACTGAATCGGCCAGCTTCTGGATTGGCGCGCGGCTGCGCTGGGCGTCGGCCACCATTTTCACGATCTGGGACAGCAGCGTCTCGGCACCCACCCGGTCGGCTCGCATGATCAATCCGCCCGTGCCATTGACCGTGGCACCGATCACCCGATCCTCCGGGTTCTTCTCCACTGGGATCGGCTCTCCGGTAATCATGGACTCATCCACCGAACTGCTCCCCTCCAACACGGTACCGTCGACGGGTATCTTTTCCCCAGGGCGGATGCGCAGCCGATCACCGGCTTGCACCTGCTCCAACGGGACATCCTCGTCGCTGCCGTCCTCCCGCAGCCGCCGGGCGGTCTTGGGCGCCAGCCCCAGCAGGGCCTTGATGGCCGCGCCCGTCTGGCTGCGCGCCTTGAGCTCCATCACCTGACCGAGCAAAACCAGCGTGACGATGACAGCGGCCGCCTCGAAGTAAACCGCCACCGTGCCGTCATCGCCGCGGAAAGAGGGAGGGAAAATAAATGGAAATATCGTGGCCACGACGCTGTAGAGCCATGCCACGCCGGTGCCCAGCCCGATCAGGGTGAACATGTTCAGGCTGCGGTTGACCAGGGAAGCCCAGAAGCGCACAAAGAACGGCCAGCCCCCCCAGAGCACCACTGGCGTGCCCAACACGAGTTCCGTCCAGCGCAACACCACGGGATCCGCCATGCGGGTCAGCGGCTCTCCCGGTAGGTAGTGCCCCATGGCGACAATAACCACGGGTACGGACAGCGCCAGGCTGACCCAGAAGCGGCGGTTCATGTCCTTGAGCTCGGGGTTCTCTTCTTCCTCCAGGGTCACTTCGCGGGGCTCCAGGGCCATGCCGCAAATGGGACAGGAACCGGGGCCGTCCTGCACGATCTCCGGATGCATGGGGCAGGTGTATTCAGTGCGGGTGCGGCTTGCCGGCGGGGACTCCGGTTCCAGGGCCATCCCGCATTTTGGGCAGGCCCCCGGTTTGCTCTGGCGGACTTCCGGGTCCATGGGGCAGATGTAAGCCGTCCCGGCCGGTTGCGCCGAGGCGGGCGATGCTGTCCCCGAACCACCCCCCAGAAACCGCTCCGGTTCGGCCATGAATCGTTGTCGGCAGTGTTCCGAGCAGAAGCGGTAGGTCTCACCTTCGTGCTCCGCCGTGATCGGCGCATCGTCGCTGACAGTCATGCCGCAGACTGGATCAATCATGGTGTCCTCTGAGTCCATTACGCATTGCATGGGAGGCGATGGAGATTCACCGCCAATTGATTGTGAAGTTGTTGTCGCTGCTATTTCACCCCGGTCGGAACCGATAGCCGTGCCCGGCAGATTGGGCGGGACCGCGGCATTGAGGATAGCAAGGGCAGCAGGCCCACCTTCAGGAGCCGCAGCAACGGCAGCGCCCCGCTGATTTGCCGGCGGCTGGCCGCGTTTGCCCATCCGTCGAACGCGCCGCGAGGAACTGTTGTGGGTTGGCCACGAACTGTTGCCGGCAGCCGTCCATACAGAAGCGGTAGGTCTCGCCTTCGTGCTCCGCCGTGATCGGTGCATCGTCACTGACGGTCATGCCGCAGACTGGATCGATCATGGAGTCCTCTGAGTCTAATTTAGTCGCCGGCTGCTCGACAGCCGCATTGGATTCATACTTGGATCCGTCAACCCACTTGCGCTGCGCACGTAGTCGTGAAGTCGTAGCGCCGCCAGCGATAGGGCGCATCGACGATCACTCCTGGTTCCGACACGGTTTCCAACAGGGCCAGCGTGTCGCTGAGTATTCGGTATTGCTGCCGCTCGTTGTATGGCTCGCCCAACGGATGGCCGAATGGGTAGCGCAAGTAATAGGTGCGCGGCGGCTTGACCCGTTCGCTGATCTCCCTGGCCAGCGTGATGCCGACTGTGCTCATCCCATTTCGCTCCACCTCGCGCTGAACCAGACCGACCGTCTGGTTGCAGATGCCTCAGGCGGGCGTGAAGATTGCCACGTCGACGGTATCCTCCAGCAGCCGTTCGGCAATCTCAGGGCCGCTCTGGTGCAGCAAGGTCTGCAGGTGTGGCTCCTCGATGTGTCCCATCAGGCTGAAGAAGCGGGGAGCGATGCTCCCAATCCGGCCTTCAGCATGAAAACGACCGAGAATGTCCACCGGCAAGACCACATTGATGTCCCGATCCGCATCCCGGTGATCATAATAATCGTGCGTGATCATCAGCTCGGCTGCTAATGCACCTGACGGCAGAATGCGGTAGCTGGGGTCTCCCCGGGGATCAGCCATGTCGAACGGCCGATCCGAGTGCAGATGCACCCCCGCCGTCGTTACCAGGGCCACACGGCAAGCAGCCAAGGGCTTGGTGAGCGGTGTCCAGGGGATGTCATCGGATGCAAGGGCACGAAACCGCCGCGCCCAGCGCCGCTGCACAAATGGCAATTGAAATACCCGCGTCGCCAAGCCGCGTCTAAGCCTGGCCAGCAGGGTTGGTCTCGAGTGCATCATGGTCATGCATCCACGAATGATCTGCTTGTACGCCGCGGCTGCCGGTTTATCGAAGCTGTGATGGGCCCGACTGCCCATGTCGCAGCGCTTCATGATGCCTAGACGGCCTGAATGGCTGCCGTCAGTTTGGCGCGCACTTCCTCGGCAATGGGCGCCAGTTCCTGTCGACCAGTCACCTGCACCAGGACCTCCGGGTTGACCGCGGAAATCACCGTGCGCCCGCTCTCCGGGTGCTCATAGACATCGACATTGCAGGGAAGCAGTAGCCCGATATCCAACTCGGTGCTTAAAGCCCGATAGGCCAGCGGGGGATTGCAGGCGCCGAGAATAATGTACTGGGTGAAATCCTTGTCCAGCTTCGTCTTGAGAGTCTGCTTCACGTCGATCTCGGTCAGGATGCCAAAACCCTGTTCCTTCAGCGTTTCCCGGATGCGCGCCACGGCCTCTTCATAAGACAGGGCCACCTCCCGCGTAATGCCGTACCGGGGGGAATCGCTCTGCGCGGCGCTCGCGCCAAGTGTCTGATTCATTGTCATGGTATTGCTCCTTGGTTGAAAATTGCCGGCGACAGCGATACTCGCTGTGCCTTTATGGTCCGCACCGCCGCATCGTCCCAAATGCCCGCGGACATGATCGCTCCGGGCCGGGCCTTTGCGTTGACGTCACCCGCTCTCGTCCATCCGCCCAATCAGCGCAACAATCACGTCGACTTGGTCCACGAAATCCGCCGAGTCTCCGCGTTTCATCGTTTCACGCACACAGTGGTGAATGTGCTGCTCCAGCACACCCATCTGCACGACCTTCAACCCCGCCGTCACTGCCTTGACTTGCTGGACGATATCGAGACAGTAGCGACGCGCCTCGATCATCCGACGAATGCCTTTCACCTGACCTTCGATCCGTGCCAAGCGCACGATCTGATCTTCATGGCTGGGATAATGTTCGCGGAACGCTTTCATTCGCCTCTCCAAACCTGTCAGCTACCGGTGCCGGACGGGCTTGCCGCCGCCCCATGGATTTGCCGGGCGCAGCGGCAAAACGTGCAATCGCAGCCCTCCGTCATGGTGGGCGGAGCCTCGATGCGCTTCCGCAAGGCCGGGCGCACCAGGTGAAACAGTGCTGATTTCCACCACGTTGGTGCATAGTGTCCTCGCAGAAAGGACCGCCCATCCCTGTTTCGGGCTACGCCAGGCATATGCCGCGTATAACCGGCGTCTCCCAGACGCTCGAAGAGGAATCGGTTGACCAGGCCGACGCGCAGCA
>Ga0326597_10001205_pt1 | contig 42512 bp, 36 predicted proteins | sample RVTome_12_FD_203789 | JGI IMG/M metagenome (GOLD analysis project Ga0326597, IMG submission 203789) | Soil microbial communities from uranium-contaminated site in the Upper Colorado River Basin, Wyoming, United States - RVT100D185 | ecosystem: Environmental > Terrestrial > Soil > Contaminated >... | reverse complement strand
CGGCCCCTGATTAGCGAAGATCATGCCCCAGAGCTCTTGCTCCATGATCGTGTTCGTGGCGGGGACGAGGAGTCCAAACCGGCGCCGGAAACTCAGCGTGTCTGGACAGCCGTGCGACGCCGAGCCGATGCTTCCGAACCCCTCCGCCGGGACGCCGTCGTGGATGACGCCGGGAGCCACGATGGACGGGATCGGCGGCGCATTCACGTCGGGGATCCGAATCGTCTTGCCCGAGAGCCTCCCCGTGAGGGTCAGGAACCCGTGGTCGTCTTTATCTTCGTGGATCTCCATTCGCTGGCTCCGTTCGGGGCGTCTAACGTATAGCGTTTTATCCAGACTGCCAGGGTAAGACGTTTGCCGACAGCAGTTGAATTCCAACGCAGTCTGGATAAAACGTGTTGGACTAAACCACTGAGCCGATTTTAGCTCTTTGCTATGGGTATTGTAAAACAGTGGTGGTGGTGCGGGCAAGTACCTATGGTTAAGCCGTGGGGGCGGCAAGACCGTAGCAGGCGGCTGGCGTACGGGGTCAGGGATAGTGATGACGGCTTAAAGCGAGCTTTTGAGCGAGGGCAAAGCACACCCCGGCGCAGCCGCGCCCGTGATGCCTGTGATATTGGAGAAGCAAAGCCGTTTTTCATGAGGAATGCCACGTGCGGGGCTTGGGCAGTTCGGCTACGATAACCATTGTCCCCTGCTTGCAGGCAGGGCAGCGGGAAGAATCGATGCCGGTGAGCTCCAGCAACAGATCCCGGGCTGAGCGGTCAAGGATCGTAGGCAATGTGGGATTGAGTCCCAGGAGTTTCCGGCATTGGGATAGCTGCAAATACCCACGCAGTGTATCCACTCCGGCCCCATTCCGCCCATCGGAAAAATCGGCCTTATTATCCGCAATTTAGGCGCAAGTTGTAAAGCGTCTCCGCTGGAGATAGCTTGCGAAAATTGCAGCGTATCCGGATATCAGCCCGCGATATATCCAGACTGACAGGCCTAGTGGTCCAGCGCGGCGATGACTTCGATCTCCGCCAGGACGTCCTGGTGCATGAGGCCGGCGACAAACACCACGGTGCCCGCGCCGTAGGTGCCGCCCATGACCTCCTCTTTGATCTTTCGGATGTTGAGGCTCCGATACTCGTTCATGGCGGTGACAAGGATGTAGGTGTTCATGCGAACCACATCCTTGAAATCGGCGCCGGCGGCGTTCAAACAGGCCTTGATATTGGCGTAGGTCTGCCGGAGTTGCGCCTCCAGGTCGATCTCCCGGCCCGGCTCGCGGCCGATCAGGTTGCCCTGAGCGTCTACCGGGATTTGGCCCGAAACGAAGATCATGCTCTTGCACGGGACCTTGACCACGTGGTCATAGGTGCTCGGTTTAGACACTGCGGGTGGGTTGATTCGTTCCATGGGATGAGCTCCTTTCCTTGCTTCCGGTGAGTGTTGTTTGCGTTTGCTAGAGGTTCGGTATCCTCCGTACGGTGGTCCGTCCCTCAAACGGGATGGGTCCTGAGCCACTGGATGTACTCCCCTACCCCCCGCTCGACGTCGTACTCCGGCTCATAACCCACGTCTTGCTTGATTCGGGCGATGTCCAAAAAGGCATCGGGCCGGCTTCTTGGGCCTCGCCCGGGCTGGAAGTCGATGCGGGCTCCGGGCACGACCTTTCTCACCGCCGCGGCAAACTCGGCCCCGGTGAGGGGCGTGGAACCGCCAATGTTGTAGATCCGGTGCGACAGGCTCTCCGCCATTTGCAGCAGCTGGATTCCCAGCGCACAATCCTTCACGTAGAAGGCGTTGAGTTCGTCCTCTGCATGGGGAACCCCGGTTCGCGTCCCCGTGAAATCCGCTGGGGTTCCTTTCACCGCCGCATGGCACATCCGGCTCGTGGGAGCCGCCAGAGTGTGATAGAGCGGCCCGTAGGGCCCGCCGATGCGCATGGAAACCACGTCGAGCCCCGTGCGCAACGCGTAGTGCAGCGCCAGCACTTCCATGGCCTTCTTGTAGGTTTCCGTGGCATTGCGTGACTCCACGGGGAGCGGGGTCTCCTCCCTGAAGGGTCCCCGGGCAAGCCCCTGGTACACGGCAACGGAGCTCCCCAGGGTGACCCGTTTGACTTCCGAGAGCCGCGCCGCTTCGAGAATATTGATGAGCCCCGTGACGTTGACCCGGTAATCCTCGGCTGCCGACAGGGCACCCAGGGCCGGCACCGCCAGGTGCACGATGCCCGTCACCTTGTAGCGCCGCGCGAGATCCAACGTATCGTGGCCGCTGGTCACGTCAAGCCGCTCCACGAAGGCCCGCTTGCCGATCTCATCCTTGATGAAGTCCGGCTCGCGACGGATGCGGTACTGGGTGAGCAGCACCTCTTCCCCGGTATCCAGGAAGCGCCTGGCCGCGTGCAGTCCGATGAATCCAAGCCCGCCCGTTATCATGATCATGGCTGCCCCTCCTCTCCGAAACTGGGGAAACGCCCTTGGACCCCTTCCTTTTATGCGCCAGGCGCGCGGCGGTCAAGATGCTTTTTGGAGGCCTGGTCCCCTGGCCCTTTGCCCGCGGCCGGGATTTGAACTAGACTACGAACGTCCGCGGCGGGCCGCGAACGTTTGGACAGAGGAGGTCCCGGACCATGACAACTCTCGATTCCGAATCCCTGGCACTGCTCCTGAAGCACGCGGGCATCGAACCCGACGAGGGCGACCTCGAAAGGTTCAGGCCGCTTTTCGAGCGATACCTGGAGGCCTTGCGGTTGCTCCACTCCGTGGACCTTAAGGACGAGGAGATCGCCCCTACCTTTCAGCCGCAGTGGAAGCTCAAGCCCTGAGGTTACCCATGGCCGACCCATCCAAGAAAATCCACCACCTGACCATCCACGAGGCCCGAAGCCTCATCCGCGGCAAGACCCTCTCTCCGGTGGAGTTGACCCGCGCCTTTCTGAACCGCATCGATGCCGTGGACGGGAGGCTCCATTCCTATCTCTGGGTCGCCGCCGACGAGGCGCTGGCCGAGGCGCGGGGCGCCGAGGCCGAAATCCTCCAGGGACACTACCGCGGTCCGCTCCATGGGATCCCCTTCGCCGTCAAAGACCAGTACGATGTCAAGGGCCGGCCCGCCCTGATGAGGATGCCCAGCCCCGCCGAGCGCGAAGCGACCGTGGACGCCACCGCCGTGGCCAGGTTGCGGGAGGCGGGAGCGGTTCTATTGGGGAAACTCATGATGAGCGGGCTCCCGGGAGACCTTCCGCAAACGCGAAACCCCTGGGACCTGGAACGGTCGCCGGGCGGCTCCAGCACCGGCCCGGGCGCCGCTACGGCAGCGGGCCTCTGCATGGCCTCCCTGGGCGAGGACACGGCGGGGTCCATACGCAACCCCGCATCTCTATGCGGGCTCGTGGGCATGAAGCCGACTTACGGCCGCGTGAGCCGCGCCGGCCTGGCCCCCTTGAGCTGGTCCCTGGACCATTCGGGTCCAATGACGTGGATCGTCGAAGACATAGCTTACATGCTTCAGGCTCTGGCCGGTCATGACCCGAGGGACCCCACCTCCATACCCGCTCCGGTGCCCTACTACGCCGCGTCGTTACGTCCGGACTTGAAGGGACTCGTTATCGGCGTACCGCGAGAGTACATCGAAGCCGCCCGCCCCCAGCTGGACCCAGGCATCCTGGCCCGCGTGGACGGGGCCATTGAAGGGCTGGGCGCACTCGGGGCGGAAATAAGGGAGGTCGCCGTGCCAAGCCTGGCCTATGCCACCATCGCCAACGCTGTAATTTACGCCACCGAATTTTTCGCCGCCCACAAACACGAGGTAGCCGGCTTGCTGCAAGCCTCTGCCGCCTCCAGGCGGGCCCGGTTGTACCTTGGGGCCCTTTCAGGCGCGGCCGACTACATTCAAGCGCAGCGGCTGCGCTCAAGGCTCAAGCGCGAGTTCGCCGAGGTCTTTCACCGGGTGGATGTACTGGCGCTTCCGGCGCAACTCAAGGCGGCCCCCCTTCTGGAGGGAGCCGACCCCCTGGACACGCTTTTCCGGAACTTGAGCCCGGACTTTGCCGGGCCCTTCAACCTCGCCGGGCTTCCCGCGCTTTGCGTCCCGTGCGGCTTCAACGAGCAGGGCCTCCCGGTATCCCTCCAGCTCTTGGGAAAGCCCTTCGACGAGCCCACCCTCCTGCGCGCGGGCTACGCGTACCAGCAACATGCCAGGCATTACGAGAGGCGTCCCCCCGTTTAAGCGCAAGGCGTCGTTTCGAACCGCAAATGAACCGCGAGGGGTGTCGTGTCCGTGTCGGGCATTCGTGATCGTGTTGGATCCAGAAGCCCCGAGATCGGAGGTCAGAGGTCGGAGGTCAGTATTTTCTAGGATCACGAACGCGGGTTACGAGCACGTTCTTTGCCTGCGACGAGGGGCGTGAGCCCGAGGGCCGGACGCAGTGAACGGGAAAGAGTCGTCAGGCGCTGCGCTGGGTATTGGCACCCTTGGAGAGAGTTGGGTGGTGGCCGTTCGGCTGAGTTCCCTTCGGTCCGAGCCTCAGGGTCGAGGACAGGCCGAAGCCCTCGAGGTAGAGACCTATTGCGAACGGCCGGAAGGTTCATGCCGCGAGGAGCCGGGAGGAGAAGTCCCTGAGACAAGTCGCTTCCCGAACGCGACCAATCCCACAGACTATAGCCCTTGATGGCTTGTTCGCGAGCTGTTAAGTTACTTGTATCAAGGCGACTCGATATATGGAGGGGCCCCACGGCCCCTTTTCTGTATCCGCAACATGACTCAAAACAGTTCCAACCGGCGGCGCGATATTCGCAATATCGCCATCATCGCCCACGTCGACCACGGCAAGACCACGCTGGTGGACGCCATGCTGCGCCAGAGCGGGATCTTCCGCGCCAACGAGCAGGTCGTGGATCGGGTCATGGATTCCTTTGCCCTGGAGCGCGAGCGGGGCATTACCATCCTGGCCAAGAACACCTCCGTCAATTACGGCAGCGTAAAGATCAACATCGTGGACACCCCCGGCCACGCCGATTTCGGCGGCGAGGTGGAACGGACCCTGGCCATGGTGGACGGCGTCATTCTCCTGGTGGACGCCTCCGAGGGGCCCCTGCCCCAGACCCGGTTCGTCCTGAAAAAGGCCCTGGAATTGAAGCTTCCTCCCATCGTTTGCATTAACAAGATTGACCGGGCCGACGCGCGGATCACCGAAGTCCTGGACGAGATCTACGGGCTTTTCATCGACCTTGACGCCTCCGAGGCACAACTCGATTTTCCCGTGGTCTATACCAACGCCCGCGCGGGCACGGCCACCCGCGACCTGGCATCGAGCTCGGACAACCTGGCCCCCCTGTTCGAGTTGATCATCGGCGCTTTGCCCGGACCCGGTGTCGACGCCAGTGCCACGACCCAGTTTCAAGTCAACAACCTCGACTACAACGACTACGTGGGCCGGCTCGGCATCGGGCGCATCAGCAACGGCTCCCTGGCCACGGGGGGGCTCTATACCCACTGCCGCAACGACGGCACCCGGGTCCCCATCAAAATCACCCTGCTCTACGGGTGGCACGGTCTGAAACGCATCGAACTGGACAAGGCCACCGCCGGCGACATCGTAGCCGTGGCCGGCGTCGAGGACATCTACATCGGCGACACCATCGCGGACCGGGAACACCCCCAACCCCTGCCCGCCATCCGGGTGGACGAGCCCACCATTACCATCGTTTTCAGCGTCAACACCTCTCCCTGGGCAGGCCGGGAGGGGGACTACGTTACTTCCCGCAAGCTTCGCGAGCGCCTCTTGCTCGAGCAACGGCGCAATGTGAGTTTGCGCATTGAGGAAACGAACTCGCCCGACGCGACGCGCGTTACGGGACGAGGCGAACTGCAGCTGGCAGTTCTGATCGAGACCATGCGCCGCGAGGGCTATGAGCTGGCGGTCTCCAAGCCCGCCGTGGTCACCCGGGAGATGAACGGTAAGCTCCACGAGCCCGTGGAACTTCTGATTATCGATGTCCCCGAAGCCTATGTGGGCGTGACCACCCAGCTTCTCGGGGTTCGCCGCGGGCAAATGACCAAGATGATCCCTTCAGGCTCCGGACGCGTGCGCCTGGAGTTCTCCGTCCCCTCCCGGGGCTTGATCGGGTTTCGCTCCCGCTTCCTTATCGACACCAGGGGAACCGGCCTCATGAACACGCTGTTCGATCGCTGGGCGCCCTGGCAGGGGCCCATTCAGGGCAGAACCAACGGCGCCATCGTGGCCGACCGCGAGGGCAAGGCAACCCCCTATTCGGTCTTTCACATGCAGGAGCGGGGGACGCTATTCATTGCGCCTGGAACCCGGGTCTATGAAGGCATGGTCATCGGCGAGTATTCCCGCGACACGGACTTGAACGTCAACATCTGCCGGGAAAAGAAGCTGACCAACGTGCGGGCCGCAGGCAGCGACGAAAATGTCCTGATCACTCCCCATCGGGAGATGGGTCTCGAGAACGGTATCGAGTGGATCGACGAAGACGAACTCGTGGAGGTCACGCCCAAGTCCATCCGATTGCGCAAGACGGTCTTGAAACTCACCGAGCGGCCCAAGCGCGGCCAAAACAGCCTCTAACTGAAAAAAGCAAATGCCCTGTTGCCCGTGGCGCCATTGCGCCTGCGGGAGCTATCCGGCGAGCATCTCCTTTACGACCCCGCTGATGCGTGCCGAGGCCGCGCGCCCCGCGAGTTTTTTGGTGAGGAGTGCCATCACCTTTCCCATCTCTTTCAGGGACGCGGCGCCGGTTTCGGTGATGGCCGCTTGCACTTCCCGGCGCAATTCGTCGTCCCCGATCTGGGCCGGGAGATAATTCTGGACGATCTCGATCTCCTCGCGCTCTTTGGCCGCCAGGTCCGCCCTCCCTCCCTTGGCGTACTGCTCCGCCGCTTCCTCTCGCTTTTTGACCATGGTTTGTAAAAGCTTGAGGATATCGTCCTCATTGATGTCCTTGCCGTGCTCCTTGTCTTTGTAAAGGATTTCGGAACGGATCATGCGGATCGTGGAGAGCCTGAGCTCCGACTTTCCCCGCATCGCCGTCTTCATGTCTTCGTTCAAACGATCGCGAATGGCAGGCATGCCTTTTCCTCCCTGCTCCCATGATCTTTCCTCTTGAAAAGAGAGAACCGCGACCGGCCTTCCTTCCCGGGGTAGCCCGGCGCCGGCATCATGTGCACCCGCTCCCTCAGGTCATCAACCACACGCGCTCCGACGTCGAACTTCGCTTTCTCTTGCGCTGCGCATCGTCGGGAGCCAGGCCGTCGATACTCTGGCGGATATCGGCGTTCACGGCTCCAACGAGGTAGTAGCCGTGCTCTACGAGCCCCTGCACGATGGGACTGCAGTCGATCTGGTGGACTTTGTTGTGCAGAAGGGCCGGTCGTGATGCCCCCGCCGTGCCCAGCCGGTCCGGATTGCCCTTGGTATAATCGGATACGCTGAGGGCGGCGTCTCCCCGGTTAAAGTAGGTGCTGACGCTGCGCGTGAGCTCATGGAGACTTCCCATGGGCTCACCGGATTCCAGAACGTTGTCGTCCACGTCGGGCGCGCAGAGGAAGATATGCTCGAAGATCCGCGGCAGCGCCGTTCCGGGTGTAAAATCGTTCATGCGCTCCAGGGCGTTTTGCAGCACGTAGTTTCCCATGGAATGGCACAGAAGGTGAAGGTCCTGGTCGCACAGCTTCTCGCCCCCCTTGCTCCGGTCACGCAACCTGGCCAGGTAATCCCTGAGCTTCAAAAAACCTCGGCCAACCGCGTATCCCGAAGCCCGGGCGTCCGTGCGGTCGGATTTGTACGACACAAAAGGCAGGGCCATACCGTCCGAAGGCCAGGTAAAAAGGACCACCACAACGTTCTGTTTAGTATTCCGGGACGGCGAGTGGTTCAGCATCTCCTGAAGGGCCAGGGCGGAACCGACGGCGCTCGCCCACGAGACGTTAAAGCCGTGAACGTACACGAGCACGTCGGTTTGCTTGTGCATCGTTTCGTTCAGGTCGCTGAAGAGCGCCGCGGAGCCCAGTCGCGCGTCCGGCTGCCCGGCCTCGGAGTATTCGGGCAGGATTTTTTCCTGATAGGCCTGGATCTTCGCGTTGGCGGCCAAGGAGGCCAGGTAGTCCCCCAGCTCATCGCCCTCGCCGACCCCCTTACCTGCGGGAGCACTGAGGAAGCGCGCGATTTTCTTTTCGTCGGCCTGCAGGTTGAGTTTTCCGAGACGGAGGTTCTCCGAACCGTCGTCGCTGAACTTGCTCCCGTAGCCGTCCGGCCGCCAACGGTTCTTCCCTTCGTGCTTCCGATTGGTGGCGTAGTACAGGGTCAGGGTTTTCATCGCCGCTCAGGCAGCGCCGGACAGTTACTGGGGCGCATTTTTGTAGAGCTCGTCGATGAACCCCTCGTCGTCCAGTTCGCGGAGAAAATGGAGGTCCCACATGGAGACGGGATTCATGTCTTCGAGCTCGGGATAGTCTCCCAATGCCAATTCGAAGGTGTTGTAAATCGCGTCGGTACTGGGATAGGGCTTTTTCTGCATGGTGCTATTCACGTCATCGTAAAGGCGCTCAATGGCCTCATCGTCAAAATGGAGTTTGGCGCTGAGGGCTTCCCAGAGAAGTTCTTTAGTCCGCTCCTTTTGGGTTTTGAACAGGCAGATGGCTTCACAATAGGCCTTCAAAAAGGCGATGGTCTCGCCGGGCTTGGTCTTGATGGTTTCGGCGATTGAATTGATGGTCACGTTATGGATCTGCGGGTATTCGGGGATTTCAAGAACCTTGAGGCCGTCTCTCCTGGCGATCACGTCGTAGGGGGGGGAGAGGAGGGTGGCTGCAGCGTCGTCGTTTTCCCTGAATTTCCGGTACCGCTCCACGTAATTGATGTCTTTGTCGTAGTCGCGTATCTCCTGGATGTTGTCGCGCTTGAAGTCGATTCCCGCGGCTTTCAGCTTGCCCCGGTTGGCCAGGTCGCCATGGGAACCCCGTTCCCCCTTGAAAGTCATTCCCTTGCCCTTGAGGTCCTGGAGGCTATTGATCCACGGCTTGACGATCAGCTTGGATGGCCAGAGATTGGACGGTTGGGCCAGGTAGACAAAGTGCGCTCCCGTGTGCTTGCGCTCGACGTATGGGCTAATGTGGTTGCCGAGGAAAAAGTCCACTTCGCCCCTGTAGAGCATCTGGTTCCCTTGGGTTGAGTCCGGGACGTGGCGTACCGTGGGATCCAGCCCGTACTTCTGCAACAGGCCCGAGTCCCTCAGAATAAACGTCAGCACCTCGAGGTTGTGCCGGTAACCAATGGTGATGGGCTTGAGTTTTTTTTGTGCCATGGTTTTTCCTTTCCCGTTTTATTGATCGCCCGAGTGAATGCTTGAATTCCGCCGGAGTCCGACCTCCCGGCATCCAACCTGAATACTATAGAAGGCCGGGATAGGGCAAATGGAAAGATTGCGGGTTACGTGTTATGGGTGATTCAGTGAGACCGCCATGGTACCGCCCCGGGATACAAAACAATTAAGGAGGAGCGCGGATGGGCCTTCTAATGAAAGGGAAATGGGACGACGATGCCACCATCCCGAGCGATGATTCGGGACGCTTTATCCGCGAGGCCTCCAGGTTCCGCCATTGGGTCACTGAAGATGGGACACCGGGGCCGTCCGGAGAGGGAGGCTTTAACGCAGAACCCGGCCGCTACCACCTCTTTGTTTCCCCCTCCTGCCCCTGGGCGCACCGGACCATAATCATGCGCAAGCTCAAAAAACTGGAAGATGTGATTTCCATGTCCGTTGCCGACAGGCCCAAGACCGAAGGGTGGTCTTACTCCCAGGGCATCGACGACCTCAAGCCTGGCGCCGATGGCTGCTTTCGGCTGCACCAGGTTTACTCGGCTTCGCAACCCGACTACACCGGCAAGGTCACCGTGCCTACCCTATGGGACCGCAAGCGCCGCCGGGTCGTCAACAACGAGTCCTCGGAAATCATTCGCATGTTCAACTCGTCCTTCAACGCGTGGACCGAGGCTGGCAGCGACTTTTATCCCGAGGACATGCGGAAGGAAATCGACGAGGTCAACCTCTTTGTCTACGACCACCTGAACAACGGCGTTTACCGCGCCGGGTTCGCCCGGACCCAGAAGGCCTATGACGAGGCGGTGCGAAGAGTTTTCCAGGGGCTCGACGGCCTGGAGGACCGGTTGGGAAAGGGTCGCTATCTAGTCGGGGAACGCCTCACCGAAGCCGACTGGAGGGCTTTTCCCACCCTGCTCCGGTTCGACCTCGTTTACTACAGCCATTTCAAGTGTAACCTCCGCCGCCTCCAGGACTACCCCAACCTCGCTAACTACCTGCGCGAGCTATACCAGCGGCCGGGCATCAAGGACACCTTCGACCTGGAAAAAATCAAGGCGGGCTACTACAGCCAGCGGCAGGTGAATCCAACCGGCATCGTGCCCCTGGGCCCTTCTCTCGATCACCTCGAACTGCAACACGACCGGGAGCGCATCCCTGCGACGGCATGACCCCTTAGTGCCTCAGGCTACCGCCACAAGAAATCCCCCGCAAAGTTTACTTGGGAAAGCCCCGGCCCTATCAACCGCTGATATCATGGTTCACAAAAAGGGCGCCTCCCTGGCAGTTCCATTGCCACAAAATGCCAAAGTTCCGTGGTTTTGCACGTCTGACAGGGCCAATACTGATTTAACCCATTGAAATAACGCCGGATTCCCCCATAAGCCTATGGCATAGGGATTGCCTTTTATGATTTAGCGGAAATACCCAGGACCAGAGAGGTAATGCGATGGAAACACTCAACGCGTTTATGGGAAGCATGGTGGTAGCGCCATGGGAGTTCCTCTGCTTTGTTGCCGTCGCCGGCATTTACACTTACTTGGGCCGGCGCAAATCCGTCCTGCAAGTCACCTTTATTTTCACTTTCTACTGGGGTTTCAATAATCTTTTAGCCATTCTCTCTCGATCCACCGATGGGTCCCAAAGCACGGTCCTTTTATACGTCGGGTGCGGCCTCGCTGTATTCGGCCTCATGAGCGCCAATTACCTAATGAAGAAGATGCCAGAATCCCCCGAATCCGCTGAAATTCCCGAGGTCTCGGCGGAAGCCGAACCGGTTGAAGAGCTCACCAGCTGACGGCCCCGAGCCCCGTCGCCAGGGAGGCCCAGCGCCTCCCCGGCCCTTCAGGTTCCGCATTCACGCACCGCTGTTCTTTGCCGCTAATCGTCCATCAACTAATATTCTCCTAGTCTAGGCCTTCTAACCTGCTCTAGGTTTCAGCAGAGACCCGCCCTGTCTTTTGCCTCTTGGCCTCGGGCCGGAGTCGCGCTAGACTTGACAATACGCAGGGTAACTGGGATAGGCTACTGTTCGTTGGTGCCGTTAGTTCCTGAGCTGAGTCCATTTCGTCCAATGGATCGAGCCCCGGGGTAAAAGAGACCCTACACACCCAGCCGGGGCAAAGAGAAGGGAGCGACCATGGTAACCAGGGAAGAGAACGAGCGCATGACGCGGGTGGGCCCGGGAACGCCTGCCGGAGAACTGCTCCGCCGCTACTGGCACCCCATCGCCATTGCCAGCGAGCTTGCGGAAGAAAACCCCACCAAGTTCATCCGGGTCCTTTGTGAGGACCTCGTGCTGTTCCGCGACAAAAAGGGCCGCGTGGGCCTCATCGGCGACCGCTGCTGCCATCGTGGGGCCTCCCTGGCGTACGGCAGGGTTGAGGAACGGGGCATCGCCTGCGCCTACCATGGTTGGCTTTACGACACGGAAGGCAATTGCCTGGAGACGCCCCCGGAACCCTCCGAGAGCAAGTTCCGCCTGACCGTTAAACATACGGCCTACCCGGTGCAGAAATTTATCGGTCTTTACTGGACCTACATGGGTCCTCAACCGGCACCGGCGATCCCCAAGTACGACCTCCTGGTCCGGAAGGATGGAAGAAGAATCATCCGCGTCCACCCGCAGCTTGACTGCAACTGGCTCCAGGCGATGGAAAATTCGGTGGACCCCTCCCACCTGGAGATCCTGCACCAGACCATCATCGGCCGCGGCCGCAAACCCATCAACACCACAAGGGGATTCGTCGACGACGTCGACCACTATGAGTTTCAAATGACTTCCTACGGTATTTTGAAAGTCCGAACTTACAAGAACGGCCAGGTTGACGCGCACCCTTTGATTTTTCCCAATATTCTCCGCCAGGCAAAAACCGGCCAGTACCGGGTGCCGATTGACGACACCCATACGGTCCACTGGCATATCGTATTTGAACCCACCCCCGACGGCAGCCTGGTGGAAGACACCGAACACCCTGAAGTAGAATACGTGGAGCCCTATAAAGAACCCGCCGGCGCTCTCTATCCCTTTGCTGACTTTTCCCGAGGGATGAAAAAGGTTATCGGCCAGGATCACATGGCCTGGGAGACCCAGGGCCCCATTGCAGACCGCACCAGGGAACGTCTGAGCACTTCGGACCGGGGGGTCGTGATGCTGAGGGAACTCTTGATGGAGAACATCGAGAGGGTCCAGCGGGGAGAAGACCCCATGGGTGTGATGCGAGACCCCGACCACGCAATGATCGATACCAGGCTGTCGGAATCCCTCAAAAGCCCTGAAGCGGGGGACCGGCCGGTTATCACGACGAAAACGACGGTTTCGGAGCTCCGGGAGTAGCCGCCCAGGTTCGGCAGGCGGCGGCGGAGTCACAAAGTTCAACCTCGCCCGCCCCAGGCGCGCGGGCGCTACAGCTTGTAGCCGATCTTACGCAGGAAGTCTTTTCGCCAGGCGATATCCTCGTCCTTTTCCACTCCCTTTGTCTTGGCCCCGTCGATAATGCCCAGAATGCCCCTGCCCTGCTCCGTCTCCGCTATGACCACCTCGCAGGGATTGGCCGTGGCGCAATATAGGCGGCACACCTCCGGCACCATCTTGAGGGAGTTCAAAATATTCACGGGAAAAAATCCCGGTCCCAGAAAGAGGATGAAGCTGTGTCCCGCCGCAAGGGCCTGGGCGTTTTGCTTGGCCAGCTCGATCATGGCGTCATCGGTGCCGGTCCAGCGCACGAGGGTTCGGCCCGACGACTCGCAAAAGGCCAGGCCGAATTTGATCCCGGGCACGGCCTGGACCAGCGCCTCGTGGATATCTTCCACCGTTTTGATAAAGTGGCTTTGTCCCAGGACGAAGTTGATGTCGTCGGGTTTTTCGATTCTGACAGTGGTGAGTTCCATGGCCCGCTTCCTTCGGTTTCCCAGGGATTCTCAAGCCCCGTTGGATTCCCTGACGAGCCTCTCGATCACTTCGTAGGGCTGGGCTCCTACCACGGCCGAGCCGCCGATCAAGAAGGTCGGCACGCCGGTGACTCCCAATTCGCGGCAACGCCTCCAGTCCGCGTCCACTGCGTCTTTGAAGGCGCGGCCGGCCAGCGCATCCCGCGCCTCCTCCACGGGCAATCCCGCGCGCGCCACGAGATCCAGCAGGACCTCGGGGCGGCTGATGTTGACGTTGTCGACGAAGTAGGCGCGAAAGATGAGGTCGTGAATCCGGTCCCCGCCGGTCTTCCCCTCCGCCCATTTACCGATCTCCTGGGCCAGGCGGCTGTTGTAACTCATCTTCCGCTCGCCATAGGGAAGCCCCTCCTCCTCCATGAGGGCCTTCAGCCGGCTTCGCCGTTGCTGCATGGCGGTCCCCGAGGGTCCCGAGGAACCTCCGAAGGCCCTGCCTTCCGCCGGTGTGTCCGGGTGGAGCGGGAAATGAATGAATTTGACCTTCAACCCGAACTGATTCTTGAGTTTCTCAATACGCCCGGTACTGAGGTAGCACCAGGGTCAGACGTAATCCGAAAAGACTTCCAGGGTTTTTGGCTCAGCCATCGTCGTTCCCTCCCGTCCTGCCGGGCTAAAAACCCGGCGCCTTCAGACCGACGGTGTTACAAATTATACAGCCTGGCCGCGTTGGCCCCCATGATCCTTTCCATAGCATGCGGCGAGAAGTCCGTTCGATCCGTCATGGACTTTACCGTGTGCGGAAATTTGGAGTCGCTGTGGTTGTAGTCCGAGGCAAAGACCAGGCGCTCCTCGCCGACGAAATCGATAACGTAGGGTATCGTTTTCTCGTCGGGTTCGACGGAGTAAAAGAGCTGGCCGCCGCGCATGTATTCGCTGGGGGGCCTGGTCAGCCAGGGCACGGTGGGCTGCATGTGCTCGTAGTGCTCGTCCAACCGCTCCATCCAGTAGGGAACCCAGCCGGCCCCCGCCTCCATGAAGGCCACTTTCAGGCGCGGAAAACGCTCCAGCACGCCGCCCACAACCACGCAGAGGACGCCGATCATCTGCTCGAAGGGATGCGTCATGGCATGGGTGAAAAAAGGATGATCGAAGCGCTCGATGCCCGCGGCCGTGCCGTCTCCCGCCCCCACGTGGACGGCCACGGGGACGCCCAGGCGCTCGGCTTCGGCGAAAAATCCATAGAGGGAAGGATCGTCGAGGTTCTTTCCCGAGGCGGAATGGGCCGGCGTCGAGACCGCCACGAAGCCCAGTTCTTCCACCGAACGGCGCATCTCCTTCACCGCCTGGGGGGGATCCTGAATCGGGAGCACGGCCACTCCCTTGAGCCTTCGGGAATCGGCCTTGCAGTACTCCGCGAGCCAGTTGTTATAGACCTCGGCCATGGCGCCTGCCAGGTCCTTGTCCTCGATGAAGGGGAGGCTCAGGAACGGGCTCGACCCGAAAAGCACGGCGGTATCGATGCCTTCGAGATCCATGTCCTTGAGGCGCTGCACCGGGTCCGACATCCCCGTGGTCGGCTGGGGAGAGCGGCTGCGCGGCGTGCCCACAAAACCGCATCCCTTGCCCACCGGCTTGGGACAGAGTTTTCCCTCCACCATGATAAAGGGCACGCCCCGGTTGTCCTCGACGAGCTTCGGGGCCCTGGCTCGGTAGGGTTCCGGGAGCAAGTCCCGCCACGGAATCCTCGCCTCCTGAACATGGCCGTCGGCATCGATAATGCGCATCCTGTTCTCCTTCGACTCTCCGCTGGGGACGACGTTATCCCCATCCCTCCGCCTTGTCAATTGCGGCGTCCCGACGTCCGTGCGTCCCAACCGTTGTCACCTTTCCCATCGTTCATGCTATCATCCTCGCCGACCCACGGGTCCGGCGACCGCTTTGATATTGCTCGGACAACCGGCCGAGATTCCGCTGCAACCTGAAAGAGCAACCCGGTGCAACAACGCGTCAACGTTCTCCTTCTGTCCACGGCCATGCTCGGCACTTTCTTTTCCGGCACGGCCAGCCGCATCTTCAACATCTCAATGCCCACGGTGGCCGACAGCCTGGGCACCGACCTGATCGGCATCTCCTGGGCGCTCCTCGCCTACCAGCTCTCCAACATCGGGCTCACCATCATCTTCGGGCGCCTTGCCGATTTATGGGGGAGGGAAAAGATCTTCGCCATAGGGTTCCTCGTCTTTTCAGTAAGCTCGCTGCTCTGCGGCCTCTCCCAAACCGTCCTGCAACTCATCGCCTTCCGCTTCATTCAGGGGGTCGGCGGCGCCATGCTCCAGTCCTCCAGCCGGGCCCTGGCGGCGGAGGCCGTGCCCGAGCACCTCGGGGGCCGGGCTCAGGGCTACATGACCACGGCCCACCACACGGGGTTTCTCCTGGGGCCGAGCATAGGCGGGCTGACCATCGATTATTTGAGCTGGCGCTGGACTTTTTTCTTTCTGGCCCCCATCGGCCTTGTGGGCGCCCTGCTGACCCTGATGAACCTGAAGCACCGGCCGGCGGACACCCGGCGGGAGCCCATCGACTACGTGGGCGCCGTTCTGCTCTTCGCCGCCACCACCACCCTCATCCTGCTCTTCGACCGGCGCATGCTGGAGGCCCTGGGGCCGGGGGCGCGCTGGCCCATGGCGGCGGCCTTTCTCGGCACCACCGGCGGGCTCATCGCCTACGAGTCCAGGGCCAAGAGCCCGTTCCTCAACCTTTCCCTGTTTCGAAACCGCCTGTTCTCGTTCAGCGCCGTGAGCCTTCTCATCATGTCCACCTGCTACACGGTGGAGCACCTGCTCCTGCCCTTTTACATGCAGAACGTCCTCGGCCTCTCGCCGTCCTTCATCGGCTTTCTGTTCATGGTCCCGCCCATCATGACCGTAACTCTCGCGCCGCTTAGCGGCCACGTGGCGGACCGCCTGGGACCCAGGCTGCCCGCCAGCGTGGGCATCGGTTTCATGATTGCCTCGCTCCTCGTGGGCCCGTTCTTCCAGCCCGCTTCCCACTGGCTGCTGCCCACACTCATGATCGCCCTGGGCGCAATCACCAACGGTATATTCAACCCTGCAAATTCCAAAGCAATGATCTCCATGACGCCGCGGGAGCACCGGGGCTTCGCCACGGCCGTGAACCACGTGCTCTTCAGCGGCGGTAACGTGGTCGGCGTGGCTCTGGGCGGTTTTTTGATGTCCGCCGCCTTCGACTACCATACGGGGCTTTCGGGAGTCGTTCCCACCACGGACAACCCCACTGCTTTCGTCGCTGCGCTCAACGCGACCTTCCTCGCCATAATGGCGCTGAGCCTTGTGGGACTCGGCACCTCCATGGCCCGAGGGGACAGGATCTCCTAGGGGGCCGCACGGGTTGGTCTTTATTCCCCCCCGCGGCCACTTTCCGGCGGACCCCCTTTAACTCCCCCCCTTTTTCTAATAACCTTGGGAGTTCATTCGGGAGCCCGATATGCGCGGCTCCATCACGCCGCCGGGGCCACGCTGGGTTCCCGGGGGCTAGAAATGGACAGCTTCCATGCGTAAATGGCTCATCGGTGGTACCATTGTCATCTTCCTCTGTGTGATCGCCGTCCTGGTGCTCCTGAATTTGAACACCCTCATTGAGCGGAATCGTGACAGGATTATAGCGCAGGCCGAGCAGGCCCTGGGGCGAAAGGTCAAGGTGGGTGAAATCGGGGTCTCCCTGTGGACGGGGATAGGGGTGCGGCTCAACGACTTCGCTCTCTCCGACGATGCTTCCTTTTCCAAGGAGGACTTTGTCCGCGCCCGAAATCTCCAGATCAACCTGGAACTCTGGCCGCTCCTTCGCCGGCAGATCGAAATTAAACGGCTTATCCTGAACCTGCCCAAGATCGGCATCATCCGCAACGCGCAAGGGAACTTCAACTTTTCCACCATTGCGAAGAAGGACGGCGCCGCGAAACCGGCAGCCGGCGCTCCCCAGCCGGGAGAAGCCGCGCCGCTGGCCCTGCTGGTGAACCTCATCGACATCTCCGGGGGGGAGGTCCGCTATTTGGACCGCAAGGAGGGGATCGACCTTCAGGTGCGGCAAATCGACGTCAAGGTAACGGACTTTAATTTGAACAAGCCCTTTACGGTGAGCCTGGCGGCCGCGGTATTTTCAGAGCGACAGAACTTCAAGGCTCAAAGCCAGCTAGGCCCCGTTCGCGCCGGCGCCGATCCCAACGCGATTCCCCTGGACGGCAGGTTCGATCTCGATCCCATCAGCCTGGACCAGCTCAAGACCGCCCTGCCGGCGGTTCGTACCGCTCTGCCCAAGGCGCTCGGCTTGAGGGGCGTGCTGAGATTCAAGAATATGCGGGTTCAAGGAACGTTAAACAAGCTTGCCGTCAACGGGTCTCTGGACGGAACCGACGCAGCCCTGGACTACGGCGATACATTCAAAAAGGGCTCCGGTGTCCCCCTGGTTCTTTCCGTGAACGCCCAGTACGATGCCGACAGGCTCACGTTAAGACAAGCCGACCTGAAACTTCGCAACTTGGAACTGGCCGGCAAGGGAGACATGAGGTTGGGAAAAGAGCCCATCCTCAATCTTTCGCTGGATTCCAAGCAGTTTTCCCTTGAGGGATGGGACGAGATCGTTCCCATGATCAAAAGCTATGCGCTTACCGGCAACGCCGCCCTCCGCTCCACGGTCAAGGGAAGTCTCGCAAAAAACCGGCAACCCGAGATTCAAGGCACCCTGACGTTGTCCGGAGTCGGGGCCCAATCTCCGCAACTCCCCAAAGGCGTCAGGGATCTGAATGCCACAATAAACTTCACTCCTGAGACGGCCGACATCAAGGAAGCGACGTTTAATCTGGGGAGTTCCCCGGTCAAACTGGCCGCGGAAGTGAAACGCTTCGCTCCCCTGGTCTTGAGCTACAAGCTCTCCTCGCCCCAGTTCACCGCCTCCGACGTCCTGGTCTCCCCCCCCGAGGGATTGAAAGGCGACGCCGTTAAGGACTTGAACAGCGAAGGTCTCGTGAGCATCAAGAACGGGGAGTTGATCTACCAGGGGAAGGTCACTTCCGCCGAAGGAACCCTCTACAATATCGGTTATAAGGACCTCGGCGCTGGGCTCGTGCTGGAAAACAAGGTGGCCAAGATCCGGGATTTCAGCGTTCAAACATTGAAAGGCTCCATCCAGGCTCAGGGAGTTTATTCCATGAACCAGCCGGCCCCAAGCTTCTCCCTGGATACCACCATAAAGGGACTCGACCTGAGGGAACTTTACACGGCCGTAGACCCCAAGGCGCCGCGGGACATTCAGGGCTCTCTCAACGCGGATTTGAAAATCGCCGGCAAGGGAAGCGGCTGGGATGACATCAAGCCCAATCTGAGCGGCGAGGGAGAGGCCAAGGTTCTGAAGGGAGCGCTCCTCAATTTCAACCTGGCCGAGGGCGTCATCTCCGGCATTACCGGCATCGGGGGACTCACCTCGCTCGTCAACCCCCAGGTGCGCCAGAAATATCCGGAGACCTTTGAGTCCAAGGACACCGAGTTTAAGGAGATGACGGGAGTCTTCAGCCTGGGCAAGCAGCAGATGGACGTGAAAAGTCTTGCGATCACCGCCGCCGACTATACCGTCCGGGGCAACGGCCGCGCGGGTTTCGACCGGAGCGTGAACTTTTTAGCGAACCTCGCCTTATCCCAGAAACTATCCGACGACCTGGCGCACGCGGCCAAGGAGATCCGCTACGTGTTCAACAGCCAGGGGCAGTTCGACGTTCCCTTTGTCCTCTCCGGCACTCTTCCCAACGTCAAGCCGCGCCCGGACTCCAAGTATGTCTCCCAGCTCATCCAGCGCGGCCTGACGCAAAAGGGCGCGGAGGAAATCCGCAAGAGGATATTCGGAGAGAAGGAGTCCAAGCCCGCCGAGGGAACGGAGGAGACCACACCCAAGAAGCCCGACGCCGTGGAAGAGCTCATCCGCCGCGGCCTGGAAGGCATCTTCGGCCGATAGCCGAAACTTGAAGGTCGGAACAACTTCGACACACGGACGGCACTCAACCTGCTCCAAGCCCTATGAGGAGTGGACAACCTTTCTGCGGTTGGTAGTCACGATAAAAATCAAACTCACTGCGCCCGCAACAACCAATCCATAGTCCTCCACAATCCCCAGGCTAACAGCCGCGCTCGCGCCGACAAGGGACCAGAGAAACGGCACGGCCACGATAGGGAGTGGAACCTTTTCCCTTATCCAGAGGAACATGCCGAAAGTAAAGATCGTTATGGGACATGGGGTGACCCCGAAAACCGGCATTTTCGGGTAGGCGTGATCCAAGAGGTAGTTGAGAATGGGATAAATAAGCATCGCGTACAGTATAAATCCGGCTCCAATGACGCTGCCGGCGGACGGGACGACCTGAAACGTAACCGGGGTCGATCTAAAGCCGACGTACAGCAGCAGAACAGATTGGAGTAAGAAAAATGTCCCAAAAATGTAGGCGGCAGGATTAAGTGGGCCAAAATAGAGGAATTGATAGACAACACCGACCCACGCCCAGAACGCAGCCAGTATTGTTAGGATAATTTTCCCCGAGTTTCGCCCGCCTCTGATCGCCCATACGACAGCCACCGCCCCCATGCCGTAGCCCAACCACTGGACAGGTTCTATGGCGCGGTTATAAGCCTCAAAGACACCGAGAAACTCATCAATGGAGAACGGGATCTCCATATGACCTCAATGCGGCCGAGTTCCCGTCAGCTGCGGCCCCCTGTTGTATTCATTTCTTCACAATGTAGCAAGGAGTCATGCAGAATGGGAACTTCCGTATTTCGACTTGTTTGCCCTTAAAGTACTCGTCTACTGCCTTCGTTTCCCCTGCGAATGTGCCATAGTCGTCCAAGATTAGGACACCTCCCCTTTCGATCCTCGGATAGAGATGGTCCAGAACGACTGCGGCCGGCTCGTAGATGTCGGTGTCCAGGTTGAGGAGCGAGATCTTTAGTTCCGGGTGGTCGCTCACGTACTCCGGGACCGTTTCGCGTATGTCGCCCGCAACCAAATCAACGAAACGATCACATCGCTTATTCTTGAGAACCTCCATCATCTGGTCCACAGAAATGCTCTGGTCGCCGGCGGCCGCGACAAACCTTTTCCGTTTGTCTTTGTCCGGAACGAAGCCGGTGTCTGGAAAGCGATCAAATGTGTCAAACCCGATGATCTTCTTGGAGAAAGGGTTTCCAAACAGGTCCCGAAACGCAGCGAACCTGGCCAAGGAAGCCCCTTTGAACACACCGCACTCCACAATAGCGCCCGGCACTTCTTGCGCCATCTTGAACAGTTCATAGTGGGCGAGAATCTTGCTAATTCGCATTATTTCACACGAGAGATAGAAGTTATTCTCCCAAAGAAAAGCTTGCTTGAAGTCGGGTAATTCGATCATGAGGACTTCCTTCCTGTCCGCCAACCGGTCAAGTAACCTCCAGGCGACGATACAGAACGTCGACTCTTGAGCTTGGTTGTTGCCAACGCATGCCGGACTGCGCCTGGAAACGAGTCTGGCCGTTGGAACAACGCGCAGGGGCTGCAGCACGCGCGGACATAAGCCGGCAGTTTCCCTCGGCTGGGGGAGGCTCATTGCGGCAGGACAAAGGCATGTCCAGTGACCGGGCTCAGGGTGGTAGATCTCTAGGTCCGGGAAACAAATAGTACTCGCGGCTTCTTCCTTGGGTTCGGTGCCCGGTCCGATGAGTCGCTCTAAAGCTGCCCGCAACGAGGCAACGGATTCACTAAATATTTTATGTCCGTTGGGAACGCCTGTCAACGCAGGCCGCCACGGCCAATTCTAATTGTTCGAGCAAATTGATTGCACAGACGACAGGCGAGAAAAACGATTGATGGCTCGGGGGAATTATCAAAAATGACGCAGCGCAAAGCGAGCTTAAATACCTAACCAACTTGCCTTGGCGATATTAGCGGCCGGGGGCCCTTGGCGGAGGTCACTGGACTTCCACATCCTCCCAGAAACCGATCCAGTGGTCGACCTCTAGTTTCGATTCTCGCGGCGCCTCGTACGACCATGCCGCCCTTTCGCTTCGCACGGTGTCATCGACAACGTCGTAGAACTGGACGCCGTGCGGGCAGGTCAGATCGTCTTCCGTCTTGGGGGCCGCCCGGAGCAGTTCCATACGAACAGCCTCCCTCGGGAAGTAGCGGTACCCGCCCACTTCCCGGGTCCGATCGCTCTCTGCAATCACCTTGCCATTCCAGATCGCTTTCATGGATGTTATCCTCCGCCGGGGTTTCACCGGCTGATTGGTTGACGGTTCCCTAGGGACGTCCGGTTAACCATGCCCATGGCCGTCTTTTAAGGTTCTATGGAGATCGAACGGACGCTGATAATTGACCCCTCGCCTTTCCCATTATGTCACGAACACCCTTAAAAAGCTTCAAACCCGCTTCTTACCCGTGCCGATGATCAGCTTGTCTTTACAGGCACCCCTGTCCGGTTGCGAAGGTTCTGACAAGGCTAGAGTCATGGCGCGTGACGGAACCGGAAGTCAGTTGCCCTCGGGGGCGAGCCCCGCACCGTAGCGCCGGAAGAGGATCGTCACCAGCAGGGCAAGGGTGCTGATGATGGTCCCCACCACCACGGCGGCCTCCAGGCTTCCGCCGGAGGCGAATTCCAGCATTAGAACGGACAATGGGCGCACCGACGGGCCGGCCAGCAGGATGGTAGTGCTGATATCGCGTAGCGCGCTCATGAAGATCCAGATGAAAATGTTGACCAGCATGGGAGCGACGAGGGGGAGAAGAATACGCCGAAACGTCCCCAGGAATCCCGCCCCGGCGACCAGGGAGGCCTCTTCCATTTCGTTGCTCACTTGCCCAAAGGCGGTCTTCAGCATCTGCACGCCCAGAGGCAGGTCTTTGACCAACAGCGCCAACGCCAGACCGCCGATGGTGCCGTAGAGAAGGTTGATCCCCGGCACCGAAAGTATGAGCCACAGGAGACCCATACCGAGAAGTATTCCGGGCAGCGCCCAGGGCAGCCAGACCAGGACCGAAATAATTCCCCGACCCCAGACGCGGGTCCTGAGGAGGGTATAGGCCAGCAGGGCGTACAGGACAATGCCCGTCGTGGCGACAAGGAGTCCCAGCTTGACGGAGGTGAGCACCGCGTCAACGAAGACGGGATCGCTGATCACCAGGGACCAGTGGGTGGTGGTGAAAGGGTGGGCGAGGCCGAAGAAGCCGAAGCGCAGCATAAAGGAGCCCAGGACCAGCATGACCAGGGGAACGACGACGCTGACAAAGAGAAAAAGAAAGCAGATCCCCGAGGCGACGTAGCGCAGGGCTCCCATGGCGGCCGGGTGCTGGCCCATGCCGCGGCCCGTGATGGTAGCGAAGTGCCGGCCCATGGTGTAGCGCTGGTAGAAAACAGCCGCGGCGAAGAGAATCACAAGAAAGAGACTGCTCAGGGCCATAGCCGGTGGAAAAAGGGCCGGCTCCCAGTGGATGTAATCATAAATTCTGGTGGAATATACCATGATGTTCGCCGGAGTGCCCAGGAGCTGCTCGACCTCGAAGGCCTCGAGGCTTCGGATAAAGCCCGCGATGAGGGCCGCGAGGGCGGCAGGAGCCAGTATGGGCAGTGTGATCTGCCGCAAGACCTGCCCGTTGGTGGCGCCGCTCACCAGGGCCGACTCTTCCAGCGCGCCGTTGAACTGGCGTAAGGCCGGCAGCAGCAGAATCGCCATGATGGGAATGCTGGTGGTGGTAAGGTGCACCCATAGAATCCCACCCACCGAATAGATGTTGAAGACGGGACCGCCGATCAAGGGAATGCTTTTAGCCGCTTCGTTAAGCAAGCCGTAATTGGGGTCGGCAAGGAGGATCCAGCCCATGGTGACCGGCAGGGGGGGCAAGAAGAAGGCGAGCCACAGGCCGAACTCGATGAGCCGATGGCCGGGCACGCGGACCCGGATGAGGAGCCAGGCAATCAGAAAGCCGCAGCATACGGCGACGGGCGCGCGCACGGAGAGGAGAAAGGTGTAGCCGATGGCAGAGAGCGTCCGGGCGCTTCCTCCCAGCGCCTCGCGCCACCCGTCCAGGCCGACGGTAAAAGCTTCGCCGGGTTTCGCGACGTTGAAGCTTCCGAGCAGGATGAAGGCGACCGGCGTCAGAGTGAGCAGTCCGACAATCAGGACGAGGAGCAGGCCTGCGGCCATGGGCCGCCACGGCGCCGGACGGGCGTTGGTTGCAGAGAGGCTCCCAGCAGTGTCGGCAACTTGCATCGTCGGGAAGGCTTAGCGGCCAAGTATTTCGCTCAGCATCTTTCTCGCCTTGGGAAGGTGCTCGACCGTGTACTCGTAGCTGTACTTGTCGCTGTATTTGACCCCTTCCTTCGGAAGGAACAGGTCGGGCACGCCCGACAGGCCGATGTCCGATCGGCGGCTGAACTGGTTGCTGGTGCGCTGAAATATCTCCTGGGCCTCTCTCCCTGGAAACCAGTTGATGAAAACCCGAGCCGCGTTGGGATGGGGAGCGTTGCGGACCAGTTTCATGACGCCGTTGGATCCGGTCAGGCCCCCGGGGCCGTCCTTGGGAAAGACCCGTTCCACGGGCAACCCGAGCTGCTGCGCTTCGATGAGCGACGGCGGCGTCACCCCAAGGGCGATGGGATAGGTGCCCCGGGAAACCCAATCGGCAAGCTGTCGCCGGTCGCGGGTATAGATGAGCTTCTGGCCCAGGTAGAGCTGCTTGACAAACTCGGGCCCGAACAACTCCAGGAGATAAGCCGCCACGGCCGCTCCCTGTCCGGAGCCGCGAGGGTCATAGGTGGCGATCCTCCCCTGGTACTCGGGCTTCAAGAGATCCTTCCAGGAGGAAATGGTCTGGGCTTGTAGAACCGAGGTGTTGACCACCAGGTCCGCCGGAACGAACTCTATGGTCTGGAGGAAGTACTGCTTCTCCGGATCGTTGAATTTCAATTGTCCACCGCGCCAGTTTTTTGCCTCCAGGATTTCCGGGAGAATCAGCTTGTCCTTGAGCGGGGCGAGCCTGCCGGCCCGGAAAAGGTTGAACAGCTCGGTATTGCCGCCCAGCATGGCGTCCACCGTGGGACGACCCACGACCGCCTCTCTCTCCACCCGCGTCACCGCCGCGGCCCCTTCGACGCCCAGGTATTCGAGCTTGAAGCCGAAGCGCTTGCCGAAGGACCGCTCAAGTTCAAGCCGGGTTTTCGCAAAGGGAGGTCCGGTTACCACGACCAGGCCCTCGTTCTTGGCCGCGGCTACCGTCTGGTCCCACTTCGCCCGCCAATCATTCTGCCCCCCGGCCCATCGAGGCCCCAGCAATAGGGCCGCCACAAGGAGTAAAAACAGTCTGCCGGTATTCCTTGCCGGTTTTGTTTCGTGCGCTTTCATGAGGCCTCCCAACGTTGACCTGAACGTTTCCTGAGCGATCAAACTCCTATGTAAGCTGCATATTGGCAATGGAACATAGCTGCTCTAACTACAAGCGGCATGTTACTACAAACATAACGTTGAAATATTGCAGGCTTACCAACGGGGGCAGTTTATGCCTGCAAGGGGTAGCGTGTCAACGGGCCGGGTCGCCCGGGTCGGCGCGCTCGTGACCGCGAATCGTGAGGGGAGGGGGCAGGCGGAATCGCGCAGGTTAATCATCCGCAATCGGCTGTACGATCAGCCGGGCAAGGTATGCAACTGACCCGTTGCTTGTCGCCGGTCATCGCCAAATAGCAAAAATACAGACCCGACGCCCGGGTCACGCCTTTTTTAGAGCCCCGCTCTTAACTCGATTGTCATCCGACCGCCACAATAGTTTAACAAACGACCGGCATAATAGAATCATATTCGAGTGCATGGAAAATTGGAGCTGGACGGCTTGAAAGCGCGCGTGTACGCGCTCCAGCATACCTGGCGGTCCTCAACGGATCAGTTTCTGAATCATCTTGCCGTCAACGAGATCAGTTGACGGGGTGACGAGACCTAAGCCGCCAGCACCAGGATCCAGACGACAATCGCCAGGATAATCGCGATCAACACCGCCGCCGAGCCTATGTCCTTGGCCCGACCCGCCAGCTCGTGGTGTTCGGGGCCGATACGATCCACCGCCGTCTCGATCGCCCGAGTTCAGAAGCTCGACCACCATCACGAGTAGCCAGCTTCCGATCATTAGGGCGTATTGGATGCCGCCTTCCCCCAACCAGAGGGCGAGAGGCACGACCAGGAGCAGTATGAGCACCTCCTGACGGAACGCCTGCTCATAACGGTAGGCGGCGCGAAGCCCTGCAACGGAATAGCGGGCGGCCCTGACGAGGCGGAGCCAAGGGTTGGGACTATTGTTCTGCATTACCAGCTGTTACGACTAGCGGTAGGTAACCCATAGCGGGTGGTAAGGATCCCCGTTGACGTTTACCAGAGTTTAAGTGAGGTTACAGGATCTGTTTTGTTAAGTTTTCAAGAACTTGCAAGAAGGGGCGTCGGGAAAATCCCGCTACAGTCCGAATTCCTCCAGCGCTCTCGGATCCTGAGTCCATCCCGGGTCCACCTTCACGAAAAGTTCCAAGTAGACCCTGCAACCCAACAGGCCCTCGAGTTCCTCCCTCGCCTGCCTGCCGATTTCCTTGAGCATGGCCCCTTTTTTACCTATGAGCATAGGTTTGTGGGTTTCCCGCTCCGCATGGATGGCGGCCTTGATGACCACAAGGTCTTTCTCGGGCTTTTCGCTGAAATCCTCGATGACGACCGCAACCCCGTAGGGGATCTCCTCCCGCGTCAACAAAAATATCTTCTCCCGAATCGTCTCGGCAGCGATAAACCGCTCCGTCTGGTCCGTGATTTCATCCTCGGAGTAGTAGCGGGGTCCCTCGGGTAGAGACCTTAAAATCAGGTCCACCAGGAGGGGAACGTTTTCGCCCGTCAGAGCACTGATGGGAACGATCTCCCGGCCCGGCAACAGAGAAGAAATGCGCTCCATCAACGGTAGAAGCTTCAATTTGGGAATAAGATCGATCTTGTTCAACGCTACCATGCAAGCCTTTCCAGATTCCGCCAGCAGCCGGGCGATATCCTCCTCTTCTCCGAAAAGCCCTCCCTTGGCATCGACAAGCCAAAGGGTGAGGTCCACTTCCCTGAGGGTGCTCTTGGCCACCTCCACCATCCGCTGATTGATCAGCGAACGCGCCCGGTGAATTCCAGGAGTGTCGAGAAAGATAATCTGCGAGCCCGGGGCCGTCCGGATACCCCTGATTTGATTGCGTGTGGTCTGCGGTTTGGGGGTAACAATGGAAACCTTTTCGCCCAGCAGCCGGTTCATCAAAGCGGACTTTCCCACATTGGGCCGGCCGACGATCGCCACAAAGCCTGACCGAAAAGGCTCAACTTGATTGCCCGTAATATCCGTCATTTCAGCGCATAGGCTCCAAACGACCCCGTCCCCTCACTGCTGACAGCCCCGCCCGTCAAACCGCCTCACGGTCGACTTTGGCGTTACTGTTACTGTCTTTCCGCCAGTAGTTTCGCCAATCCTGCTTATCCGGTACGACCTCCGAAAGAACCACAAGATGGGGGAAACCGTTGGCCTCCTGGTCCCGTACGAGATGAGGCGGCTCTTTCCCCTTCTGCAGATTCCTGATGGTCCGCAGCAGAAGCAGCCGGGCCGCCACGACTGCCTTGTCCGTGTAACCGAGAACCTCCCGTGTACGGTCCTGGATGGGCCCCTGTCCATCCGTGGCCCAGACGTCATGCGCCGGGAAAACCGCGCCCATCCCGCTGAACCATTCATTTTTCATGGACTCGCGGTCCTGCATGTAACGGTTGGATCTGTTCCTCAACAACTTGTAATCGAGTCCGGCTTCGGCTTCGAATTCTTTTTGCATTTTCTCTGTACCCAAGGCGGCACGGCGCCGGAACGTGAGCATGTACTTCCAGTGATGGGTATCATCAATGGGCACGTTCCAGTGCACGGTGTGGCCGTCGGCCCCCGTGCCCCCGGGAACAAAAGCCAGGCAGGGGAATACGTAGTTCAAGACCTTGAGCCAGTTCATCCCTTTCCCGGCGCTCGCCGCGGACCTACGAAGCCCCAGAACCCGCAGCCCATAATCCGTCTCTTCGACTTCAATTAGGGGTGAAACGTCTTCCCTATAAAGGGTCAAATTGGAAACGCTCGCTCCTGCAGTGCCGAGGGTGTCTTCGCCGGAGCCTTGCTGCAACCGCTTGTGGAGAAACGACTGATGGGCTGGATCGATATTGCCTTCGAGGGCCTGCAGGTAGTTGCACTCCTGGTAGAACTTTTTCACGAACCGGTGGGCCTCCGGCGCTCCCAGGGCCTCATAGTTCGGCAGCAGAGGGGGCGCGTCTTGCCCGAAGTACGCGAAAATGATTCCGCCGCGCTCCTCGCAGGGATAGGCGGGGTGGCGGATCGAAGCCCTCTGCTCCGGTTTGCCTCCGCCCGGCTCGCCCGGCATATCCAGACAATTTCCACGGAGATCGTACAGCCAGCCGTGGTAGATGCACCTGAGCCCGCCGTCCTCCAAACGGCCGTAACTCAGGTCCGCGCCTCTGTGGGAGCAGTGGATGCCCATCAGTCCCGGCCGGCCCTTTTCGTCTCGGAACAGGACCAGATCCTCCCCCAGCAACCGCACGGGCAGCGGAGCCGCGCTCGCGGGCAGTTCCTCGGACAGGGCGGCAGGAAGCCAGTACCTCCGCATGAGCTCTCCGCATGGAGTCCCGGGTCCCGTTTGAGTCAACAATTGGATATCCTCTGGCGTCATCATATTCGTGCCTCGTTTTCAGGTTGTCCGTTGACAAAGGAGCTCGGCTGCCTTGTAATGTTTAGCTCCCACTGTACCCAAGGGGGCAACGATACGTAACCAAACTCGACCAACCAGAAGTTTATGACTGGGAAGGTGTCCGTGTCAACGGTGGGAGGTGCCAGGGCGTTCGAGTCGGCGACGCAAACCCCCGTGGATTTGCATCAGCCAGCCAATACATTACACTTGGTAATCCAGTTTGGCCCGCTTGATGCCTTCGATGGCGCAGGCTTCATCCTCCTCGCCGGCGCCGCCGCTGACGCCTACCGCCCCGATGATCTCGCCGTCCCGAAGGATCAGGACGCCGCCGGGCACGGGGACAACTTTACCCCCTGCCATGTCGGACAGAGCCCCGAGAAAAGCCACCCGGTCCTTCAACCTCTCGCCCAGATGCCGGCTGGATTCGCCCATCCCGAGCGCGCCCCACGCCTTCCCCGTGGCAATCTGCGGGCGCAGGATGCTCGATCCGTCTTCCCGTTTGAGCGCTTTCAGGTGTCCCCCTTCGTCCAGTACCGCGACGGTCATGGGCCGGTACTTCATCTCCCTCGCTCTTGCCAGCGTCCCGTCGGCAATGATGGACGCTTTTTCCAGGGTCAGCTTCATTAAAAAATTCCTCCAATTAGGATAGACCTAACATACAACGAACCTGATCCCCCGGGAGCCATCCCTCGCATGTAACCGTCTATTCCTAAAGATCAAGAAACGCGACCCAGATTCCTTGCTGCTACGACGTAAGACTGTTCCCTGTTCTTCGCCACCGCCAACCGAAAGGGAGCGGATGGGGTCGAGGCAAACGCGGCGGCCTTTTTCGAGCTTGAGGGAGACTTCCGTTCCGTCCGCCGAGAGCACCATTCAGTGCAACAGGCCCAGGAGGGTCTCGGCGCCGAAAAAGTTATCTTCCTCAGGGAATTCGACGAGGACTTGCCATAGGCCGTTCAGCGGGCCGAGGACCACGCCGTCCGTAAAGCATGAGGACCAGAGCTGGCGAGATTGGAAAGGATAGGTTTTTCCCCGATTATTTGCCCCGAGGCGGGAATCGCTTGTCCCATTCGTTTACGTAGCCCGGCATACCGGGTCGTCCCTTCCCTGGGACATGCATGCTGAATCCGGGGATTCCATTCCACTCCGGATTATAGTGTTTGATAAGGGCGTCCTCGGCGCGGGCAACCTCCCACATTCTGTCGATGGTTAGGAATCGGCAGGTGACATTTCCGACGCTTAATCCCTTTCGGTTCTCAACTTTTTTCAAATGGTCCCGCAATCGGCTGCGCAGTGCCTGGGCCTGGCCGACATAAACCGGCGAAGCGTTGGAAAAAAGGACATAGACTCCTGGCTGCGCGGGAGCCTCAGGATCGGACATCGGGTGTTTGGGACTTGCCTCCAGCACCGAAACCAATTGGTCCTCATAAGCCTTGTCCACATCGAATTGAAAAACGTGGCGGTCACACATTACGATCACCAACGGCGCATATATAGAGGCTTATCGTCGGGGGGGGGCCGGTTGAGAAATAGACGGCCTTACGGGATTATCGAAGCGACGGCATTGAGCGCGCTCCGTCCAGCCGAAATAAATCCGAGGATTCCTCCTTTGTTCGCTCTCGACGGCATAGCAGCAATCAGCGGTTTATTTCTTTCTTACAATAACTGCGCTCTCGTAAAGGACTGCCTTGCTTTTATTTCCTTGCCTCACTGTGGATCTAGTAATACTAGCTCCAACACGTTTCGTGCGAATCTGCTGAATTTCCACCAGGACCAATCCGCTTTGGCGGGCGACGTCGCCAAGAATCCGGTCGGTTTTTATCTCGTGCCCCTGAATGATCGAATTGCCTATCACTACAACTCCTACGCCGCCTCGCGCTAACACACGTTTCAGGACCCCGCAAAACCGATTACAATCGTTGAAGTAGGCGGTAACGTAGTTGGCCCATCCCGGGCCTCCGTAGGGACCTTTTTCTCGACGGGTTTGGCGAAGCTTTGTTAGGACATGGGACAACCCAGCATGTTCAAATTTGAGATCCAACGGCCTGCTATTGCGGACCGTTTGCCAGTACTTCCCAAAGTTCGCCTCCTCTAAATTTCGTAATTGCTTCGGTGACGAAACCAATGAAAGCCAGAAGAGCTGCGGTCGAGTATTGCGCACGTAGTGATAGTTATTCATGTAAGGGGGAGAAGTTACCATCAAATCGACGGAGCACTGCGGGAGCACGTCACCGGATTCCATGAAGTCGAGATTATAAATTTGCCCCTTCCCCCAGCGAGGAGCATTTCCCGCCCTTTTCCCAATCCAGTGAATATCCGAGACCATCTCTGAGAGCTTTCCTAGAATAGTTGCCTGGACATCAGCCTTCTCTATAAGCGGTTTACCGGCGCCGGGGCGGGAACCCAGGCTTGGCTCATAAGTATAATTGGAGAAACTCACCATCACGGCGCCGAATGCCACTCGGAACAGCTCTGCGATTTCGGCCTGCGGAATTCTGTTCGCGAAGTCGAGAAACGAAAGAACCTGTTTTTCTACCGAGGCACTAAAGAAGGGAATTCGTGTTTCGAACTCGCCCGGTCTCGTTGCACTCTCAGAATGGTGATTTCCAGTTGCAAGTTTCTGATACTTGCGAAGGTAATCTTCAAGGGCCGCAACGTCGAGGCTTGCGGAATTCAGCTTGGCCTTGCAGGCGAGCGCAGCATATGGATTGATATCGAAACCGACTGAATCGAACCCGTTCAGGGCCGCCTCAACCATCGTCGTTCCGACTCCGGCAAACGGGTCTAGAACACAAGGGGTGGATTTTTTTCTTCGACCATTCAAGAAAGTATCTAAGCAATCCTGGACAAACTGCGCGGAGAAGCCCGCGATCCAGGGGACCCAACGGTGGAGGGGCTGGATCTTGTTATCCGAGAATGCCGGATCACGAAACCCATTGCCGTTCTTGGCCCCATTCCAAAATTCAAAAGTTAGCTGGCCATTGGCACGAGATTGGTTCCGGGCGTAAAAGACCCGCCCTTCCGACACCCATCCCTCTGTTGGAATAATCTGGTTGTATGTGCGCGCCCTTCCGGTTTGGCTGAGGGAATCCATTTTATACCCCTTATAAGCTAGGATTCTTATATCGAAAGCTTCCAGCGTGTCAAGGGAAAAACCTCAAGATACAGTAGTACTGGCGAATCCTATCACAAAATGTTGGGGCGACGTTGATCTTTGCACTGAGTGTCGTGATGTGGCCTGTCCTCACATCTGGTCACGTATCGCCCCCTTCAATACGGGGATCAGAATAGTCCTGCTTCGAAGCCAGCGGTTATGGCCGCAGAAACTGAGCTGAGGCAAGCCAGGCCCCCAGCAAATCATTTTCCAAGAAAATGCATTAGTAGTTGGTCGGTGCATGCATCTACGGCTTCCCCCTATTTTTTTTCTCAACAACGCACCGTTGTTTGCTGTGAGTTCATCCAAAGTGGGGCTGGCTTTTGGATCCTGGCCGATGGATTCACAGCAGCCTTGCCAAACTACCTTAGAGTCTGCAAGGAGAACCAGCCTGCCTCGGGCGGAATAGGCGATCCGGTAATGGGACCAATCGGTCGGATAATAAAATAGCATTCACCGGGTTGTCTTGAACTCGATCACCATACCGTTCCCAAGCCTCCTCTTGAGACCCTCGATACCGTCGTTGCTCGGCGACACGGAATCGATTCGGATATCGGCCACACCCAGATCGCGCTGCAAGGCGGCGACAAAACGGCCCTGAACTCTTCTGGCAGGATCTTCGAGGGAATATTCCTTGACCATTTTCTCGCCGGCGTCCGCGTAAAGACCCATCGAAAAAAGAGACCCCAGAGCTCCGCCGCCTCCGGCAACGGCTCTACCGGCTGTTCGTACGGTGAAGGACGAAGGCGGGTAGTGGATCGCGTGAATTTCGGATTGATTTGTCAGACGGCTCAGTTCGTCTCTGTCCAGCCGGATTGACGTCGGGGCGCAACCATACGCTAACAGGGCCGCAACCAGGATCCATAACCCCCTCGTCTCATTGAGCTTACTCATCGAATTCCCCCCTTTTTGAGGCAACGGTGCACAAGTGTATAAGCATGCCGAACTGGGCCGCCTATCCGTTCCGCGCTCCATCAAGCCTTGGGGTTGTGCCGGTAGGCGATGACGCGGACTTTTTCCAGCGTCACCAGTCCTTCCCTGATCATCTGGTCCAATTCCGGCAGAAACGCCTCAATCTTGTCCTCGGCATCGACAATCTCCACCACCACGGGAAGGTCTTCGGAAAGGCGCAGCACCTTCGAGGTATGTATCCGGCTGTTGGCCCCGAAGCCCAGGAACCCGCGCAACACCGTCGCCCCGGCCATGCCCCGTTCTCGGGCTTTCTGCACAATGACTTCATACAGCGGCCTTCTTTCGACTTTGTCGCTTTCGCCGATGAAGACGCGCAACAGCGAAGCTTCCGATGGAAGTATCATGATTCCAACCTCCTCTACACGATGCGCCCAAGCGCCGCTCCGGCGAACAAGGCGACGATCCCAACGCCGTTCTGCGCGGCCACATTGGCGGCCGCATACATCCATTCCGCCGAACGGAACATCTCTCCGGTCTCAAGAACGAACGTTGAGAAAGTAGTAAACGCGCCCACAAAACCAATCAGCAGCAGCGTCCGGGTTTCCCCGGAGACCGGCCATCGATTTTCGAACAGCGCCCACAGTAGGCCGGCCAGAAAGCATCCCGTGAGATTGACGGCCACCGTGCCCCAGGGAAAGGACGTCCCGTTTATCCGGTGAACCCATCCCGCCAGCCCGTAGCGGGCCAGCGTTCCCAGCGCGCCCGCCGCCGCGAGCCACGCAATTCTATGAATCATGTATGAAGCTCCCCCTTTCGCCAAAATCCTTCCGGGCCGCGGCGCAGGCACAAAAAAACCCGCTTTGCAGCGGGTCACCGTGTGGCACGTGTGAAACTCTACCGCTGCAGAGGCCTGCACGGTAGGAGTCATCAGCCCGGCCAGGGCGGTTATTGAGGGGGACTCCATCCCCAAGACCGTGGGTTAACTTACCAGGACCTTCTGAAAAATCCAAGACTGAACAGCGCCGGATTAGAAAATGCCGGCTTCGAGACCGGCGGCCACGGCCATGCCGAGTTCCTCGCAGCGGGAGGCGTATTCGGGCTGGAATTGGCCCGCGCAGATGACGGGCTCCTGGACGAGCTTCCACCTTAGGCCCGCAACGATGCGCTCGATGCTCTGGCGCGCGCCGCTCCCGTCGTTTCCCGCGCGGATGAAGATCGCGTAGGGCAGACCGTCGGTCTTGTCCAGGCAGGAATAGTAAACGCGGTCGAAGAAGTCCTTGAGGGCGCCGCTCATGTAGCCGAAGTTTTCCGTCGTCCCGAGAATCACGGCGTTCGCCCACAGGACATCGTCGGGGGTCGCCGCCAGCGGGTTTTGAAACCGCACCTCCACTCCCTCGATGTCCCGGTTGGATGCGCCGCGAACCACGGCTTCGGTCAGCTCCCGCGCGTTGTCCGAGGGGGTATTGGCAATGATCAGCAGGTGTTTTTCCGCCATCTTTGGCCTACCTCTCGACCGTTGAGGGATCTCGCTCTTGCCAACGACTTTTCGTTCGCATAATATCACGTCACAAGAAGCTCCCGGTAGCAAGCTCTCGTTTCCGCGGCGGCGGGATGGAACCAACTTGGAGGAAAACTCATGCTGTCAGAAGTGACCTTCGCCAGGGGGAAAAAAGCCTTTCTGTGCAGACCAATGGGCGATGGCAAACGGCCCGCCGTGGTCCAGCTCCACGAACGCTACGGCATCGTCAAGCACACGACGGACCTGACCCAGAAGCTGGCCGACGCGGGTTACGTGGCCCTGGCCCCGGACCTTTTCTCCCGCTTCACCGGGGACAGAGACGCCCTGGCCCGGGGGGAGGTGGGCGCCGGCATCCGGGACAGTGAAGCCCTCGCCGACATCGACGAGGCCATCGCCTATCTCCGCTCCCTCGACTTCGTGGACGGGAACCGCATCGCCGTCATGGGCGTGTGCCAGACGGGAAGGCAACCCATCCTGGCCGCCGCCAACCGGGACGACCTCGCGGCCATACTGGTTCTCTACGGAGGGATTTACCAGCGCGATTGGGAGCCCAACGAGGAGCGCCCCGAATCCGTGGGCGATCTCGTCGCGCGGGTCGGCTGTCCCGTCCTGGGCCTTTTCGGCGAGGGGGACAACATCATCTCGCTGGACGACGTTCTCCGCTTTCGCAATCAACTGGAGAAGTTCAACAAAAGCTACCGCATCCGGCTTTTTGCGGACGCCCCCCACGGCTGGCTTAACGATACCATGCCCGGCCGCTACCGGGCGGAGGCCGCCAAGGAGGCCTGGCAGGTTCTACTTTCTTTCCTTGAGACGTGTTGCGGCAACAGTTGGAACCGGGAGCGCGTCCTGTGGGGCTTCGAGAGCGACGTCTCCCCGGCCTACGATTTTACCAAGAACAAGCGGTGGGAATAGCCCTCGGACGGTGCCGTCCGCTCATGCGTAGGCTTCGTAAAGTCCCTCGAACTTGCCCAGTTTGATGCGCACCATATGCTGGGCGCTCTCCCGCACCAGACGCTCATCCCGCGGGGTCTTTATCATTCGGCCGATGAGCTCAGCTGAGCGCCGGGTATGGTCCTTGTCAGCTTCCATGTGAACCGTAAAGAAATCCAGCGCCGGATCGCCCAAACCGTAGGCCTTTCGCAGGTAGATATTGAACTCTCCCGAGTAACGGCAGACCATGCTCTCGCTCGCCAGCGCGGAGGCTCGATTGACCATGGGTATGCCCAGAAGGGTATTGCTCACCGTCCTGCAGGTATGAATATGACACTCGAAAATCTGCGTCGCGTCGGCGAAGTCTTCCTCCTTCAATCCGATGGCAAGGCCAAACTTCTTGGCCAGATCGGGATGGGTGTATTCCTCGTAGAACTGGTTCTCGGAGCGGCCGTAGAGCTCGGGGTCATGGGCGTTTTTAACCATGCCAAGGACGAAGGCCTTTAAGATCGCCTTGTTGTGAAGATAGTGTTGAATGGCCCAGCCCTGAAGCTTCTTGACGGGCAGTTTCCCCTGCCGCAGCTCGGAAAAATATCGGTTCTCCATGAGCTGCCGGACCCCGGGTTGAATGACTTCCTTGATGACCGAGTCGACCACCGCTTTGCCGTCCATCCGTAATGCCCTCCTCCCTATCCCCTAACACAAAACTCGGCGCAGGCAAACGGCGCCAGGACGGTTCGACTAGGCGGGAGGGCTCGCTGCCCGGCGCTCGGAGCGCCTCCAGGTGAAGGCCCCCACCTGCCAGATGCCTCCCGCGGTAAAACACTCCCAACCCCAGCGCAGCCAGCGGAGCAGGGCCAGGGCCAGCCACAGGGCCCACGCGAGCATCAGGAAGCGGTAGACCAGCGTGGGAACGGACAGGACCCAGGCGGGCGGCAGATCCTTTGGCGCCCGGTCCTGGAACCACTGCAGGAGATCGGCGTTGGACCCGTTTCCAGCGATGTACATGTTGGGCCAGCCAAGCAGGCCCTGTTTCACTGCGTAGTAGAGAACGGCCAGGGCGGCCACGGTAAGGGCTCCCAGCCCCAGTTGCGTGAGGTTGAGTGCGGCTCCGGTCAGGCGCTCGCCCACACGCTGCCTGGCCCTGAGCGCGAAGAGCCAGCCCACCACGACCACGGCCAGCCATACGGGAATCTGGGTGAGCCCCAGGCCGAGGAGCATCCACTGCACCGTCCCCAACGGCGTGCCCGCTGTCCGTCCCAGAACCGGGGCCACCATGGCAATGACAATGAACAAGCCCCAAAAAAGGACGGCGGGACCCAGACGCGGCCCCGTCGCAAAAAGGACCCAGCGATTTCTTGGCACCACAACCCGGGCGGTCGCATTGACGCTTTCCACGCCGATATCCACTTTAGGGGTGGCGAAGCCCGCGCCGATGCCCGCGGGCTGGCGCCAGGAAAGGTTCACGTTTTGGACACCCGGGGTGAGCGGCAGATTCACCAACCGTCCCTGCTGCCGGATGGGCTGCGACTTGTTATTGATGCGCACCGATTGGAGAAGAGCGTCCTCGGGCAAGGTCAGGACATGCTGCCCTCCCCGGCTGCTGCGCAGCGCGAGAGTCAGCTCTGAGTCCGTGCCCCGGCGACCGGGCCGCAGCTTGAGACTGGAAGCGTCCACGGTAAGGGTTTTACCCGACACTCCTTCGGGACGGGACACCTCCAGGGACACTGACTCTCCCGGCCAGGGCCGCCACTCGGGCAACCAGCGCCCTTGCTCCTGATGGTGGACGACCGGCAGGCCCATGGGTTTGACGTGCCAGATGGGACTCGCGTCCACGCGCCAGACTTCAGTCCACCCGCTGGTCTCGGGCGCCGTCAACTGGATCTTTTCCCGCTTCTCCAGGACCGACTGCCAATTCATTTGTGCCTGCTCGGGCGCCATGTTGACGAGGACCGCTCCCTGCTCCACCCGGACGCCGTCGCTGGTGACGGATTCCCCCGCGACCAGGGGGATCTCCAGAACCACGGCGGTGCCGGGAGGCGAGCCTCTCACCACTCTCGTTTCCACCTGCCATTCCAGGCCCAGCCGGAGCGTCCTCTCCACTCTCACGAAGGGCGGCAAGGTCCCCGGCTCCAGTGCCCGCATCGCGGCTTGCGAGGCGTTGCCGCCTTCACGCTTGAGCTGCAGCTGATCATCCGCCACCCCGTTTTCATGGAGCCCTTCGACGACCCAACCCCGCGCTCTGGCCTCCACCCTGTGCGGTTTGAGCGGCAAGTCGATCTGGACTCGGTCCAAGGCGGGCAGCACCCCTTGCAGCGACACCAGCTGGCGCCCCCGAGGCAAGCGCAACCACTGGCGCCCGTCGCCGTCTCGAAAAAGCCCGTTGACGGACTCCCCCCCCACCAGCACGGTTTGCGCCTGCCACTGGCCTACCCTCCCGGGCAGCGGCACGGCAAGATCCGCCATGGCTTGGATTTCCAGCCGCAAGAGCAACACTTCGCCCTGCGCCTCCAACGTCATGCGCGGGATTTCGGCGCACCGCGGGAGGCAAGCGGGCTTTGCCAGCAAACGATCGCGCAGTTCGTTCAAAAGCCTGTCCGGGGGCATTTCCGCCCGCGCCAGGGGCGGCCACAGAGCGCTCGCCATTAGCATCAGAAGCAGGGCGGCCCCCGCGCCTGTGAAGCGCACGGCCCCTCGCCGGGCGCTCAGGTTCATCAGCCTGCCCACCAAAATCGCGAGGAGCGCGACGGACAGAATGCGCAAAATCAAATTGATGGTCGGGGAGAGCAACACCAGACGGATCTCCTGCTCGGCAACGATGGGCCCGGTCCACACCAACTGCACGGATTTCCAGACCCACCGGGGCAGCCCGGGACCCGTCTGGACCACCGCGCCGGGATCGTAGGCCTGGGACAGATCATAGCCGGGAACGGATTTCAGCACGCCTGTCCTTCCCCGTGAAAGCTGCCGGCTCGACGGCTGCGCTTCCCGGGGTGTCAGGCGCTTGGGCGTTTCCGTTCTTACTGCCGCCTCGTCCATAAGCGCGCCGCCCGCCGCCGCGCCTTCCATTTCCCGAACCGCCTGCCAGGGACGCTCCAGCTGGGGGAACAGAGCGACCCGAACCTGATTGACGGCGAAGGGAAATGCGATAATTGCCAGCGCGACGAGGCCGAGATTGCAATAGAGGCCGACCAGGCGCCTGAAACGGCCCTCAGGCAAAACGCGCAGCAGCGCAACTGCGGCGAGAATGTGCAGCCAGACCTGCCTGGGCGCCCCGGGCTCATGATAGATGAGGGCGAGGCTCACCAGCGCGAGGCCGCCCCAATGCCAGCCCCAGAGTTTGCCCACCGCCGCCGCGATGATGAGCAGGATGAACAGATCGAACACGCTCCAGCGATTAACCCAGGTGCTGCGGACCTCGTCGATGCCCGTCGTTGTGAGCAGGCGCCAGCCCGGCGGGAGGTGCAACACGGCGCGTATCTGCCGAAAATCCGTCGTCCACCCCGAGACGGGGATGCGGCTTACGCCGCCGTCGATGCGGCTGTCGGCAACCAGGTTGAGGGCGCCGCGCCTGAGTTCCACCCCCTCCCGTTGGGTGCCCTCGCGCCGCGTGATGAACTGCGGCTCACCGTCCACAACGACCCGCCCCAGCTTCAAGACCGGCGCTACTTCGAGCCGCCAGCTGCGGGACATGGTCCCTTGGATTTCATCCTGGAGGGTGTAGCCTCCCCCTCCAAAGTCGAGCCACAGGTTCCGGGCAAGGGACAACTGGTCCGGCTCCGGATGGGGGTCGCCGCGCCGTTCTTCTTCCATGCGCAGAGACTGTCCGGGCACGACCCGGTAGGCGGGCAGAGTCTTCCAGCGAGCGGGCAACGAGGTTTGGCGCGGGTCGATGGCAATCCCCCCGCTCAAGCGCACCAGGCGCAAATGATTGCGGGCGTCGAAAACCCAGACTTCTTCCTCGGGCCAGGGACTCTCGTTAGCGGCCAGCGCGAGGGAATGGACCGGCCCCGGATGCCGGGAAACCAGTTCCACGGCCCAATGGCCCGGCCGCACCTGAACCCGCAGCTTCCCATCGGGCTCCAAGCGCGCCGGTAACGGGCTCGTCAATCCCATGGGGATAGCGTCCCCAAGCAGGGCGGGCCCGAGGATGATCTCACGGGGATGGCCCGCCACGTCCATCTCGATGCGCGTGGCGACCTCCATGGGGATCTCGTCCACGATGCGGCGATAGACCTGCACCTCTTGAGTGTCTTTTACGCTACCGGCATCCTCGCCCGTTTGTCTCTGCTTGAGCCAGAGCCGGCCTTCCCTGTCCTGGTCGGGAAGCTCTATGGTCCGGCCGTTGAGAGTGAGCGAGATAAGTCCGGTCTCGCGGGGAATTTGCAGGGCTTCTGGCAAGCGGGCCCAGGAAAAATCCCCCGATACCCTGTGTCTGCCCTGGGGCAGGTAGACGCTGGGAATCCCGTCCCGCTGTGAAACGAGGGCCGGCTGGTCGCCGACCTTCACGTTTTGCGGCCACTGGCGGTCGTTGCCCGGAAGCGGCACCCAACCCCGACTGACCACGTACCACTGTTGCTCGAAGGAACCGGCCGTCTCTTCGAGCTTGAGGTGAAGCCGGTAGGGCCATCGACAACGGTAGCGGTCCGGGCTGCCGACGAGAAAAGGACACTGTTTTTCTTCGTGCCCGCGCATCACCCATTCCACCCAAGGCTTGAGAGGCTGCGGCACCTCCTCGACGGCCAACGGCTCCGCCCTCGAATGGCCGGGGAGAAAGCAGCCTAGCAATCCCAGAAGCGCAAGGCACGCCCGGATCGGTGAGATTCTTCTATTGTTCTTCATTATGATGTTAAATTGTACCAGATTCGGCCCGGCCTGTGTCTGTGTTTTTAAGGAGGGTCACCAGAGCGAGAGGACAGCGTGGTGTCGGATGGATGATAAAGAGTTAGAGGACGAAATCGCCAACATACTGGACCGCGTGCCCGCGGCCTTTCGCCGCCGCATGGAAAACGTGGCCATCGTCGTTGCCAAGCGGCCGCTCAAGCGCCAGATGGTCTCCCTCGGGCTCGACCCCGAGCGCCACACCCTGTTCGGCCTCTACGAGGGGACGCCCCTGCCCCGGCGCTCGGCCGTTGACCCACCGCTCCTCCCCGACAAGATCACCATTTTTTCCGAGCCCCTGATGCAGAGTTTCCCCCATCCCGCAGCGCTCCGGGAGCAGCTTCGCGTCACCCTGTTGCACGAGATCGCGCACTATTTCGGCATGGACGAAAAGGAAATCGAAAAACTCGGATATTGAAATCGCCCTCAGGTCCGCAGCACGCCGGTCAGATAGCGCGGGTTTCGTCCCGCGTAATCCTGGGGCCTGGCCATGCGGGTGTTGAGCCACTCGATGACGGCGGCGTAACCGAGGCTTTCGGGGTCCATGTGGAGATAGCCTGACACCACGGCGAGGACCTCGAAGCCGTTGGCGAGTTGGAAGCTCAGGGTGGGGTCCTTGAGCCTGCCGCGAACGACCTCCACGACGTATTGTTCCGCGGAGAGTTGGCGGGCGTGGCGCCAGTAACCCCTGAGCCTGGCGCCGGCGCGGATGCGCAGGAGCCCCAGGCGCTCCACAAGCTTGCGCCGGGCGACGTAGAGCCGGCGGCCGATGCCGTGGCGCTGCAGGGAGGTGCCCACCATGACCTCGGCGCCGTAGAGGGTTCGCCCGTTGGGATCGTGATTGCCGAACGTCCCGTTGGCGGTGAAGTCGCGCCACGCCATGTCCATTTCGTAATCATCCCAGCGGAGAATCAGGCTCGCCGCCATGCCCGCCACCCGTCCGCCATCGACTTCCACGGCAACGAGCTGGCCTTCGGGAAAGACCGTCAGGTGAGAGGCGAGCTGGACTTCGGTCCATGGCGGACTCCCGGGATAGATCTCCCGGGTAAGCTTGATAATTCCCGCAAAATCCCCGGGCTGGGTATTTCTTATGATGAACCGCGGGCGCGGGGAACTCACAACTTGACTTCCTCGTGGAGCGCCAGGATGTCGGCTGTATTGCGGCTGTCGTAGAGGGGCAACACGGTGCCGGAGGAACGGGTGTCCACGATGGTGTTGAGATTCAGCTCGCCGATAACCATCATCTCCTGGTTCGGGGTTCCCTCGGCGAGGATGCCGTCGCGGGAGAAAGGGAAATCGCTGGGGGTGAGAATCGCCGCCTGGCCGTAGTTCAGGGATACCGCCGGAACCATGGGAAGGGAGCCCACCGTATGGGAGGTAATGACGTACATCTGGTTCTCGATGGCCCGGGCGTGGGCGCAGTATCGCACCCGGAGCATCCCCTGGCGGTCGTCGGTACAGCTCGGCACGAGGAGGATATTGGCCCCCGCCCGGGCGGCGGCCCGGGCGAATTCGGGAAACTCGACGTCGTAGCAGATGGCCACGGCGAGCTTGCCGAAGTCCGTTTCGAACAGGCGCAGCCGCCGGGAAGCCGCGACGTGCCAGTCCTCGGTCTCGAAACGGGTCATGTGGATTTTGCCCTGGATCCCGTAATTCCCCGAACGCCCGAAGAAAAACGACTGGTTATAGATTTTGTCGGAGGCCTCGTCCAGTACCGGGATGGTCCCCGCCGCTATGTAGATCCGGTGCTCTCTGGCCAGCCCCGCCATCATCTCGACGAAGCGGTCCTGCTGGTGGGCCAGGTCCCGGATCTGCTCGTGGATGGGCCGCTTGAGGGGCGCAAGGGTCAAGAGCTGCACCGTGAAGTACTCGGGAAAAACGATCAGGTGGCAGTCGTAATCGCTGGCCGTCTCCACCAGCGCCGCCACCTGGTCGCGGAATTGCTCAAAGGTCTCCACCGGCCGAATAAAGTACTGGAGGGATGCAACTCTGATCCTGTCCATAAACTGAACCTTGGAAGAACCGTTGCGACCGTTGTCCATCACCTGTCAGGATACAGGAGGCGGCGCTTTCTTTCCACCGCGGCGGCGACTTCCAGCGCCGCACCGAATGGATATTCCGCCTGGGAGCCGGCGCCAAACCCCACCCCACCGCCACCGTTGCCCGCCGGCCGTCAGGATTCCCAATGGGTCTGAACCCGGGTGAGAATTTCTTCGGCCATCTCCGGCGCCAGCGGATTCATTTGCGCGGCAATTCCGGCGACGACCGTCTCCCGGCACCGCGTCCGCCCTTCGTCCACCAGTTTTTGAAACCTCGATTCCCACAGGGTGGCCCGGGTGACCGCCGCCGGGAGTACGATACCCTCCACGAATTCGGTGATCTTTTCCCTGCCGAACCGCCAGGCCGCCCCCGCCGCAACGATGCCGGCGAGAGCCCCTACCAGGAAACCTACGGGGCCGGTGGTGCCCAGGAGCGCGGTGACGATGCTCAATCCGAGGGTCTTACCGAACCCTCCGCTCACGGTACCGAGGACCGCGCCCACCGAGACGGTGAGCGCAGCTCCCACGGCGTCGCCGTATTCGTGTCCGATAGCATCGGCGGAATCCTCAGGCGCCGCCACTCTCGCCCTTGCCGCAAGCTCCTCCCTCGCCGGCACGCGGTAAACCTCTCCCGCCATCCCCGTGAAGATTTTCCCCATGGCCGAGGCAACGTTTGCCTGGAAGTTCTCCAGCGCCCGATCCCTGAGGTACGCCGTAAGGCCGGGAGTAAAGCCCTCCGCCGCCGTTTTGATTTCCGAGCGCAGAGCGGCGATGCGGCCTCCCTTTTCGCGGAAAGCCCGGAGCATGGGCACGATGCGCCCGTCGTACAATTCACGGGTGAGGTGCGAAGCCACCTCTCCTGCCAGTTTCCCCACGGCCTCCCGGATCCCCTGCTCGACCAAGGACCGAATGGGCGAGGCCAGGATCGCGCCGTAATAACGGTCGAACACGAGGGGCAAGCCGCTTTTGAGACGCCGGATCCTGGCCCCCTGCCACGCGGCCAGCGCGAGTCTCGGGAGCACCACGGCAA
>Ga0326597_10001204_pt1 | contig 42516 bp, 36 predicted proteins | sample RVTome_12_FD_203789 | JGI IMG/M metagenome (GOLD analysis project Ga0326597, IMG submission 203789) | Soil microbial communities from uranium-contaminated site in the Upper Colorado River Basin, Wyoming, United States - RVT100D185 | ecosystem: Environmental > Terrestrial > Soil > Contaminated >... | reverse complement strand
GCACGAGTCCCGAGCACGAGGAGAAGCCACCCGGCCCCGCCCTCTCCTCGCCCCGCCGCCAGCCCACGCGCACCCACCGCCGGCGGGTGAGGCCGCTTGGAGCACATAGCGCGGTGGTCGAGGTCGCGGCCTGGCGTGACCGTCGTCCGACGAGATCCCGATCGTCTACGTCCTGTCGTCGGTCTCGCGTGCCTCCAGCGTGGTCCGCATCAGGGCGAGCTGCGCGCGGTCCTTCTCCCGGCCGAGGGCCTCCTTGAGCTCGATCAGGCCGCGGAGGTCGAGCACGCGGACCTCCAGCGTCGGCGCGAGGGAGATGCGCTTCGAGCGGAGGACGAGATCCTCGTAATCCAGGCCGCCCTGCACCGTGCCGAGGATGTCCAGAGGTCCGAGGCGGGTCTGCAGGAGGTGATGGAGCCCGGAGGAGAGGTCGGCCTTTGCAGGCTGCACCCTCTCCGGCAGGAGCTCGCGATAGTGCGCGTCGAGCGCCCGGAGCACGGCCGCCATCCGCTCCAGGTTCGCAGGGCCTCTGGATGGAACGATGTCGAGGTCGTTCGTCGTCATGGGTACGCCCTCGAGCACCGCGCCGACACCGCCGACGACGACGAAGTCCACGTCAGCCTCTACGAGGGCGGACAGGATGCCTCGGAAGTCCATGTCGCCTGATGGTTGCGAATCTCCTCGAGCGCGGTCACGAAGTCCTGGAGCTCCTGCAGCCGCTCGGCGGGTGTCAGCGACAGCGAGCGTCGGACCAGGGTCAGGTCCACGCCTTCTTCCGAGTAGACCGGCGCGGCCCGTCGGCTCCCGGGCGGACGGAAGACGATGTCATCGCAGGGCATGCCGCGATTCTCCAGAATCGTCCGCGCACTCGCAACCTGGGTGCGCCGCCGCCGCCGGACCGACCGGGTCCGGGCCCTGGCCGCATCCCGTCGACCTCCAGCCTGCGCCGTCCTCGCCATCGAGAACCTCGCCCTCCATCAGCAGGTCGCCGTCCTGAAGCGCACCGCGAAGCGCCCACGGTGGAGGAGTACATGGCCAACTGGACAGGCCCTCCGTCGCCGACCTGGCGCGCCTTCCTCGCCGGCGGCAGCGTCGCGAAGTACCTGCCTCGCGACCGGGACGGGATCTACTCGCCGGCCTTCTCCGTTGCAGTGCGCGCTCTCGGGCTACGCCAGCTCGTCTCGGCCTATTCCGCGTCTCGGATGAACGCTCACCCCGAACGCCTGATCGGAAGCCTCCGCCGAGAGTGCCTCGATCCCGTGATCGTGATGGGGGAGGGTCACGCCCGCCGGCAGCTCGACGAGTACGCCGCCTGTTTCAACGCGGGCCGGAGCCTTCGAGCTCTCGATGGGGACACGCCCGAGCCGAGGGAACGAGCCTCACCCGGGTTGGGCGAGGTCGTGGGGACCCCGGTTCTCGGCGGCCTCCACCACACCTACCGGGGGGACGGCCTGACCGGCGCGGATCGGCCCTCACGCCCCTGCACGGCATTCTCGGGAAGGACAGGTGCTCGGGACGGGCGGGGCCGGCGCTGGCGGGCGAGGACACGGGCTTCCTCCACCCGCTACCCAACCGGAGGCCTGACCGTCCGTCCAGCCCGACCCCGCCGCGGCCGGCGGCGCCGCGGGGGCGCGCGGCGCGGCCGCGGGCGGCAGAATGCGCGCGCCGTGCCGCGCCGCGAGGAGAACGAGGTGAGGGAAGGGAACGAGGAACGCGCGGCCGGCGGCGAAGTCCTGCCGGCCATCGTGAACGGCGCGGCGGGGCTGGGGGTGGTGGCGCTGGCCTTCGCCTTCGGCGGTCCCCTGCCCGCCCTCGGCGGCGCGCGCAAGCTGCTGGGGATCGCGCTCGTCTACGCCGGCATGGCGCTCGTCGTCTGGGCCGCGGCGCACCTGCGCGCGGCGATCGCCGGGATGGTCGCGCCGCGGCTGGCGCACCTGGTCACGAGCGGGCCGTACCGCCGCGTGCGCCACCCGGTCTACCTGGGCACGGCGGTCGCGCTGGTCGGCGTGGCGCTCGCCAGCGGGAGCTGGATCGCCCTCCTCGCCGTGCTCGCCCTGTTCCTGCCGAGCGCGGTCCACCGCGCGCGGCGCGAGGAGCGCGCGCTCGGGCGCGCCTTCGGCCGCGAGTGGCGCGAGTACGCGGCGCGCACGCCCTTCCTGCTGCCGGCGTTGCGCGCGCCGCGCCAAGCCTCCGGCGCCGGGGGGGAGGAGTAGGCGCGGTGGACCTGCGCGCGGAGGTGGTCGCGGCGCACGGGCGCATCGCGCCGTACGTGCGCGAGACACCGGTCGAGGAGTCGCCGCACCTCGGCGGCGGGGTCTCGCGCGTGCACCTGAAGCTCGAGAACCTGCAGCGCACGGGCTCGTTCAAGCTGCGCGGGGCGATGAACAAGCTGCTCGCGCTCGACGAGGGGACGCGCGCGCGCGGCGTGGTCGCGGCCTCGACCGGCAACCACGGCGCCGCCGTGGCCTGGGGCGCGGCCGCGCTCGGCTGCCCGGCGCTCGTGTTCGCGCCGCGCGGGGCGCCCTCCGCCAAGCTCGACGGCGTGCGCGCATACGGAGCCGAGGTGCGGCTGGTCGGCGACGACTGCCTGCAGGCCGAGGCGGCCGCGCGCGCGCACGCGCGCGCCAGCGGCGCGACCTACGTCTCGCCCTACAACGACGCGCTGGTCGTCGCCGGCCAGGGCACGCTGGCGCTCGAGCTCGCGCGCCAGCTCGAGCGCCTCGACGCGGTCTTCGTCGCGGTCGGCGGCGGCGGCCTGATCGCGGGCGTCGGCGGCTACCTGAAGGCCGTCGCGCCGGGGGTCGAGGTCGTCGCCTGCTCGCCGCGCAACTCGGCCGTGATGCACGCCTCGCTCGCGGCCGGCCGCATCCTCGACCTGCCTTCCGAGCCGACGCTCTCCGACGGCACCGCCGGCGGGGTCGAGGCGGCCTCGATCACCTTCGAGCTGTGCCGCGCCGTGATCGACGACTTCGTGCTCGTGGACGAGGACGCGATCGCCGCCGCCGTGCGCACCGTCGTCGCCCGCCACCACACCCTGATCGAGGGGTCCGCCGGAGTGGCCGTGGCCGCCTTCCTCGCGCGCCGCGAGCGTTACGCCGGCAAGGACGTGGCCGTCGTGCTGTGCGGCGCCAACGTCGATCCGCGCGTGCTGAAGGATTTGCTGTGATCCCCCTTGACCGGGTCCCTCCACATCACGGGGTGAAGGTGACCTCGAGGCCGTTGGTGAGGTTGGCGCCGGTGCCGCAGGGGCCGCCGCTCGGGTCGCGGTACCAGACCTGGAAGCGGCGCAGGTCGCCGGGGACGACGCCGGCCTGCTCGGCCAGACCCGCGCCCCAGATGCCCGTGGCGTCGGGGCCGGGCAACGAGATGCCCAGGCGCACGGCGCCGCCGCCGGCGCAGCGCAGGCCGTCGGACAGGGGCCAGCCGTCGCCGTCGTGGACCGCGTTCAGGGCGGCGAAGGCGAGCGCGGCCTGGCCGGGGATCACGTTGTCGGCGTAGAGCACGAGCTCGTCGGCGCTGGCGCTGGCCGAGCCCGCCGCCCACAGGATCGCGCCCGCGCCGGTCGAGTTCGCGCAGCCCTGGCCCGGGCCGGCGGTGTTGCCGCAGGCGCAGGTCGTGCCCGAGCCGTCGCCGAAGCAGTAGGCGCTGCCCGCTGACTGTGGCACGGCGAAGAGGTAGGCCGAGCCCGAATCATCGCCGTTGTCGTCGTCGCCCCTGGCTCCGATCAGGGCGCGCGCGCCGCTGATGGCGACGCTGTCCCCGAAGAAGTCCCCGAGAGAACCGTCGAGGGCCGTGAGCTCGTAGAGGAACTGTCCAGTCGCGACGTCGAAGACGTAGGCCGCGCCAGTCACGGACGAGGGGCCGTCCGCACCCAAGTCGCCGACCACGGCGCGGCCGTCACTGAGGGCTACGGCCTCGCCGAAGGAGTAGGCGGCGTTGACGTCCGGCGGCGAGAGCTCGAAGAGTTCCTGCCCGGTCGCCAGGTCGAACAGGTAGGCCGCCCCGTGGGGGCCGTGCATCCTGGCGCCGACCAGCGCGACGCCGTCGCTGGCGGCCACGCTCGCGCCGAACAGGTCTCCCGCGGCCAGGTCGGAGGGACGCAGCACGAAGAGCCCGAAGCCAGTGGTGGCGTCGAACACGTAGGCCGCCCCCGCGTTGTTGCCGGGCACGTCGGCGCCAGGAGTACCGACGACCACGCGCTCGCCGCTGATCGCCACGATGCCGCCGAGCCCTTCCCCCGGGGGCCAGGCCAGGAGCTCGAAGAGCTCCTGGCCGGTCGCCGCATCGAACAGCCAGGCCACGCCCGTGGTCCCCTGGCCGACGTGCCCGGGAGCTCCCACGACCGCCCGCTGGCCGCTGATCGCGACGGTGTAGCCGAATTCGTCGTGGGCGGCCAGGCTGGCCGGGACCAGCTTGAAGAGCTGCTGGCCGGTGCCCGCGTCGAACACGTAGGCCGCGCCGGAGTCCTGGCCGGCCGCGTCTGCGGTGCGGGCTCCGACGATCGCGCGCTGGCCGCTGATTGCGACACTGAAGCCGAAGAGGTCCCAAGGACTCGCGTCCGAGGCGACGAGCTTCCGCTTCTGCTCCCCGGTCGCGACGTCGAAGACGTAGGCGGAGCCCGACGATGTTCCCGCGTCGTCGTCGAACAGCGACCCGACGAGGGCGAGGTCGCCGCTGATGGCCACGCTGCTGGCGAAGAAGTCTTCTTTTGCTCCGTCGGAGGCCAGCAACTTGGCGAGCTGCTGCTGGGCAGTAGCAGAGTCCGCCGTGGTGCAGATGACCGCCAGCGCCGTCAACGCGACGCGCTGGATCCTGCGCTGATGACTTGCTAGTTCCATGTGATCCTCAGCCCGTTCGTGAGGTTGAAGCCGGCGCCGCAGGGGCTGCCCTGCCCGGCCGGGTCCCTGTACCGGACCTGGTAGTACTTCGTGTCACCGACGCCCACGAGCCCGGCCGCCGCCACGTTGACGGTGGTCGATGCCGTTCCGTTGCCGTCGGAGGTCACAATCTCGATGCGGATCACGTTCGTTCCGGCGCAGCGCAGGCCGTCGCCGAAGGGATCCCCGCTGTCGCCTTGCGGTCCCGTGAGCTGCACGTCGCCCTGGAAGAAGAGGCACGACGCGTTCGGGGGGACCTGGCTCGCCGTGAGGACCAGCGGGGTGCACTCCTGAGGCGCGATCCAGCGCGACCCGTACCCGCTCAGCAGCGCGCCCGCGCCGGTGGAGTTCGCGCAGCCGTGCCCGGCCGACCCGGGGTTCCCGCAGGGGCAGAGGGTATTCCCGGAGGAGTTGTCCCCGAAGCAGTACGGATCCAGCGGGCCCGGCCCCTCGCAGGCGTCGATGATCCCGTTTCCGTCCCCGTCCAGGGCCGGCTCGCACACGTCGGGGATCCCGTTCGCGTTGCAGTCGGTGGCGGCGCCGAACGCGATCTCGGCCGCGTCCTCGAGGCCGTTTCCGTTGCAGTCGAGGATCTCGTCCCCCAGCCGGTGCGAAATCGCCAGCGCGTCCAGGTCGTCGGACGTGATCTGCGGGTCGCCCCGCGAGGCCACCAGGCCCAGGAGCTCCGCCGGGATGTAGATGCCGGGATTGGGGTCCGTCGCCGGGCTCAGGGAAGGCTGGAGAATGTCGCCTGGCTCGATCGGCGCGCCGAAGTTGGAGTCCGGCTGCCCGACGATGTTCGAGTCCCTCGTGACCGAGAAGAGGATCCCGATCGGGGTCTCACCGGGGGGGATGTGGCAGGGGTAGGGCGCCTGGCTCGAGTCCAGCCCGATCGCCAGCGCGTCGATGTCGTCGAGGTCCCTGTCCAGTCCGAGCTGGGCGGCCGTGCGGAAGACGGTCGTGTTCCCAACGAGGTCGGTCACCAGGATGTCCGCGGCGCTCCAGCCCTGCCCCTGGTTCTCGGCCGATAGCTTGTCGAGCGAGAAGTAGACCGGGCAGCCGCCGACCAGCGGGACCGTCTCCATCGCGTCGACGTTGTCGCCATCCAGAAGCCCGATCTCGACCAGCCCCACGGCCGAGTACTGGAAGTGCGTGTCCGGGTTGCGGCAGCCGTTTCCGTCGACCGCGCCGACGTTGCCAATCGAGAGGAGGGTGCCGGGCTGGATCGGCGGCGGAAAGGGCAGGCCCAGCGCATCGACGAAGATGTCGGCGTGGGCCTCGCCGGTCGGAGCCTCGGAGGTGACGGTCGGTACGCAGCGGTAGGGCAGGATCGCGGAGGCGGGGACGCCGGTCGACAAGCGGTCGACCGAGAACTTGATCCAGCCGGCCGACCACTGCCAGGGGAAGCTCTTGATCCCCGAGCGGCCGTAGGAGAGCGCGTCCACCTCGACCTTGCAGCCGCCCTGCGGCACGTACCACAAGCCGCACCAGCTGACGTCCTGGACCATGTGACAGGGAGGGCCGATGTTCGACAATCCCAGGTGCCACGCTCCCGTTCCGGGATTAGCGTCGAAGATGAAGATGGTCGGCGTCCGCGGACCGTCGTTCGAGTTACAGTTCGGAACGAACGTGCACGGGGAGCTGGTGTTCACGACCAGGCCGGGCGGGGTCGTGGGCATGAGGATGTCCCCCTCGGTGATCGTGAAGAGGGATCCAGCACTGCATTCGCAGGCGCCGTTCACCACCGACCAGCTCTCACCGTCGAGCGAGAAGTGCTGGGCGCTGACGCTCGGAGCGGCTCCGAGAAGGACCGCGCTCACGGCGAAGAGGGCGCGGAGGCTACCGTCTCTCTCTCTCTCTCTCTCTCTCTCCTGTCTCTTGTTCTGGATCATCTGCCTGCCTCCTTTGCGTCGGGAAGCCAGAATGCAGGCCGGGAAACCACCTCGATCATGCCAGACGACCCGGACGAGCGCAAGGGAGCCCCCGGGGCCGCCGGCGGGGCCCGATCCCCCTCAGGGCCCCGCCAGGGGCGATTCCCGCAACGCCCCCGGTATACTCCCACGGATCGTGCCCGCACGCCGTCGCACCGCCGCCCTCCCGCTCGCCGTCCTGCTGTCGGCCGCCCCGGCCGGCTGCGGGGGCGGGATCGACGCGGACGCGCCGCCGCGCCACGTGCTGTTGATCTCGATCGACACCCTGCGCGCCGATCACATGGGGGCCTACGGCTACGAGCGGCCGACGACGCCCTTCCTCGACACCCTGGCCGCGCGCGGCGTCGTCTTCGACTCGCACATGGCGAACTCGAACTGCACCCTGAACTCGCACGCCTCGATGCTGACCGGCCTGCTCGAGCCGGCCCACGGCGTGCGCGACGGCGGCCGCGAGGGGGAGCGCTTCGCCCTGCCGCCGGCGGCGCGCACCCTGGCCGAGGAGCTGCGCGCGGCCGGGTACCGCACGGCGGCCTTCACCTCGCACCCGCTGTGGCTGAACGCCGACTTCGGCTTCGACCAGGGCTTCGACACCTTCGTGACGAGCTGGAGGCCGGCCGAGCGCACGGTGGCGGAGTTCCTGGCGCTGCTCGACGAGGAGCGGCCGGAGAGGAGCTTCAGCTTCCTGCACTTCTTCGACGTGCACTCGGACGAGCCCGCGGGCGAGCCGGTGCTGCCCTACCTCTCCACGCCCGAGCTGATCGACGAGTTCGCGGGCGCGGTGCCCGAGGGCTTCACCGGCTGCTCCGAGCGGATTCCGGACGCCTGCGCCTCCGAGTACCTGAAGGCCGTCTCGAACCACGTCGACGTGCTCGCCCCCGGGCAGCTCGAGTTCCTGGTGGGGCTGTACGACGCCGGCATCCGCAAGCTGGACGGGGACCTGGAGCGGCTCTTCGGCGAGCTCGAGCGGCGAGGCTTCCTGGCGGACGCGCTGGTCGTCGTGACCGCCGACCACGGCGAGGCCTTCATGGAGCACCGGCGCATGCTCCACAGCGTGCACTTCGACGAGGTGACGCGCGTGCCGCTCTTCGTCGTGCCCCCGGCGCGCATGGGGCTCGCGCCGCGGCGCGTGTCGGTCCTGACCCAGTCGACCGACGTGGCGCCGACCGTGCTCGAGCTGTGCGGCCGGCCGCCGATCGGCCAGACCGCCTCGCTCGTCCCGGTCCTGCGCGGCGGCGAGGTGTCCGGCCCGCGCGAGGCCCTGTTCCACTCCAACGTGCTGATCGGCAGCGACGCCGGCGCGCCGTTCAAGTACGTGCGCACGCCCGCACAGCCGGTCTTCTTCGACCGCGCGAGCGACCCGCTCGAGCTCGTGAACCGCATCGCCGAGCCGGGCTACGCGTCCGAGCACGCCGAGCGCCTCGAGCGCATCGGCGCGCGGCTCGACGGGCTGCTCTCGCGCTGCGCGGCGGTCCAGCGCGTCCTGCGCGAGGGCGCCGGCGCCGGGCCCGAGCTGAGCGAGGAGCAGCGGCGCGAGCTGCAAAAGCTCGGGTACTTCGAGTAGGACCGCCGCGGCCGGCCGCTCGCGTCCATCAGGCCGGCGCGCGCGGGCCCGCCTGCCAGGAGCCGAAGTGCTCGGCGCCGTCGGCCGTGACGGCCACGACGTCCTCGATGCGCAGGCCGAAGCGGCCGGGCAGGTAGATCCCGGGCTCGTCGCTGAAGGTCATGCCCGGCGCGAGCTCCACGTCGCTGCCGCCGTCGAGGAAGGGCGCCTCGTGGCCCTCCAGCCCGATGCCGTGGCCGAGGCGGTGGGTGAAGGCGCGGTAGCCGGTGCCGAATCCGGCTGCGTCGATCACGGCGCGGGCCGCGGCGTCGACTGCGCGGCAGCGCACGCCGGGACGGATCGCGTCGAAGGCGGCGCGCTGGGCGTCCCTCACGGCGTGCCAGGCGCGCGCGACGTCGGGCTGCGGCTCGGCGTCGAAGACCCAGGTGCGCGTGTTGTCGCTCTGGTAGCCGTGCAGCGCGCCGCCGGTGTCGAGCAGGACGACCGAGCCGCGCGCGAGCTCGACGCGCTCGTCGCTGCCGTGCGGGAAGGCCGCCGCCGGGCCGATCAGGGCGATCTCCCACACGTCGGCCAGGCCCAGGCGCTCCTGGGCGCGGCGCGCGATCGCGCCGATCTCGGCCCCGGTCATGCCCGGGCGCACGAGCTCGCCGGTGAGCGCCAGGGCGCGCTGCGTCAGCTCGTTCGCGCGGCGCAGGAGCGCCAGCTCGTGCCCGTCCTTGCGGCCGCGCAGCGCGAGCACGAGGTCGTGCGCCGCCGGCGCCGGCGGCCGGCCGAGCTCGCGCGCGAGGCGCTCGACGAAGCCGTAGCGCACGGCGGGCTCGACGCACAGGCGCTCGACGCGGCGCGCGCGCAGGGCGGCCGCCAGCGGCGCGAAGGCGTACTCGTCTTCGTCCCACGTCACCAGCTCGCCGCCCGGCCCCTCGCTCCCTTCGAGCGCCAGCCGCGCGCGCCGCTCCTCGAAGGCCGGCGCGAGCCAGAAGTGCGAGCCGCCGGCCAGGAAGACGGCCGCGAAGAGCCGCTCGGAGATCCCCCAGCCGACGCCGGTCAGCCAGGAGAGCGTCGCGCCGGGCTCGCACAGGAGCGCGTCGAAGCCCGCGCTCGCCAGCAGCCCGGCCAGCCGCTCGCGCCGTGCCGCGCGCTCGCCGGCGGAGATCGGCGCGACCGAGCCGCTCTGGTCGGTCAGGAGCGCCAGCCGCTCCTCGATCTCGTCCCGCGCACTCACGGCCCGGATCCTACGCGATCCGGCGCCGTACCACAGAGCTCGCCTACTCGCCGGCGCGCGAGTGGTCGGCCGCGCGCCAGGCGGAGGCGTTCTGCTCCCACCAGCGCATCCAGTCCCTGGCCGTGTGGCCCGGGCTCTCGCCGGTGAGCTGCTGCAGCGACCTGCGCACGACCTTGCTCTGGTAGGCGAAGTCGAAGCGCCCGACGCTGTGCACGCCGGCGTCGAGCACGTCGCCCTCGATCAAGACGTTCACCTGCGGGTCGGCCACCGCCTGGAACTGCGCCACCTCGACGTCGAAGTCCTGGATGTAGGCGAACTGCCGGCCGACGAAGATGTTGCCGTGGTTCACTCGCCGCGTGCCGCCGGCCTGGGCCGTGACCGCCGCCAGGTGGCCCATCAGCGGCTCGACCGCCGCGGCGTAGCCCGCGTTGCCGAGGGACTCCGCCGCCTGCAAGCGCACGCGCTCGTCGGCGCTGTTCAGGGCGCGCACGACCGGCACGACCACGGCCGGCGTCCCGGCGGCCGCCAACGCGTGGCTGGACGAGCGGCGCACCTCCTCGGACGGATCGAGCACCGCGTGCATCAAGAGGTTCTTGACCTCCTGGCCGGGGAACAGCCGGCCGAGCGCGTGCGCAGCGAACGAGCGCCGGCGCAGCGAGCCGTGCCGCAACTGGCGCTCGAGCTCCTCGCGCAGCGCGTCGCGGTCCGCCAGCCGGCCGAGCTCGTTGAGCGCCAGCTCGCGCGCGGCGGTCGGCGCCTGGGCGCCCCAGGTGACGAGCTCGTCGCGCGCCGCCTCGACCTCGCCGGCCGGGACGTCCACGCTCGGCACGGCCACCAGCGGCCGGCGCGCGAGCAGCGCCAGGGCGGCCGGCTGGTGGGGTTCTTGCGCCAGGACTCGGTCGAGATCCTGCAGCGCCTCGGCCTTCAAGCCGTTCGTGATCATCCACTCGCAGAGCGCCACGCGGCGGTTGGAGTCGGGCGAGCTCTCGAGCTCCAGAGCCAGGGCCTTCATCTCGCTCAGGAGGTCCTTCTCCAGCCGGTCGCGCACGACCGCGTCCGCGGGGAGCGCGCGCCAGCGGCCATCGACCTTGTACTCCCAGCGGCCGTCCGAAGAGCGGGCGAGCGCGCGCACGGTCTGGCCGTCGCGCAGGGTGAGCACGCGCTTGCGGGCGCGCCCGCGGTCGTCGTCCACGGCGCGCTGCGCGGCCTCGTCGCTGGCGGGACGCTCCTGCGCCGCGGCTGCGGCGGGCGCGGGCACGGAGGCGGCCAGGGCGGCGACGGCGATCGAGAGCCCCTTGGCGAGCGGGCGGTGGCGGGTGAGGGGTCGCATCACGAGGGACACTCCTTCGGTCCAAAGAGGCGGCGAAAGGGCGCGGGGCGAGGGCGCGCGCGCCCCGGGAGTCACCTATTAGAAGCGAATCAGAAGCGAATCCCGTGCCCGCTTGCGCCGCGGGCCGCATTCCGTCGCCACGGGTCCCCCGGGGGGCCGCCGGCGGCCTCGCCCGCTCGCCTGCGCTCGGGCCGGTGTGCGGGGCCGCACGCGCCGCCCGCGAGCCCGCCCGCCGGGGCAGGGTGAACAGCGTCTCGCCCACCGCCGGCAGCGCGCCGTCGGGCGGGGAGAATACACTGCGGGGATGGAGATCGTCCTCCTGCGGCCCGAGATCCCGCACAACACCGGCTGCGCCGCGCGCCTGGCGGCCGCGACTGGATTGCGGCTGCACCTGGTCGAGCCGCTGGGCTTCTCGCTCGCCGACCGCTACCTGAAGCGCGCCGGGCTCGACTACTGGCCGCTGGTCGAGCTCCGCCTGCACGCGACCTGGGAGGCGGCCTGCGCCGCGCTGGCGGATGGGAGCGAGCGGCCACTCGACGAGCGCCTGCACCTGTTCACGGCGCGCGGCGGCGCGTCGCTCTTCGCGACCGGCTTCGCGCCCGACGACGTGCTGGTGTTCGGCGGCGAGAGCGCCGGGCTGCCGGCCGAGCTGCTCGCGCGCCACGCGGACAGGCGCGTGTACGTGCCGATCCGCGCCGGCGTGCGCAGCCTGAACCTGGCCAACGTCGTGTGCCTGGGCGTGTACACGGCTCTCGTGCGCTCCGGTTCAGCGTTGCCCGCGAACGACGGCCGCTACGAGGCGCACGCGCGCGCCGGGCACGACGAGCGCCCGCTCGAGCGCGTGCGGGGATCCGTTGGACCCGGGTAGCCGCGAGCCCGCGCGGCCGCTGGCGACCGCCGACGTCCTGCGCACGTGGTGGCCGCTGGCGGCGAGCTGGGCGCTGATGGGGGCCGAGCTGCCGGCCATCAGCGCCGCCGTGGCGCGCCTGGACGAGCCCGTCGTGCACCTGGCGGCCTTCGGCGGCGTCGTGTTCCCGCTCGCGCTCCTGGTCGAGGCGCCGATCATCATGATGCTGGCCGCCTCGACCGCGCTGTGCGGCGACCGCCCCTCGTTCGAGAAGCTCTACCGCTTCACGACGCGCAGCGGCGCGCTGCTGACCGCGATCCACGCGCTGCTCGCCTTCACGCCGCTCTACGACCTGGTCGTCGTGCGGCTGCTCGGACCGCCGGCCGAGGTGGTCGAGCCGGGCCGCACGGGGCTCATGATCATGACCCCCTGGACCTGGATGATCGCCGACCGGCGCTTCCACCAGGGCGTGCTGATCCGCTTCGGGCACTCGCGCGCGGTCGGCCTGGGGACGGCGCTGCGGCTGGTCTCGACCGGCTCGGCGCTCTTCGCCGGGTACCTCGCGCGCCTGCCCGGCATCGCCGTCGCCGCCGGCGCGCTCTCGTTCGGCGTGACGGTCGAGATGCTCTTCGCGCGCGTCCTGGTCGCGCCGGTCCTGCGCGAGCGGTTGCCGCGCCGCGGCGCGCCATCGGGCGCGCCGGTGCTCACGACCAGCCGGCTGCTCTCCTTCTACGTGCCGCTGGCCCTCACGCCGCTCCTGAACCTGCTGGCGCAGCCGATCGGCAGCGCCTCGATCAGCCGCATGCCGGACGCGGTGCGCTCGCTCGCGGCCTGGCCGGTGCTGGGCGGGCTGATCTTCCTGACGCGCTCGCTCGGCATCGCCTTCAACGAGGTCGTCGTGCGCCACGCCGACGACCCCGGCGCGCGGCCGGTGCTGGCGCGCTTCGCGCTGGTCATGGGCGGCGGCACCGTGGCGCTGCTCGTGCTGCTGGCGGCCACGCCGCTCTCGACCCTGTGGTTCGAGCGCGTGGCGGGCGTCGAGCCCGAGCTGGCGCGCCTGGCCGACTCGGCGCTGTGGCTGGGCGTCGTCCTGCCCGGCATGACCGTGGCGCACAGCTACTACCAGGGCTTCCTCGTGCACGCGCACCGCACGCGCGCCGTGACCGAGTCGGTCGGGACGTTCCTGGTCGTCTCGAGCGCGATCCTGTACGCCGGCGTGCGCGCGCAGCGCTGGAACGGCTTGGTGGTCGCCCTGCTGGCCTTCAGCGCCGGCTCGGTCACGCAGGCGCTGTGGCTGCGCCTGCGCGAGCGCGGTCCGGACGCGCCGCCGGTTCGCGGGCGGGTAGACTCGGAACCGGCATGAATCCCGAGCCCCGCGCCCCGTCCGCTGCGCCGGCTGCAGCGCGCAAGCCGCGCCGCGGCGACGAGCTCGTGGTCGCGCTCGACGGCTACGACCGGCGCGGGCGCGCCGTCGGGCGCGGCGTCGACGAGCACGGCCGCGAGTGGCGCGTGACCCTGCGCGGCGCGGCTCCGGGCGACCGCGTGCGCGCCGCCGTGCTGCGGCGGCGCGGGGCGCGCATCGACGCGGCGCCGCAGGAGGTGCTCGAGCGCGGTCCGCGCGCGGCGGCGGCTCGCTGCGCGCACTTCGGCACCTGCGGCGGCTGCAGCTTCCAGGACTTCGAGTACGCGGCGCAGCTCGACGAGCTGCGCGCGGGCCTGCGCGCCGAGCTGCGCGCGCACGGGCTGTGCGGCCCGGAGAGCGGGATCGACGTGGAGCCCGTGGCGGGGGACCCCGAACCCTGGCGCTACCGCAACAAGATGGAGTTCAGCTTCGGCGCCCGGCGCTGGATCGAGCCGTCGGAGCCGCCCGGCGTCGAGGCCGGCTTCGCCCTCGGCCTGCACGTGGCGGGCCGCTTCGACAGGGTGCTCGACCTGCGCGAGTGCGCGATCGTGTTCGCGCAGGCCGAGGGCATCGTGAACGACGCGCGCGAGCTGGCGCGCGCGCGCGGACTGGCGCCCTGGAGCGCGCGCGCGCACACCGGCCTCCTGCGCAACCTCGTCGTGCGCAAGGGCTTCCGCACCGGCGAGATCCTGGTCGCCCTGGTCACCGCCGCGGACGTCGCGGGGGAGGTCCCGGCCTACGCCGCCGAGTTGATCGAGCGACAGCCGCGCATCACGACCCTCGTGCACGTGGTCAACACGCGCCCGGCGGCGGTCGCGCTGGGCCAGAGCGAGCGCACTCTCCACGGCCCGGGCTTCATCCGCGAGCGCCTGCTGGGGCTCGAGCTCGCCGTCTCGGCCGGCTCGTTCTTCCAGACCAACACGGCCCAGGCCGAGCGCCTGTACGAGATCGTGCGCGCGGAGGCGGCCTGCAGCGGGCGCGAGCTCGTCTACGACCTGTTCTGCGGGACGGGCACGATCGCGCTGGTGCTGGCGTCGAGCGCCGGGCGCGTCGTGGCCGTCGAGCAGGTCGCGGCCGCCGTCGCCGACGCGCGCCGCAACCTCGGCCTCAACGGCGTGACGAACGTCGAGCTGGTCGAGGGCGACGCGCGCGCGCTGCTCGCGCGCGGCGGCGAGCGGCCCGACGTGTGCGTGCTCGACCCGCCGCGCGCCGGGCTGCATCCGAAGCTCGTCCGGGAGCTGTGCGCGCTCGCGCCGCGGCGCGTGGTGTACGTCTCGTGCAACGCCGCCGCCGCGGGGCGCGACGTGGCCGCCCTGACGCGCGCCGGCTGGGAGCTCCGCCGCGTGCGGCCGGTCGATCTGTTCCCCCACACCCCGCACGTCGAGTGCGTGCTGACGCTCGATCGGGCGGTCTGAGCCGCGAAGGAGTCGGGATGGACCTGATCGTCGCGCCGGGAACGCTCTTGGCCTCCGCGCCGGACATGCTCGACCCCAACTTCATGCACACGGTCGTGCTGATGTGCCAGCACACGGCCGCGGGCGCCTACGGGCTGGTGGTCAACAAGCCGGCCGGCGTCACGATCGGGCGCCTGCTCTCCGATCACCCCCGGCTCGGAGCGGACGAGTTCCCGGTCTGCTGGGGCGGGCCGGTCGGCATGGACACGCTCCAGATCGTCCACCGGCTGGGGGACGAGGTGCCCGGAGGGATGCAGATCTCCGCCGGCGTGCACCTGGGCGGCGACCTCGACGCGATCGCGGACGCGATCGCGGCCGACCGGGCGGGCGCCCTCGCGCGCCTGCGCTTCGTGATCGGCTACTCGGGCTGGGGCGAGGGTCAGCTCGACGGCGAGCTGGCCGGCGGCGCCTGGCTGCCGGCCCCCCTGCGGCCCGACCTCGTGTTCGAGCGCCGGCAGCACCCGACCTGGCGCCGCGTCATCCGCTCCATCGGCCGCGACATCGCCGGCCTCGAGGACTTGCCGCCCGACGTCAGCTGGAACTGACGCGCTGCCCGCGGCCGCCGTTGGAGGGGCGCGGGACGTCGACCTGGCGCTCGCTGGCGCCGCTCGGCTCGCGCGGCTCACTCAGCTCGCTCAAGTAGGCGCGCGGCGCGACCACCGGCCGCCGGCCGGCCAGGGCCAGCACGCGCTCGACGAGGCGCGTGCGCTCCTGCATCGAGAGCGAGGCGACCGGGATGTACGGCACGGCGAACATCTCCAGCAGGATCTTCACCATGCCGTCGATGCGCACGACCTCCTCCCACTCGACGCCGGCGCGCACGCCGTCCTGGCGCAACAGCTCGCGGTGCGGGCGCAGGTAGAACACGAGGCCTTCGCGCACCGAGGCCATGTAACGCTCGAGCCGCGGGTCGGACGCGACCTCCGACAGGATCGTGGCGTGGTGCGCTGCGTAGGCCAGGTTGCAGAAGGCGCGGTCGGAGACGAAGCCCGCGGCGTGCTCCGCCTCGGCCGCGATCTGGCGCTCGTAGACCTGGGCCTGGTAGTGGTTCACCAGCTCCAGGTTCGTGCGCAGCGCGTCGAGCTGGGCCTCCATCTCGGCCAGCACGCCGCGCGCGACCTCCGAGATCATCGGCAGCCCGTAGCGGTCGCGCACCCAGCGCGCGAGGGTGGTCTTGCCGGTCGAGTGAGCTCCGACGAGGTAGATGCGCAGCGGTGCGGGCATGGCGCGAGGGGGCTGGAGGAGGGGAGGGCCGAGGCCCGTACGCTACGCCATGCGTTCCCTGGTTGCACGACCACAATCCCTTGGGGTGCGGCCCTGGGGCTTGACGGCGGCCGTCCAGGCGCGAGGATGCCCGCCGGGAGGGCGGCGAGCGAGCATGGGAGTCGATACGGACGGCACGGGCGCCGGGGCGACGCAGGAGCGCGGGCGGCGCGGCTGCGGGCGGCTCCTCAAGGGCGGCTGCGGCTGCCTGGCGTTCGGCCTCGGCGCCCTGGTGGTGCTGTTGCTGCTCGCCCCGACGCTGCTGGGCGGCTGGGTCGCCCGGCTGCTCGAGGACGGCTTCGAGGAGAGCTTCCACGGCTCGCTAGAGCTCGCCGACCTCGGCCTCTCGTGGACCGGGCGGCAGAGCCTGGGCAGCGCGCGCCTGCGCGACCCCGAGGGCCGCGTCGTCGTCGAGGGCAGCGCGCGCCTGCCCTCGATCCGCGACCTGGTCACGGCCGCGGCGCGTCAGGACGAAAGGGGCGAGCTCGACCTGGGCCTGATCGAGGTCGAGCTCGAGGGCGACCTCGTCGCCGACGAGGAGCGGCGCACGAACGTCGAGCGCGCGCTCGCGCCGCGCGATGGCGTCGAGGTGCGCGCGACGGTCGAGGGCGGCGCGGAAGCCCGCGGCGAGCTCGTGCGCCTGTTCGAGTCGCTGCGCCTCGAGCTCGCGCTCCGGAGCCGCCGGCTGACCTGGACCGATCCGCTGCGCAGCGTCGGCGCGCACGACGTCGCGGGCCACCTGCGCTTCACGCCGCGCCGGCCGGCGGAGCTCGCGCTCGAGGGCCTGCTCGAGGCCGCGCCCGGCTCGCGCGCGCGCTTCACGCTGGCCGCCACGGCGAGCGGCCTGCGGGAGACGGGCGCGGGCCTCGATCTCGACGCGCTGGATGCGCGCGTCACCGTCGAGGGCGTGCCGCCGGAGCTGATCGCGCTGCTCGACCCGCGCGCAGCGCCGGCGCCCGAGCTGGCGGCCTTCCTCGCGCGCCCGATCGCGCTCGGCCTCTCGCTCGAGCGCGGCGCCGAGGTGGCGCGCGACCTGAGGGCCTCGCTGCGCTCGGATGCGATCGAGCTCGACCTGGTCGCGAAGCTCGCCGGCGGCCGCCTCGTGGCCAGCAAGGGCGGCGGCGGGCCGGCCTCGAGCGGCCGTCTGTCGCTGCCGCGCGCATTGCTGGCGGAGCTGCAGGAGGGCCTCCTGCCGCAGGACTGCGCCGTCGCCGGCGGAGAGGACGGCCTGGAGCTGGGCCTGACGCTGACGGAGCTCTCCCTGCCGCTCCTGGCCGAGAGCCCCGCGCGCGACGCGACCGTCATCGGCGCCGTGCGAGTGGGGGCGCTGCGCTACGAGGACGCGCGCCTGGCCGCCGCCGGCGGCGCCGTCGCAGTCGAGCGCGCCGAGCTGGTCGTGCGCGCGCGGCCGCAGGGCCCGCTCGTGATCGAGGTCGACTCGACGGTCGCGGGCGGCAGCGTGACCGCCCGAATGCGGCTCGACCCGGCCTGGCCCGGGCTGCTCGAGGGCGCCGCGCTCGACACGGTGCCGATCGCGCTCGACGTCGAGGCCGAGGACCTCCCCACGGCGCCGCTCGACGCCTTCCTGGCGCGCGGGGGCCTGCTGGTCGAGACGCTCGGGCCGCGCCTGGGCCTGGTGCTCACGGGCCGGCGCCTGGGCACCGGCGGCGGCCGGATCGGCGCGAGCATGAGCTCGGCCCTCGGGCGCGTCGAATGGGAGGGGCGGCTGGTGGCGGGCGAGCTGCGCTCGGCCGGGAGCGGGCGGCTCGACGCCGAGCTCGTCGCGTTGGGGCCGCTCCTGTCCGCGCGCATCGTCGGTCCGCTGGTGCCGCTGCTGGTGGAGCTCGAGAAGCCCGCCGGGGCGACGCCGCTCAAGATCGGCGTGCGCGACTTCGTGCTGCCGCTCGACGGCGACCTCTCGAAGCTCGACGCCACGGTCTCGCTCGAGCTGGGCGAAGTCGGCTGGCTGCCGCTGCCCGGCCTGGGCCAGCTCGTCTCGGCCGCCGCCGGCCGCGGGCCGCGCCGCTCGACCTTCGGCGCGCTCAGCGTGCGCATCGAGGGCGGGAAGGCGAGCTACGAGGCGCTGCCGTTCGAGCTCGGCGGCCGGCGCTGCGATCTGGCCGGCAGCTTCGACCTGAAGACGCGCCGCTTCGACCTGCGCACGGCGGTGCCGCTGGCGAGCCTCGGCGGCGAGGTCGGTGCTCAGCTCGCGCAGGTCCGCTCGCTCGTCCCGGCCGACACGACCGTGCCGCTGCGCCTGGCCGGCACCTGGAACAAGCCGCGCGTCAAGCTGGAGCCCGGCTTCGTCCAGGGCCTCTTGCGCCAGGCGGCCGAGAGCGCGCTGAAGGACGAGCTGAAGGACGAGCTGCAAAAGGGCCTGCGCAAGCTCCTGGGCGACGACGACGGGTGATCGCCGGCCAGGAGCCTGTTGGAGATAGACCCTACTGCGGCTTCGCAGGGCGCGCCGCTGCTTCGTCGCGCTTGTCGGTCCGTGCTCAGCGGCCAACAAGGCCGCTTCCGCCGTCCCTCCGGCGCGCTCCTCGCCCCGACACACCCTGCTTTGCCTCGCGACGGGCTATCTCCAACAGGCTCCTACGGCGCCGTCTCGAGCATCGCGTCGAGGAGCGGGTTCTCGGGCGTGTCCTTGCGCCAGGCGGCCATGACCGGGAACTCGATGCGCGGGCTCTCGAGCGGCAGCACCTTCACGCCGCGCGCCTTGGGGCCGTCGGGCTCGATCGACGGGAGCAGCGAGTAGCCCAGCCCGGCCTCGACGAAGCCCAGGATGACCTCGGCCGTCGAGGCCGAGAGGATGCGCGCCGGCGCGACGCCGTGCCGGGCGAGGGCCTGCATCTGCAACCGGAACGCGAGCTGCTTGGGGTTGTAGGCCACGAACGTCTCGCCCTTGAAGGCCGACAGCGACAGGCGCCGGCGGCGCGCGAGCGGGTGCTGGCGCGGGAGCACGACGAAGGGGCGCATGGTCGCCACCTGCATCGAGGCCAGGGCGTCTGGCATCTCCGGGACGTAGTCGATCAGGAGGTCGACCTCGCCGCGCTGCAGGTCCTCGAGCGCCGGCTCGAGCGCCTCGCGCACGTGCACGAGCACGTCCGGGTGGCGCCGGTACAGCCGCCTGATCCAGGCCGGCAGCAGGCTGCGCAGGAACAGTCCGGCGGCGGCGATGCGCAGCTCGCCGCCGTAGCTGCCCTCCTGCAGCGAGCGCACGACCGCCGGCAGGCCTTCGTAGAAGGGCTGCACGAAGCGGTACAGCCGCTCCCCGGCCGGCGTGAGCTGCATGCGGTCCTTGCCGACGCGCTCGACCAGCGCCGTCTCGAGCTCGCTCTCGAGCTTCTTGACCTGCTGGTGCACGGCGGGCTGGGTGATCGGGTACGGGAAGGCCCTGGCCGCGCGCGCGTAGCCGCCCGTGCGCGCCACCCAGTAGAAGCCCTCGAGCCGGTGGAGCTGGATCATCGCGGCCGTCCGAGCTTGGCCGCGACCACCTCGCGCAGGCGCTGGTGGAGGTCGGCGCCGTCGCGGTCGTCGCTCCAGGCCTCGCGCCCGTGGTCCCAGTCGAAGTGCCAGGCGCGCGCGCCGGCCGCCAGCCACATCTGGTCGGCCGCCGTCTGGCGGTTCAAAACGAAGCGCGCGCCGTCGGCGAACTCGAGCGTCAGCACGCCGTCGGCGCTGGAGTAGTCCAGCTCGTCGGGGTCGAACTGCTCGAGCCAGTCGGCCACCTTCTCGAGGCAGGCGTCGGCGCGCTGCAGGAAGTCCTTGTTCTCCATGGCGGTCGGTCCCGGGTCGGCTCGACGGGTGAGGAGCCTCAGAGAGCGAGCAAGAATTGCTCGCGAACGGGCGCCAACGCCGCAAGGCGTTGGGCCAAACGGCATCTGAGAGGCTGTATCATCGATTTCTGCTCAGCCTCTCAGCGCGAGGGCGCGGCGCGCTTGCGCTCCCAGCGCAGCCGCTCCTCGTCCTTGCGCTTCTTCGAGGCGGCCCAGGAGCAGATCGGGCAGGCCTCCAGGTCGTGCCGCGCCGCCGGGCAGTGCGCGCGGCCGAAGGTGATGATCTGCAGGTGCAGCTTGATCCAGGTCTCGCGCGGGAACAGGCGCTTGAGGTCGCGCTCGGTGCGCTCGACCGAGCTCCCGTCCGAGAGCCCCCAGCGCGCCGCCAGCCGATGGATGTGCGTGTCGACCGGGAAGGCCGGCCGGCCGAAGGCCTGGGCCACGACCACGCTGGCGGTCTTGTGCCCCACGCCCGGCAGGGCCTCGAGCTCCTCGAAGCTCTCGGGCACGCGCCCGCGGTGCTCGGCCACCAGGATCTGCGACAGCGCGCGCAGGTTCTTCGCCTTGGAAGGCGCCAGGCCGCAGGTGCGGATCAGCCCGTGGATCGTCTCGACCGAGAGCGCCGCCATCCGCTCCGGCGTGCGCGCGCGCCGGAACAGCGCCGGCGTGACCCTGTTCACGCGATCGTCGGTCGTCTGGGCCGAGAGCAGCACCGCCACCAGCAGCGTGAAGGGGTCGCGGTGGGCGAGCGGGATCGGCACCTTTGGGTGCAGCTCGTCCAGGACGGCCTGGATGCGCCGTGCCTTCTGCGCCCGTTTCATGCGCGGCCAGTCTACCTTCCGCCGGCCGCGCTCCGCACAATGACCGCATGGACCTCAAGCGAGAGATCGCCGACTTCCTGGCGGGCGAGGCCTACGCAGTGGCCGGCGCCTCGCGCGAGCGCGAGAAGTACGGCAACAAGGTGCTGCGCTGCTACCTGCAGAACGAGCGCCGCGTGTACCCCGTGCACCCGCGCGAGGACGAGATCGAGGGCGTGGCCTGCCTGCGCGACCTGGCCGCCCTGCCCGAGCCCGTGCACGGCCTCTCGATCGTCACCCCGCCCGCGGTCACGGAGCGGATCGTCGAGCAGGCGGCCGCGGCCGGCATCCCGCGCGTGTGGATGCAGCCCGGCGCCGAGAGCGAGGCCGCCGTCGCGCGCGCGCGCGAGCTGGGGCTGTCCGTGATCGCGGGCGGCCCGTGCCTGCTGGTGGCGCTCGGCTACCGCGAGTGACGCCGCGGGCTCAGCGCGGGCTGAACGCCCGCAACCCAATGGAAGGACCCGGCCCGCGCTGATCCTGTTGGCGGGGGAGGCGGACCCTCCCCCGCATCGGCCGCGACACGCGGCCTCCCCCTCCTCGCCGCCTGATGGGCGGCGCGGCGCCTCCGGCGCCGGTCGCACGCCCTTGCGAGCAAGTCGGTTCTTGAACGCCGGTCGACAGCTCTGGCCCCGGAGGCTCAGGGCGGGCTGAACGCCCGCAACCCAAGGGAAGGACCCGGCCCGCGCTGATCCTGTTGGCGGGGGAGGCAGACCCTCCCCCGCATCGGCCGCGACACGCAGCCTCCCCCTCCTCGCCGCCTGATGGGCGGCGCGGCGCCTCCGGCGCCGGTTGCACGCCCTTGCGAGCGAGTCGGTTCTTGAACGCCGGTCAACATCTGCGGGCCTGGAGGCTCAAGCGCCGGGGCCCTCGCCCACGGCCAGCGCCAGGGCCACGCCGGCGTCGTGGGTGATCGTGACGTGGATGCGCTCGATGCCGCGCCGCGCGGCGATGCGCGCCGACTCGCCGTAGAGGCGCAGCTCCGGCGCCGCGCCGGGCGCGCGCACGACCTCGATGTCGATCCAGCGCACGCCGCGCCGCCAGCCGGTGCCGAGCACCTTCATCACCGCCTCCTTGGCCGCGAAGCGGCCGGCGTAGTGCGTCGCGCTCGCGGCGCGCGCCTCGCAGTAGGAGCGCTCGCCGGGCGTGAACAGGCGCTCGAGCAATCGTTCTCCGCGGCGCTCGATCGCGGCCCGCAGGCGCTCGATCGCGGCGATGTCGCTGCCGATGGAGACGATGGCCATGCGTACGACGATCCGACCCTCAGCGGTGCAGGAGCTGGCGCAGCGCGCCATCGAGCGCCGGGAACCCGAACTCGAAGCCGGAAGCGAGCGCCTTGTCCGCGCTGCAGCGCTGGCTGTCGGTCAGGAGCCGCGCCACCTCGCCCAGCGCAAGCCGCAGGGCAAAGGGCGGCGCGGGCAGGAGCGTCGGGCGGCGCAGCAGTCGGCCCAGGGTCCTCGTCAGCTCGCGGTTCGTGACCGGCTGCGGCGCCGTGGCGTTGAGCGGCCCCTCGAGCGACTCCGTGTCGATGGCGTGCAGGATCAGGCGGCCGAGGTCCTTGACGTGCACCCAGCTCATCCACTGGCGGCCGCGCCCGATCGTGCCGCCCAGGCCGAGCCGCACCGGGCGCGCGAGGCGCGGCAGCGCGCCGCCGCCCAGCCCCAGCACGACGCCGATGCGCGCGCTGACCGGCCGCACGCCGGCGCCGCGCGCCTCCTGCGCCGCCGCCTCCCACTCACGGCACACCCCGGCCAGGAAGTCGCCGCCCGCGGGCGCGTCCTCGCCCAGCACCTCGTCGCCCCGGTCGCCGTAGTAGCCGACGGCCGAGGCGCACACGAGCACCCGCGGCCGCGGGTCGGCCTCGGCCAGGGCGGCGACGATGCGGCGCGTCGAGTCGACGCGGCTGGCGCGGATCCTCTCCTTCTGCGCGTCGTTCCAGCGCGCGCCGAAGACCGGCTCGCCGGCCAGGTGCACGACCGCGTCGAACTTGGAGAGGTCCGGCAGCCAGCCGGCCACCTCCACGTTGACGCGCGCCGTGCGCACGGACTCGGGCCGGCGCGAGACGACGGTGACGCGATCGCCGCGCGCCACGATCAGGCCCGTCAGGAAGTTCCCGACGAAGCCCCTGCCTCCGGTCACCAGGACCTTCATGACCATTCCTCCACTGGACGCGCGAAGTCTACCCGCCGGGCGCTCGAAGGAAAGCGCGGCCGGGTTCCGCGCCTTCCCTCGATCCGCGCGGGCTCGCGGCGGCCGCGCTCGCCCGCATGACAAGGGCGGCACCCGGTCGCTACATTGGGCGCCGCATGCCAGGGGGGAGGCGCCCGCCCATGATCGAGGTCCAGGATCTGCGCAAGGAGTTCGGCGAGCTCGTCGCCGTCGACGGCGTGAGCTTCACGGCCGCGGCTGGGACCATCTTCGGCCTCTTGGGGCCGAACGGGGCCGGCAAGTCGACCACCATCGGCTGCATCTGCGGCCTGCTCGCGCCCTCGGGCGGGCGCGTGCGCGTGCTCGGCCACGACGTCGCCAGCGACGGCGTGCGCGCGCGCTCGGACCTGGGCGTCGTGCCCCAGGAGGTGGCCCTGTACGAGGACCTGTCGGCGCGCGAGAACCTGTCGTTCTGGGGCGCCGCCTACGGCCTGCGCGGGGGCGAGCTCGCCGCGCGCGTGGACGAGGTGCTCGAGCTGGTCGGGCTGCTCGACCGCGCGCGCGATCCGGTCAAGAAGCACTCCGGCGGCATGAAGCGCCGCCTGAACTTCGGCTGCGGCGTCGTGCACCGGCCGCGCGTGCTGCTGCTCGACGAGCCGACGGTCGGCGTCGACCCGCAGAGCCGCGTGCGCCTGCTCGAGCTCGTGCGCCAGCAGGCCGCCGGCGGGGCCAGCGTGCTCTACACGACGCACTACATGGAGGAGGCGCAGGAGCTCTGCGACCGGCTGGCGATCATCGACCACGGCAAGCTGATCGCGCAGGGCAGCCTCGACGAGCTGCGCGGCATGATGGGCGAGCGCGACCTGCTGCGCCTGTCGGGCGAGTTCGACCCCGACACGGCGCGGCGCGCGCTCGACGGCCTCGACCAGGTCGAGCTGGTCAGCGCCGAGCCCGACGGCCTGCGCCTGGCGCTGAGCGAGGCTTCCAAGAAGCTCTCCGACGTGCTCGCTGCCCTGGCGGCCGCGGGCTGCGTCGTGCGCGAGACGACCCTGACGCGACCGAGCCTCGAGAGCCTGTTCATCAAGCTGACCGGGCGCGAGCTCAGGGAGTGACGGTGGCCTTTCTGTGGCTCTCGGCCCGCAAGGACCTCGCGCGCCGGCTGACCGACCGCGCGGCGCTCCTGATCTGGATCGGCATCCCGCTCCTGATCGGGGGCCTGATGTCGTTGGTCAGCGGCGGCGGCGGCGGTGCGACCCCGAAGGCCCAGGTGCTGCTGGTCGACCAGGACGACACGTTCCTCAGCCGGCTCCTGGCCGGCGGCGGCGGCACGCACGACCTGGGCGATTTCCTCGCGATCGAGAAGGTCGAGCTGGAGGAGGGGCGCGCGCGCATCGACGCCGGCGACGCCAGCGCGCTCCTGATCCTGCCGGACGGTTTCGGCCGGGCCGTGCTGCGCGAGGAGCCGGCCGAGCTGACGCTCGTCACGAACCCGGCCCAGCGCATCCTGCCCAGGATGGTGCGCGAGGCGCTCGAGATGCTGGTCGAGGCCGGCTTCTACGTGCAGCGCGTGCTGGGCGAGCCGCTGCGCGACCTGCTCGACCAGGAACCGGAGGACCTGGAGTTCTTCCCCGACGCGGTCGTGGCCGGCTTCAGCGGCGAGATCAACCGCCGCTTGCGCGCGCTCGACGGGCTCCTGTTCCCGCCCGTGCTCGAGCTCGAGGTCGAGATCGAGCGCGAGGACGAGGGCGGCGGCTTCGACTTCGGCCTGCTGATGCTGCCGGGCGTCCTGTTCATGTCGCTGCTCTTCATCGCCCAGGGCATGAGCGAGGACGTGTGGCAGGAGCAGCGCCAGGGGACGCTGCGGCGCGTGGCCTGCACGCCCCACGGCCTGGCGAGCTTCCTCGGCGGCAAGCTCCTGTGCGCAGCGCTGATCATGGTCGTCGTCGGAGCCGGCGGGCTCTCCTTCGCGACGGCGGTGTTCGACCTGTCGCTCGCCCTGCTGCCGGTCGCGATCCTGTGGTCCGCGCTGGGGGGCGCGGCGCTCCTGTGCCTGTTCGTCGTCGTCCAGACCCTGGCCTCGAGCCAGCGCGCGGGCAACGTGCTGACGACGGTGGTGCTGTTCCCGCTGATGATGATCGGCGGCTCGTTCTTCCCGTTCGAGATCATGCCGGCCTGGATGGCCGCGGTCGGGCGCTGGACGCCGAACGGGCTGGCGGTCGTACGGCTCAAGGAGCTCTGCGCCGGCGACCTGCGCCTCGTCCCGCTCGCCGCCTCCGCGATCGGCATGGCCGTCCCGGCGGCGCTGGCCTTCCTGGTCGCGCTGCGCCTCTTGCGCGCGCGCTTCCTGGGCGCCGGAGGACCGTGACCGTGTGGCGCTCGACCTGGTTCATCGCGCGCAAGGACGTCGCCCACGCGCTGCGGCAGAAGGAGACGCTCTTGTGGACGTTCCTGATGCCGATCCTGTTCTTCTACTTCATCGGCACGGTCACCGGCGGCTTCGGCGGCGGCGGATCCGAGGACTCGCCCGACCCGCTGGCGCTGCGCGCGCCGGCCGCGGGCGGCTTCCTGGTGGACGAGCTCGTGCTGCGCCTCGAGGCCGAGCACTTCGCCGTCGCGCGCCCCGCGAGCGACGAGGAGCTCGAGCGTTACGACCGGCGGCTGATCTTGCCCGATCCGACGCCGGAACAGCAGCAGGCAGGGCTGAGCTTCAGCGACTCCGCCCTGGCCGGAGAGCGGACCGTGCTCACGTTCCGGCGCCGCGGCGAGGGCCTCGGCGCACAGCACGACCGCGTGCGCGTCGCGCGCGCCGTGTACGGCGTGCTGGCCGACCTCGTGGTCACCTCGCAGGGGGAGGGCGGGCCCGGCCCCGAGTCCTTCCGGGCGCTGGCCGCGATGCCGCGCGCCCTCAGCCTGCGGGTCGAGTCGGCCGGGAAGCGCGAGGAGATCCCCTCGGGCTTCGAGCAGACCATCCCGGGCACTCTGACGATGTTCACCATGCTCGTGCTGCTCACGAGCGGCGCCATCCTGCTCGTAACCGAGCGCGAGCAGGGGCTCCTGCGCCGGCTGGCCTCGACCCCGATCCCGCGCGCGGCCCTGGTGCTCGGCAAGTGGAGCGGCAAGATGGCCCTGGGCCTGATCCAGATCGCCTTCGCCATGGCGGCCGGCACGGTGCTGTTCGGCATGGACTGGGGCGCGACGCTCTGGATGGTCTGCCTGCTGCTCTTCGCCTGGGCGGCCTTCAACGCCTCGCTCGGCATCCTGCTCGGCAACCTCGCGCGCAGCGAGGCGCAGATGGCCGGCATGGGCGTGGTCGGGACGATGGTGCTGGCGGCCTTGGGCGGTTGCTGGTGGCCGATCGAGGTCACGCCGCAGTGGATGCAGTCGCTGGCGCTCGTCTTGCCGACCGGCTGGACGATGGACGCGCTGCACCAGCTCGTCAACTTCGGCTACGGGCCGGCCGCCGCCCTGCCGCACCTCTCGGGGCTGCTCGTCGCGGCGTTCGTCCTGGGCTGGCTCGGCGTGCGCACGTTCCGCTACGAATGAGCCCGGTCGATCCGCGTCGGCTGGGTCTGCCGAGCGCCGCGGCGCTGGTCGTCGGCAGCATGATCGGCGCGGGGGTCTTCACGACCTCGGGCTTCGCGCTGGCCGACCACGGCCGGCGCGACGTCGTGCTGCTGGCGTGGATCGTGGGCGGGATCCTCGCCATGTGCGGCGCGCTGAGCTACGGGGCGCTCGCCCGGCGCATCCCGGAATCGGGCGGCGAGTACACCTTCCTGTCGCGCACGATCCATCCGCTGGCCGGCTTCCTGGCCGGCTGGATCTCGCTCCTGGCCGGATTCACCGCGCCGATCGCCGCGGCCGCGCTCCTCATGCAGGCCTACCTCGGAGCCGGCGCCGGGGACGGCGGCATGGCGCAGCCGGAGTGGCTCGGGAGCGGCGCGATCGCAGTCGCCGCCCTCATGCACGGCCTGCGCCTGAGGGAGGGCGTCTGGCTGCAGAACCTGGCGATCGTCCTCAAGCTCGCCGTGATCGCCGCTTTCCTGGTGATCGGGTCGCTGTCGATGCCCGACCTGCCGGCCTCCTCCACCCCGGCGCCCGCCTTCGACCTGGGCGCCTTCGCGGTCACCCTGGTGTGGGTCTCGTTCTCCTACTCGGGTTGGAACGCGGTCGTGTACGTCGCGGGCGAGGTGCGCGCTCCCGAGCGCAACCTGGCGCGCTCCCTGGTGCTCGCCACCGGCATCGTGACGCTCGTCTACCTGGGCCTCAACGCCGTCTTCCTCTACTCGGCTCCGCTGGAGGCGCTGGCCGGCAGGCCCGAGATCGGCGCGATCGCGGCCGAGGCGATCGGCGGGCCCTGGCTGCGGCGCGTCGTCTCGCTCGTCATCGCCCTGGCGCTGTTCACGTCGGTCTCGGCCATGATGATGGCGGCTCCGCGGGTCTACGCGCGCATGGCCGACGACGGGCGCTTCCCGCGCTGGTTCTCCAGCGGCGGGGAGGTCCCGGCCCGGGCCGTGCTGTTGCAGGCCGCCCTGGCGGTGGGCGTGGTCTGGATCAGCGAGCTGCGCGAGCTCCTGGGCTACATCGGCTTCACCCTGGGGCTGTGCAGCGCGGCCACGGTGGCGGGGCTCGTGCGGCTGCGGCTGCGCGAGGGCCGCGAGCGCCTGCCCATCCCCGGCTTCCCGTGGATCCCGTCGATCTACGTGGCGGCCGTGCTCTGGTTCTCGGCCTACATGGCGATGCGCGAGCCGCTGCAGGCCGGGCTCGGGTTACTGACCGCCGCCTCGGGCCTGCCGGTCTACTGGCTCCTGCGCCGCGGCGCGCCCCGGGCGAGCCGCCTCCGATGAGCGCAGCTTGTCGCAAGCGACAGGCATCTTCAGGCGAGCGAAGGCCCGGGCCCGCGTGGCAGATTGTGGAGCGGGCGAGAAATACCGGTCCACGCACCCCGCAAGCCGACCCAGCTCGAACTCAGATCTTAGTCCCAGAGGTTGACGGAGTAGATAGTCTGTGCACTCCCAACTACGAATTCTCTCACACAGGATACTGAGCCATCCCCAGCCTTCATGTACGAGCGATAATTCCCCGGGGCGAGATGGAAGCGCGCTAGTCCCGTAGCATCCGCAGGAGAATCGACAGGGATCCGTGTCTCCGGGTGGAATTGGATTCGCTCAACGAACACCATCCCGCTCCCCGCCGCCCCGTCGACGCCGCTCGGAAGGAAGCACTCGACCGTTCGAGGAACTGGGAGAATCAGATCCACCGCTGTTCCCTCAAGGCTGCCAACCCAGGGAGGAACTAGAACCTGCAGGTAGCCGGGCCGCGGCAGAATGGTCGCCGCGTAGGTCGTGCCTGGCTTCAGTCCTTCGCGCCTGAACGCTCCTTCAGGGTCATTAGCCTCGTTGAGACTCTTATGCCAAGTTCCGTTAGCATCTTGCTCATAGAGGATCCAGGAGAACCGATCCACCGCCAAGCCTGTGTCCTCGGTCACTACGGTCCCATGCACGTAGGCGCCACGGATCCTCCTCTCCGTGATGACGATCCGCACTCCAGTAGAGCCAGGAGCAATTCCGTACTCTTGCACGATGCACTTCCGCCGGGTGGCGTCCGGCAAGCACATGATCTTGTACAGTGCGGATCCAGGCCGCACAGGTTGGAGGCGGAAAGAACCGTCTGCCGCGGTGCGCGTGGTCGGAAAACCGTACATTGTTGTCAGCCTCTCACCGTTGAGGATGTCCCCGCGCCGGTCATCGGTCTCATCCCGGATTGCGGCGACGAAGACGTCCGCGACGGGTTGGCCAGACTCCCATTCCACAACGCCGGAAATGGACATCGGCTTCAAGAGCTCGAGGACAAGATCCTCCTGTCTGTCGTCAGGCGTGAGCGACAACTCGCGCAGCACACTGCTACATTGTGACGGGGATGAAGCCAGCATGAAGAACCTACCTCCATGAGGTAGGTCAAACCGAAACCGACCACTGGCATCCACAGCCGTTGTCATGTTCAGCGGTTTCGAGACAACGCTCGCCTCCATGAGATCTGGCGAGGGTTCCCAGATCGTCACCGTCGCATTCCCTGTAGGACTTTGATCTGCGGAGAACACCTGCCCCTGAATCGAGTACTCCTCGGCAAATCGCAGGACAATGTGAGTATCCGCATCACCAATGACCAGCGCCTGCATCGGCTCTGTGGAGACGCCATGACGTTCCGCCCGTACGGAGTATCTGAGACGCGTGGCTTCCAATAGGACCAGGAACTGACCATTGCTATCGGCGATGATGTCAGAGATTCCACGCGGAGTGCCAGCGCCCCGAACCGTACCGCGGACCGTGACAGATACACGTGCCCCAACCACCGGGCTTCCATCAGTTCCTACAACTTGTCCACTCAACGTGCCCAACTCGTAGAGGACGATTTCCCGGAGGCCTGCCTCAGTCGTCGGGCGAATGTCCGAAAGGACAACGACGCCAGAGCTCCCCTGCTCAGGGAGCGTGGCGAGGACCCTTGTCTCATGCGATTCTCCCTGGACGCCGATGGCGCACATTCCCATCGAGTTGGAAGTGTAGAACTGCGACTCCTCTGCATTGGCCTCAATCCATACTTCGACCTGGGCTCCGGGTGCGGGAGCCCCTTGATGCGTGAGAACCCTGAGGACATAGGGGGCGCGACCAGCTTCCGCTGAATCCGTTGTCGCCTGTTGGGGGAGGTCCGTCGAACGAGTCTCCAGAGGGCGACGAGACTCATCCGTGGCCGCAATGGGTTCGGTCGGCTCAGGGGATGTTGAACGAGCGACGCCGATGTCTGCGCGCGGACCAGAAACCTCGGCCCTTGCCGGACGGTTGTCCTGGCGTCCAAAGAAGAGGACTGCGGCAGACAACGAAACACAGACGACCAGTGCGCCGGCGAGTCTGTACCGAGGACTCTTCATGCGTTGATGTAGAATCGGCTTTTGGGCGTTCCGAGAAGGAGAATGAATGCCCTCCATCGGACGATCGAGGTCCGTCGCGTGCGCGTGCAGGATCAACTACACGCAGTCGCACCAGTACCAGAGAATGCCGTTGTCAACGTAGCAGACGTAAGTGCAGGTCTCGTCTTGTCCGCATGTACCATCGCAGTCAATTACCCACGCGCCACCGTCCCATGTAAATTGACCATCACAGTAGGAGGGTCTCTGAGTGGGCGGTGATGCGGCAGCGCAGTTGCAGAAGCCTCCACCACTGCTTGATGACTGACAGGACAGTAGTGGCGAACAGTTCGTCCCCTCAGAACAGACGAATTGTAGTCGTGTCTCAGGCGGAGGATTCAAGTAGAGCATGGCCGTACACTGTCCCGGGTTGCCAGTCTCGTTGCAGTCTTCTTCGAAGGGGCCGGCAGCCAGCATACCATCTCGTGCTTCGACGGCGTGCCAATTGGAGCTTGTCATGAATTCTGCGAAAGCCACCGGGTCAGGGACCACGACGTCCTCGCCCTCAGGGCCAGTTGCGACCCAGGTCTCGAGGCGGATCGGCATCTCAGCCGTCCATCGATACAGGCGTTGCGACTCGTGCACGCCCTGACCAGCCTTGGCATCTCTAGCAGCGCTGTACATGCTCCACCACTCATCGGAGAACTCCGCCCATCTCTGCTGTTGGCGGAGCACATGTAGGAGAGCAGAATCCAGGCATGTCTGCAATGATTGCGTGGATTCTCTATGGCGCCAGTAGGCGGTTGGACGTCGGAAGACGGCTCGGGTCAAGGGCTTGGGCATGAGTGGAGCGGCCCCGGAGTTTCCATCTGGAAGGTCGGGGGTGCGCCGAGCCCCAGCGAGCTCGACCTCAGCCTCTCGGTGGAACGGGAAGCCGGGGCGCAGGCCGCGTCCCTGCACGAGCAGTGAAAGCTGCGGCTCGAGCAGGCGGAGTACGAGGCCCGCCGCGCGGAGCGGCGTTAGAAGGCCGTCGATCTGGACGACCGCGTCGTGTCGCGCACGCTGGAGAACGAGTGGGAAGCCCGGACTCGCGTACCACCATGTGCCGTCACGTGGCATCCACCCCGCAGCGCGGTTCGGTGGGATGCAGCTCGGTGGCATGTCTGTTCTACGTTCAGAGCGCGCCCTCGTGGAGGATGGACAGGAAGTCCTCCACGGGCAGGCCGTCGACCTTGCCGCTCCGATAGCGCTCCCTGCCTCGGTACACGACGAAGCCACGCTCCAGCCTTCCGTCGTCGATGAACTCGTTGATGGTCTTCGCGTAGTCCGTTCGCCAGGTGCGAGAGCTCACGACCTCGATGCCCACGCGCCGCCACCCCTTCGACCAGACGAAGTCGATCTCCTTCGATCCCGGCGAGCTCCAGTAGGAGAGCTCGCCGCCGAGTCCCTGGTAGGAGATGGCCGCGCGCAGCTCGTGGAGGAGGTAGCCCTCGAGCAGGGGGCCCGCCTCCGCGTCGGTGAGCGGGTCATCGGCTACATCGCGTATCGCGCGCACCACGCCCGGATCGAAGAAGTAGAACTTGGGTTTCGCCTGCTCCCTCACCTTTGCTCGGGCCTGCCATGCGGGCAGCAGGAAGCCGACGAGCGTGTCCACGAGCGTGTCGCGGTCAGTCCAAGTGCCTCTCGAACCACGCCAGCTCCGCGGCCGGCGCGCGGCGGTCCCGCGGGATCAGCAGGTGGGTCGCGCCGGCCCGCAGGGGGCGGACTTCCACCGCCTCGGCGGCGAGGACCCGCTCGAGGGCCGCGCGGTCGGTGTACTCGACGAGGTAGGTCTCCTCGCGCCACAAGAGCCGGCGGATGCCGAGCCGCGCCAGGCGGGCGCGTACGAGGAATTGGTGCACGAGCGCCTCCGCCGCGGCGGGGATCCAGGCGGCGGGCAGGTAGGCGTCGAGGCCGAGCTCGACCTCGACCGCGCTGGCCTCGATCTCCTCGGTGAAGGCGGCGGGCACCGCGACGAGCAGGTCCTGCGCCGCGCATGCACCAGCAGACCTACCACGGAGTGCTGGCGCCGGCTTCCGCGTGTCGGGAAGAGGTGGTGGTGGGGGGTGTCTCGCGGCGCCGCGAGGGCGAGCCGCAGCCGATAAGCACGGCTTATCGCATGCTACAGGAGCATGAAGAATCGGTAGTGCTTGGGCCGGCGTAGTCTCGCCCCGGATCACAACCCCGAAGCTCCAGCCCGCGGCTGGAGAAGGAGAACCGAGATGAACCGCACTTTCGCCTGCCTGGCCGTGACCTCGACCGCACTCTTCGCGCTGGCCCTGGCGACGACGGCCCAGGAACCCGACCCGCTTCCCGCTCCGACCAAGGTCGTGGTCGGGACGTTCGACTCGCGCGCCCTGGCCGTGGCCTGGGTCCGCTCCAAGGGCTTCGAGCGCGAGCTCGCGCCCCAGCGCGAGGAGTACGAACGCGCCAAGAAGGCCGGCGACGACGATCGCGTCGCGGCGATCGACGCGCGCATGCAGGCGCTCCAGGACGAGCTCCACAAGCAGGGGTTCGGCACCTGGCCCGTGGACAACATCCTGGCCCGCATCGAGGGCGACCTCCCGCGCATCGCGAAGGAAGCTGGCGTGAACGTGATCGTGTGCCGCTGGAACGTCGTCTACCGCGATCCCGCGCTCACCTTCGTGGACGTGTCCGTGCCCATGATCGCGCCCTTCGAGCCCAGCGAGGAGACCCTGGCCCTGGTCGCCGAGGTGCTGGTGAAGGACCCCGTGCCGCTGGCGGAGCTCGAGCACTCGGACGACTAGAAGGGGCCGGAGGACGCCTCGGAGCCTGTCGGAAGAACCCCGTCGCGAGGCAAAGCGGGCGACGCGGAAGCGAGGAGGGCGACGGCGAGAAGGCGGGTCGGCCTTTCTGGCCGCTGAGCACGGATCGCCTGGCCCGACCAAGCAGCGGCGCCGCCCGCGAAGCCGCACTAGGGTGTTTTTCCGACAGGCGCGCTTCCGGCTCAGCCTGCGCGCGCACCTGAGGCGGGGCCGGAGGCGCGCGACCGGACCACCGCCGCGAAGCGCGGGCCGCCCGAGCGGGCGCGAAGGGCGGCCCGCGCGCGTCAATGGTCCGGGAACAGGTAGCGCCCCCGCCGCTCGACCTCGATGCCGCCGGCCTCCTCGAAGGCGGAACGCATGACGCGCACCAGCGGGGCGCCACGGAAGCGCGAGTCCAGGCGCTCCAATCGCTCTCGAGTCGCCTCCCAATGGACGGCAAGGTGGTTGCGGACGATGCGCCGCACGACCTGGGCGTGCTGCGCGGCGCTGCTGCCGCGATCGAGCGCCAGGGCCTCCTCGATCAGGTCGAAGGCGCGCTCCTTGTCGAGCCGGTCGTCGTGAGCCAGCGCGAGGCCCAGGATGGCCTCGAAGCGCTCGAGCGGCGGACCCGATCCGGCCCGCCGTTCCTCCAGCAGGCGCAGCAGGCGCGGATCCGCCCGGCTGAAGAAGTAGAGCGAGGCCGCCCGCTCGACCTCGGCCGCCGCGATCTGGGTCGCGTCGAGCGGGGGCCGGAAGTACTCCGCGAACTCCGCCATCGGACTCTCCGGCAGGGCCGCGAGGCTCAGGCGCGACAAGTGCTTGCCGTGGTAGCGGTGGAGGAGCCAGCGATCGCCGCTGCCGTAGCAGAGGCGCTGCGTGTCGTCCCGGTAGACGTCCGCGCCGTCCAGGTCGCTCAGCGCCCGCGGACCGATCTGCAGAATCGACAGGAGCCCCTCGAAGCTCGCGATCTCAAAAGTGCACTGCGGGCCCCATCTCGCACTCGCGAGCAGGCGCTCGCGGCCGAACGTCTGGCAGCGCAGGCGCATGGCTGCGACGTCGAACACGGGCCGCCGCTTGTAGCTCAGGATCATGAAGTCCTGCTCGGCGTGCTTGACGACGAACGTCTCCGGGAAGACCCGCGCCAGGGTGTTCACGATGCCGCGCGCGTCGCGGGGCGTGACCCGATACAGGGGCAGCCATTGCATGAACACCCCGTCCTCGGTCAAGGCCCGGCGCACCTCGCGGTAGAAGTCGAGCGAGTACAGCGCGAACACGCCGTCCGCCCGCGGCGGCGGCGGCTCCATGGCGATCACGTCGTAGTGGGACTCCGGAGCCCGCTGGACGAAATGCCGTCCGTCGTCGAAGTGGATCGAGACGCGCTCGTCCCGCGCGAGATCGTGGTTGTAGGCGTCGAAGTGGCGCAGGGAGAAGGCGACCAGCCCGGGCGAGATGTCGACCACGTCCAGGTGCTCGATCGGGTACATCAACATCGCGCCGAACGACTGGCCCGAGCCCATGCAGATCCCCAGGCAGCGACGCGGCGTTCCCGCGCCCGGGTGGAACAGCACCGGCAGGTGCCCTTGCAGGGCCTGGCCGGGAACGCCGACCTTGGCGACCGTGGCGAAGAACACGCCGCCCGACGCCAGGCGGATCTCGCGCTCGTTCTCGAAGATGTAGCAGGTCTCGATCGGACCCTCCTCGATCTCGCCCAGCCGAAACGGCTGCTGGACGCGGATCTGCCAGGAGCTCTCGTCCACGTGCCTCCCCACCCCGTAGCGCTCGATCGCGTAGCGCGTCAGGTCCGGGCTCCAGGCGCCGAAGCCGACCACGGCCGCAAGACCCGGCGCGAGCAGGCTCGCGCCGGCGACGCGCATCCGGCGCGAGACCGGCGCCGCCCACCACGCGGCCGCCCCCAGGGTCAGGGACGCGACGCCGAGGGCCGTCAGGGTTCCGTGCAGACCCAGGGTGGGGATCAGGAAGTAGCCGCCCAGGAAGGCCCCCGCGCTCGAGCCCAGGGTGTTCCAGAACACCAGGCTGCCCGAAACCGAGCGCAGCGAGGAGCTGCGGGTCGTCGCGGCCGCGATGAGGGCCGGCAGGCAGACGCCCAGGAACAGGACCGGCAGGAACACGACCGCGCCGATCTGCAAGAAGGGCGCGCAGAAGACGAAGTCGACGGTCTCGCTGATCAGCGCCGAGGCGGGGTGCACTTGCATCGTATCGAGCGGCACGATGCTCCCGTCCTGGGCTCGCACGGCGCCCAGGGCCGAGGAAAAGTCCACCAAGCGACAGGCGTGGAACGAGAACAGTCCGACCAGCGGGACGAGCATCTGGGCCGCAGCGAACAACCTCAGCGGCGCGGCCCGGCGCTCGAGCCACGGGGCGAGCAGCAGGCTCCCCGCCGACAGGGCCAGCAGGTAGACCGCGAGCAGCATCGCGGTCGTGTAGATCGTGGTGACGTCGAGCAGGCTGAAGAAGCGTGCCTGGGCTATCTGCCAGGCGATGGCGATCGTGCCGGTGAAGAAGGCGAGCGCGACGAACGCGGAGCGAGGCCTTTCGAGCGGCTGCGAGGGGTCGTGAAGTGGAGCGCTGCGCCGGAACAGGAGCAGCGCGAGGGAGCCCAGCAGCAGGTTGCCGAGGCCTCCCACCCTGCTGGTTCCGTTCATGCCCAGGGTCGGAATGGCGAAGTAGCACGTCACCAGGACCCCCGCGACGGCACCGAGGATGTTCAGGCCGTAGAGCAGGCTGGTGCGGGAACCGACGGCCCGATCCTCTCCCACGAGCCCGTCGAGGACGAGCGGCAGCGTGCCCCCCATCAGGAAGGTGGGGGGCAGGCAGAGCGCGAAGAGCAGCACGAAGCGCAGGGCGAAGAGAGCCGTCTGGGAACCGGCCGCGTAGGGGTAGGTCGCGCCGTAGACCGTCTCCAAGAGCTCGAACAGCTCCGGGAAGGCGAGAGCCCAGACGCCGATCCCGAGCTCGAAGAGCCCGTACGTCGCGAGCGGCGAGCGCTTCCCGCTCCTCAGGCGGCGGCCGACGAACGCGCTGCCGAAACCCAGCCCGAGGAAGAACGAGGTCAGCACCGTGGACATCGCCAGCTGCGAGGCGCCGACGACCAACGCCGCCTTGCGGATCCAGACGAGCTCGTACCCGAGCCCGAGCGCTCCCGAGCAGAGGAAGAGCCCGCAGGCCAGCGCGAAGTCTCTCGCTCTCCTGCTCACGGACGCCGCTTTGAGCGTGAGGAGGACGCGAGCGCGCAGCGCGACGGCCGTCCTGGCCTGCCGTGCCGCTGGCGCTCCTGAACGCTGCACGCTCGGTCCATCGCGGTCTCTCAGCGGATCGCCGTCGATCCCGGGGCGGGGGCCGGCTCGACCTCGAGCAACGGCTGGCCCTCGCAGACCTCGCCGCCGTCGTCCACGAGCAGCGCCACGACCCGCGCGCGCCGGGGCAGGCCGCTCCCGGCGGGGGCGCGGTAGGGGACGTGGGCGAAGGTCTTCATGACCTCGATCAGGCCGATCGGGACGCCGTCCTCGATCACGGCGCCCGGCTCGACGAAGGGCGGGCGCTCGGGGGCGGGGCGGTGGTAGAAGCGGCCGCTCTGCGACGAGAGCACGAAGAGCCGGCCGCCGTCGGCGCTCGGCGCGGCCGCGACCGCACCGGCGGCGGCCTCGTCGCCGGCGCCGAGCGGCGCCAGCTCGACCACGACGTCGCCGTACGCGACCGGCGCGTGCACGGGCCGGGGGCGCGCGCCGGCCACGCGCCCCCGCACGCCGGCCGGCACGACCAGGCGGAACGGGCGGCCCAGGCGCAGGAGCACGCCGGCCTCCTGGCCCGGACCGAGCAGCTCGCCCTCGGCGCGGGCGCACGTGAGATAGCCGACGTCGGGCGCGAGCAGGCGCGTGACGCCGTCCGCGCCGCGCACCAGGAGCTCGAGCGTGCCGCCCTCCTTTCCGGCCGGGAGCGCCATCAGCCGCGCGGCTCCGACAGGGCCGCGATGTCGTGCAGCGACCAGATGCGCGGGTTCTTCGTGCGGCGGTAGCCGGCGGACTGGTAGCTGGCCTCGGCGAACAGCTCGAGCCACCCGCGCAGCTCGTCGAAGCGCACGATTTCGTCCGTGTCCATGCGGCTGGCCGATGCGTACGGGTCCATGTCGCCCTCGATGCGCTCCTCGGTCTCGCGCATGCCCTGCTCGATTCGCGCGCGCTCCTCGGGGTCGTCGCTGGCGATCTGGAACTCGTCGTCGAGCTTGGTGTTGTAGGCCGCGATGGCCAGCGTGCGGCCCTCCATCACCGACAGGCGCGCGATCGGCGTCGAGAGCTGCACGACCGGGTCGTAGGGCATGCCGGCCATGGCGTAGTAGCCCGCGCCCGAGGCCTTGCGCAGGAGCAGCGTGAACATCGGCGTCGTGTTCGTGCTGTTCGTGTAGATCAGGCTCGAGCCGTAGCCGAGCAGCCCCAACCGCTCGGCCTCGACGCCGATGTCGAAGCCCGAGATGTCCTGCAGCCACACGAGCGGGATGCCGTCGGCGTCGCAGGCGCGGCTGAAGGCGCTGACCTTGGCGATGCCGCGCTTGTACAGGATGCCGGCCGCCTTCTGCGCGCCGTGGCGCTCGGGGTCGTCGATCAGGCCCTGGCGGTTCGCGACGAAGCCCATGTACAGGCCGTTCACGCGCCCGACGCCGACCACCATCTCGCGCCCGCGCTCGGGCAGGATCTCCCAGAAGAGGCTCTGGTCGACCAGCCGCGCCAGCACCTGCTCGACGTCGTAGCTCATGCGGTGGTCGGCCGGGAACAGCCCCGACAGCTCGGCCGCGGCGTGGTGCGGCTCGCCCGGGTCGGCGCCGTGGCGGTAGAAGGCGGCCGACGAGCTCGCCAGCCGCCGCAGCTCGGCCCGGATCTGCAGGATGGCCGCCAGGTCGTCGGGCACGCGCACGTCGGCGCAGCCCGATCGGTGCACGTGCACTTCGGGCCCGCCGATGTCGAGGCTCGAGAGGTGCTGGCTCTTGGCGCCCTTGATCAGCGCCGCGCCGGCGATGACCATGTAGGCCTGCTCGGTCATGTACACGCGGTCGGAGATGATCGGCATGTAGCCGCCGCCCGCGATGCAGTCGCCGAACACGCCCGCGATCTGCGGCACGCCCTCGGCGGCCAGCAGGCTGTTCTTCTTGAAGATGTGCCCGGCCCCCGTGCCGCCGGGGAAGGAGCGCGACTGCTCCGGCAGGTAGAGCCCCGAGCAGTCGACCAGGTAGATCACCGGCAGGCGCAGGCGCAGCGCCATCTCCTGCGCGCGCTCGATCTTCTCCGGCGTGCGCGGCCACCACGAGCCCGAGGCGACGGTGTTGTCGTTGGCGATCACCATCGTCCAGCGCTGCTCGACGCGGCAGAAGGCGGTCACGACGCCCGCGGCGGGGGACTCGAGCTGCCCGAATCGGCGACCGTGGTTGACGAAGGTGCCGACCTCGAACGCGCGCGTGGCGGGGTCCTTCAGCAGCTCGATGCGCTCGCGCGCCGTGAGCTTGTCCTTGGCGTGCACGCGCTCGACGTACTTCTCGCCCCAGCCGGCGGCGATCTTCGCGCGCAGCCCGTCGAGCGCTTCCTCCTTGGCGCGCATGGCCGCGAGGTTCGCGCGCCAGATCCCGTCGTCGAGGAAGGCGTCGCGCGGGGCGCCGATGGGGATGAGGGGTACCCTGGCCATGGGAGTCGGGTTCAGTCTCCGGCGCCGCAGGAGGCCCGCAGCGCGTCGAGCCCGGGGATGCGCGAGGTGTCGTAGCGGCCGCTTTGGAACTCGTCGCTGGCGAGCACGGCGAGGTGCAGCGGGATGGTCGTCTTCACGCCCTCGACGCGCGAGGCGCGCAGGGCGGCGCTCATCGTCTCGATCGCCTCGGCGCGCGTCGCGCCGTGGGCGATCACCTTGGCGATCAGCGAGTCGTAGAAGGGCGGCACCTCGTCGCCCGCGGCGAGGTGCGTGTCGACCCGCACCGTGCCGGGGCCGAGGCCGGCGGAGAGCTCGAAGACCAGGAGCCGCCCGGGGGTCGGCCGGAAGCCGCGCTCGGGGTCCTCGGCGTTGATGCGGCACTCGATCGCCGCTCCCGCGAGGGAGATGTCCTGCTGGCGCAACGCCAGCGGGCGGTTGGCGGCGATGGCGAGCTGCTCGCGCACGATGTCGACGCCGCTGCGCATCTCGCTGAGCGGGTGCTCGACCTGCAGGCGCGCGTTCATCTCCATGAAGCAGGCGCGTCCGTCGCCGTCGAGCAGGAACTCGACCGTGCCGGCGCCGCTGTAGCCGATGCCGGCCGCCGCCGCCGCCGCGCGCTCGCACAGGTCGGCGCGCTGCGCGCCGGAGAGCGCCGGGCTGGGCGACTCCTCGAGCAGCTTCTGGTGGTTGCGTTGGATCGAGCACTCGCGCTCGCCCAGGTGCAGCGCGCCGCCGTAGGCGTCGGCCAGCACCTGCACCTCGACGTGCCGCCCGCCGCTGACGTAGCGCTCGAGGTACAGCCGCCCGTCGCCGAAGGCCGCCGCCGCCTCGGCCGCGGCCTGGCCGAAGGCCTCGCGCAGCGCGTGCGCGTCGCGGCACAGGCGCATGCCGCGCCCGCCGCCGCCGGCGTCGGCCTTGAGGATCACCGGGTAGCCGGCCGCCTCGGCCGCGCGCAGCGCCTGGTCGACGTCGGCCAGGAGCCCTTCGCTGCCCGGGATGCCGTCCAGGCCGGCCGCGCGCATGGCGTGCTTGGCGGGGAGCTTGCGGCCCAGGCGCTCCATGACCGCCGGGCGCGGGCCGACGAAGGAGAGCCCGTGCTGCTCGCACAGCGCCGCGAAGCGCGGGCTCTCGGCCAGGAAGCCCCAGCCCGGGTGCACCGCCGTGCAGCCGGTCTGCAGGCCGGCCTGCACGATGCGCTCGGCGCACAGGTAGCTGTCGCGCGACGCCGAGCCGCCGATGCACACGACCTCGTCGGCGCAGCCGAGCCAGCGCGCGCCGCGGTCGGCCTCGGAGGCGACGCACACGGTGGCGATGCCGAGCTCGCGCGCCGTGCGCGCGACGCGCACCGCCACCTCGCCGCGGTTGGCGATCAGGAGCCTGTGGAACATCGGCCACACGATACGGTGTCAGACACGTTCCTACACCTGCGATACGGTGTCTGACACCGTACCGCCGTATCCTGCGCGGCGTGCTTCCGCTGTTCCTGGCCCTGTGCGCGCTCGCGAGCGACGATGCTTCGGTCTGGCTGGCGCGGCTGTCCTCGCAGTCGGCGCGCGAGCGCGACCAGGCCCAGCGCTGGCTGGCCGTGAACCTGGCCCCGGCGGACTACCCGGCGCTGGTGCGGGCGTCGCGCGCGGGCGACGCCGAGCTCGCGCGCCGGCTGACCGAGGCGCTGGCCGCGGACGACCGGCACCTGGGACTGGCGGTGCTGCTGCTCTCCGAGGAAGAGCCCGCCTTGGGACGGCTGGGCGCCGACGCCTTCGTCGAGCTGGTCGCGCGCTGGTGCCCGGGCGCGGCCGGGCCGCTCGCTCCGCGCGCGCGCGTCGTGGCGCTCCTGGCCGAGGAGAGCGACGCGGTGTTCGAGCTCGCGGCCGGGGAGGAGGCCGCCGGCCCCGCGCTCGAGCGCCTGTCGCGGCTCTCGGACCTCTCGGTCCCGCTCGTGATCGACCCCGGGCTCGCGGGCCGCGCGCCGCGCGCGCACCCCGCGCTCGTGCACACCGCGCCCGAGATCCTGTCCGATCTCACGCGCCACCAGCGCGTCGCGCTGTGGGGCGTGGGGGAGTGGGACGGCGAGCGACCCGGTGCGGGCGCGTGGCTCGTCGTTCTGCCCCGCGGCACAGAGCGCGAGGGCGGGCCGTCCCGTCTCGCGCGCTGGTGCGTGGCCGTCGAGCGCGGCGGCGAGGGCGCCGGCCTTGCCGCGCGCGCCCTGGCGGCGAGCGGCTGGCCGGCCGCCATGAGCTGGCTGGCGCAGCGCTGGGACGCGCGCGACGATCCCGTCGCGCTCGACGGTCTGCTCTTCGCGGCCGAGCGCGGACGCGTGGCGCCGGCCCTGGCGCCGGTCGCCAGCCGCCGGCGCCTGCTCGCGCTGGCCGACGCCGGTCTCGCCGCCGGCGGCGAGGCTGGCGCGCGGCGCGCCGAGCGCATCGCGCGCGCACTGGCGCGGGCCGGCGGCAGCGCCGCGGGCGGCGAGGACCTGGCGCCCTTCTTCTTCGAGGGTTGGGACGAGCTCGATGCGCGGCGGCGTTGGCTGCGCCTGGTCGCGTTGGAAGGCCGCGGGCGGCTCGACGCGCCCCAGGTCGCGCGGGTCGCCGCCGCTTTCGGCGGGTCCGGGCCGCCGGCCTTGCGCTTCCAGGCGCTGCGCGTGCTGGCCGGCCTGACGCCCGCCGTCGCGCCGCCCGCGCCGGGGGACCTGGGGACGCTCGAGGCCTGGGCGCGCGCGCGCGGTCTGGACGAGGTGCTGCTCGACCTGCTCGCGGCCCTGCGGCTCGCGCCGGAGGCGCTGGCGGGCGCTCCGGAGACGATCGTCCTCGACGCCCTCGCGCGCGCCGCCCCGGCCGCCGCCGCGTCGCGGCTCTGGATCGCCGTAGAAGCCGAACGCATGCGCGACCCCGCCGCGCGGCGCTGGCTCTCCTGGCTCGAGCGCCGGGTGCGGCGTGATGGCGCGGCGGCGACTGCGGCGCTGCTCGAGCCCGCGCTCGAGGACGAGGCCGGGGCGGGGGAGGGGTCAAAGCCGCGCCCCCTGGAACGTCTGGCGCTCCTCGCCGGCTGCCTCTCGCCGTCGCGCCAGGTGGCCCTGTTCGAGCGGCTGGCGAGCGCCGGCCGGCCGGGCCCCGACGAGCTCGAGCTGTTGGGAGCGCTCGGGGCCGGGCCGCGCGGGGCGAGCGCGCGCCGGGTGCTGCTGGCGGAGCTGGGCCGGGAGCCGGTCGCAGCGCCCGAGATCCTCGCGGCGGCATTCGAGCGGGCGGCCCGGGACCTGATGCGCGCGCTCGAGGACCGCGCCCAGGCCGAGCTCGCGGGCGAAGTCTGGAAGGCCGTGGCCGCGCCCGGACACCCGCTGCGCGAGCGCCTGGGCCCGCGCGCCTGGCCGCCGCCGCTCCTCCCGCGTGCGACCCGGTTGTCCGAGCTGGAGCGCACTCTGGCCGACTTTCAGGACTAGGCTATCAGGGCCTCGCGCCGGGCCTGCCGATGAACGCCCGCGGGCCGAGGACTCCCGCCCGATGGCGAACCCCCAGGAACAGACCCCCGCGGCCGGGCCGCCGGCCGAGCCGCCCCCGCCCGCCGATCGTGCGCGGCGTCGCAAGCGCGGCGGCGCGCTCGTGCCGGCCGAGCCCTCCGAGTCGCGCGGGCAGCCGATCCGGGCCCAGGAGATCGCGATGGTCTGCGACCCGCGCGGCCAGATCGCGGAGCAGTTCCGCAGCCTGCGCAACTCGATCGTCGCCCTCAACCCGGAGGGCGCGCCGCGCACGATCGTGCTGACGAGCGCGGCGCGCGGCGAGGGCAAGACCGTTTCCGCGCTGAACCTGGCCGTGGCGATGGCCGAGCTGCCGGGCACGCAGGTGCTCGTGATCGAGGCCGACCTGCACCATCCCCGGGCCGAGGTCTACCTCGGGCTCGAGCGCCGCCAGGGCCTGGCCGACGTGCTGCGCGGAGCGTGCGCGCTCGACGCGGCCCTGCGGCCGACGGCGATCGGGCAGGTGACGCTGATGGGGGCCGGCACGCTGCCCGACAACCCCTCGAAGCTGCTCGGCTCCGAGCGCATGCGCACGGTCCTGAACAAGCTCAAGCAGCGCTTCTCCTACGTGCTGATCGACACGCCCGAGGCGATGACGATCAGCGACGCGAACCTGCTCGGGGCGATCGCCGACGGCATCGTGTTGGTCGTGCGCCTCGACAAGACTCCGCGCAGCCACGTCGAGCAGACGCACAACAGCCTCGAGGCGCTGGGCGGCAACGTGCTCGGGATCTGCCTGACGGGCGCCCACGTCGAGGGCTCCGAGGAGTAGCGCGCTGCCGCGGGCCGGCGGCGACCCACCTCAGCGCGGGCCGACGCCCGCAACCTGATGAGGAGGCTGCGCCGCGCTGAGTCCCTGTTGGCGGGGGAGGCAGACCCTCCCCCGCACCGGCCGCGACGCGCGGCCTCCCCCTCCTCGCCGCCCGACCGGCGGCGCGGCGCCATTGGCGCCG
>Ga0326597_10001203_pt1 | contig 42531 bp, 30 predicted proteins | sample RVTome_12_FD_203789 | JGI IMG/M metagenome (GOLD analysis project Ga0326597, IMG submission 203789) | Soil microbial communities from uranium-contaminated site in the Upper Colorado River Basin, Wyoming, United States - RVT100D185 | ecosystem: Environmental > Terrestrial > Soil > Contaminated >... | reverse complement strand
TTCCGCACTCCGAACTGGGGCACCGCGACCTTCCCCGACCAGAAGACCCACATGCTCGAGCACTACTGGCTCCAGCTCAACCCCTCCGAGTCGATTCCCGGCACGGGAGGCGTTCCGTGGTTCTTCAACATGGGCGCCGACTCCACTCCCGCGACGCTCTTCTATGACGGGCACACCCGCATGATGAGCGTGCGCGAGGCGGTGACCTCCAGCGCTCGCGTCTTCTCCCAGGGCGAGGATGAACTCGATGCCAACGATCCCGCCTGCTTCGGCTCGGGCGGCTACTTCGAGAACTATCGCCACGGCACCGACCCGATCAACTCGTATCACGTCTTCACCCGCGATGGCATCAAGGGCCGCGACACCACGAGCTGATCCAACCCTGTATGTATGCACTGCTGACCGGCGTTCCGACCCGCCAATCAGCCGGAAACGACCCCAAAGAGCCGCGCGAAAGCGCGGCTCTTTCGTTGGAGCCAAGGAACAAGTCGTTGCCGAAGCGAAGTGCGACCGCGGGTCGCACACGCGGCCGCGCGGTACCATGTGTCCATGGTGACCAATCGCACGCCGGTCGCAGCCGCATCGACCAGCAGCTCTGTCTGCGGGAATGTTCTTGAGCTCGTCGGCCGAACGCCCGTGCTGGAGGTGACGAAGATCGACACCGGTCCGTGCCGCCTCTTTCTGAAGCTCGAATCGTGGAATCCCGGGAACTCGATCAAGGACCGCATCGCGGTCTCAATGGTCGCAGCCGCCGAGCGAGATGGTCGTTTGCGTCCGGGCGGCCACATTGTCGAGGCGACTGCAGGCAATACCGGAATCGCACTGGCGCTGGTGGCATCCCAGAAGGGATACCGCCTCACCGTGGTCATGCCCGACAAGATGAGCGATGAGAAGATCTCGCACCTGCGCGCCATGGGCGCGACCGTCGTTCTGACCCGCTCCGATGTCAACAAGGGTCATCCCGAGTATTACCAGGACATGGCGGAGCGCATCGCCCGCGAAACCCCCGGCAGTTTGTTCGTCAACCAGTTCGGCAACCCTGCCAACCCCGAAGCGCATTACCACGGCACCGGTCCGGAGATATGGGAGCAGATGGGCGGCGATCTCGACACCCTCGTCGCGGGCGTGGGCAGCGGTGGAACGATCTCAGGTTGCGGGCGATACCTGCGCGAGCGCAATCCCGACCTCGAAATCGTCCTCGCCGACCCCGCCGGCTCGGTTCTCGCGCCGCTCGTCAACGAAGGAAAGAAAATCGAACCGGGATCCTGGCTTGTGGAAGGCATTGGAGAGGACTTCGTGCCTGCCATCCTCGATCTGGCGCTCGTTGACACGGCCTATTCCATTCCTGATGCCGAAGCATTCCATGTGGCCCGCGAACTTCTTCGCAAGGAGGGGATTCTCGCGGGATCCTCAACAGGCACTCTGCTCGGCGCCGCGCTGCGTTACTGCCGCGAACAGCCACGCGGAAGCGCGAAGCGGGTCGTCACCTTCGTCTGTGACAACGGGTCGAAGTACCTGAGCAAGATGTTCAACGATTTCTGGATGATGGACCAGGGGTTTATCGAACGCGAGAAGTACGGCGATTTGCGAGATCTCATCGCACGGCGGCATCTCGAGCGCGAGGACTACACGCTGAAGCCGGGCGCGCCGGTGCAGCAGGCGTTCAAGCAGATGCGCATGTACAACATCAGTCAGATGGTGGTGCTGGATGAGGGTGATCATGTGCACGGCATCATCGACGAATCGGATGTCCTGATTGCCGTGACCCACGATCGCGAGAACTTCAAGCGGCCGGTGAGCGACTTCATGACGCGCCGGCTGGAGACCATCGCGCCCACGGCGTCGGTCAACGACCTCATTCCGATCTTTCGCGCGGACCGCGTGGCGATCGTGAAGGACGGGGAGCACTTCTATGGCATCATCACGAAGACCGACCTGATCAATTATCTGCGGCAGCAGTTGGCGTAGGGTGGCAAACTCGACAGGTTGCTGAACTTCCCGCTGCGGGTCTGAAGGCGAGGACCGTGACCACCCCCAGCGCGTTTGTCCTCACGAGCAGGATCACAGTCAGGAGAAGGAGAAGCAGCACATCCCAGCGCGCGGGGCTGAGGCCCGCCAACTCAGCGGCGGAGGGGATCTGGGCCAGAACCAACCACCGCCGCCAGAGCAGCGAACACGAGAGACCGACGATGAGAATGCTGGGCACCGCGAAGCGCGCCGTGCGAGGAGGCACGAAGATGTCAATGGCTGTGAAGAGGTTCTGCAGTTCCGCCACATGCGCGCCGCTGTTGGCGATGAGCAGAAACGAAATATGCAGAGGCGCCTGGAGTTCGGCGATCACCTTGTCGCGCGCTTCGAGATCGGCCCGGTACCGGGCCTGCATCTCGGCGAATCGCCTTTCGAATTCCTCACGGGTGATGAGGCCATCTTGTGTCGCCTGACCATAGGCGTTCGTATCCTGCCACGCAATTGACAGCAGCGCGGCAAGAAAGGCCATGCGCACGTGCATGAGTTTTCTTCTTTGCAGAGAAGTTCCCAACAAATCAAATTGAATCGTGAACGCTCACACGCCGATCAGAAGCGCGGGCGGGCCGCGGCAATCGATCGATTCGATCGTGAGCGTTCGGTGGATAGTGTCCGCGATCGGTTCGGTCACTTCTGTCAAGGACACAGGAACCAGCGAGGTGACCGATTCCGCCGGAATCATCGGCGCATGCAACTGGATACACACTTGGCACGGCGAGTCGCCGTGATCGGATGGATCATCAGATGCGGCGTCGTGCCGTGGTCGCCAAAGAAGGCACTCTGCGATCGCTGCTCCAGGTCGTGGATGAAGCGCAGCGTGCCCGTCCCAAGCAGGACAAAGCAGGCGATCAACACGATGAACACGATTCGTCGCATGCCAGTCCACCAGCCTATCGAATCAGTTCGTCGCGTCAACCACCCACTCGAGGGCGCCATCAACCCGAGCACATGGCCTCATCGCCTTCAATTCCCTATCCTGTCGCCCATGTCGATCCTCGTGAACGGCGACACCACGGTTATCTGCCAAGGCATCACCGGCTCGGCGGGAGCTTTTCACACCAAGGGATGCCGCGACTACGGCACGCGCATGGTCGGCGGAGTCACGCCCGGCAAGGGCGGGCAAAGGGATGACAACCGCTTGCCCATCTTCGACACCGTCGCGCAAGCGGTGGGGGCAACCGGCGCGGAAGCGACAATGATCTTCGTCCCGCCGCCCTTCGCGGGCGATGCAATCCTCGAGGCCGCCGCGGCGGGCATCCGCATCATCTGCGCCATCACCGAAGGCATCCCGGTGCAGGACATGATCCGCACGAAGGCGGCCCTGCACGACTTTCCGGATGCAATGCTCATCGGCCCGAACTGCCCCGGCGTCATCACCCCGGGGCGGCGAGTCAAAGGTGAAGGGGCGAGCGCAACGTTCGAAGGCGGCTGCAAGATCGGCATCATGCCCGGGTACATTCATACCGCGAAAGCCGATGCGAAATCCGGCAAGGCGGTCGGCATCATCTCCCGCTCCGGCACGCTCACCTACGAAGCGGTCTGGCAGGCCAGCACCGCCGGCATCGCACAAACCACCTGCATCGGCATCGGCGGCGATCCCGTCAAGGGTCTCAACTTTATCGATCTGCTCGCGATGTTCAATGATGATCCCGAGACCGATGGCGTGATCATGATCGGCGAAATCGGCGGCAGCGATGAGATCGACGCCGGCGAATGGATCAATCAACACATGCGCAAGCCTGTGGCCGCATTCATCGCGGGTCGCACGGCTCCCAAAGGCAAGCGCATGGGTCACGCCGGGGCGATCATCGGCGGCAAGGGCGACACCGCGCAGGAGAAAATGGATGCCCTCCGCGCCTGCGGCGTCCACGTCGCGGAAAGCCCGGCGGACATGGGCGCAATCATGGCGCGGGCGCTAGGATTGTGAGTCCTGCTTCCCCTGCTATTACTTCGGGAGAGAGCCGGCGGTGAGGGCGTACCGTGATCCGCCGATCGCTTCCTTTGAGGAGGAACACGTGATTCACCCTTCATACATCCTTGCAGTATGTGCAACAGCGCTCGTCTCGCTTGTGCTCAATGGCTGCAGCAAGGATGAATCAACATCCAATGGTGCGACATTGTCACCACCTCCACAATCCGGCGATGGCAGTGCACCCGTGAGTCCGCCCGGAGATTCCGGGGCAGCACTCCCCCGCGGCGATCGCGCCGGCGACGATGAGCCTTACGCAGGGCCGGAATTCACCATCGATATCCTCGTGATGGAATCGTTCCCGGAGCAGTACGCCGCGCTCTTCAAGGTGACGACCAACACCGGCGGCTGGAACCTTTCGCTCGACCGCACCGCGTGGGAGGACGGCACACTGCGCGCCTTTCTGACCCTCGAAGGTCCGGGACCTGATGAGCTCGTGACCCAGGCGCTGGAGGATCACGAAGCCCGCTTCGCCGCGGGCACGAAGAAGATCGGGAAGGTGGAAGCGCTGGTGCGCATCACCCGCCGCAGCGAAGGCGGCGTCCAGCCCTATCGCCTCGCCGCGACGACGGGATCGAATTAGCCACCGATGAACACGGATGAACACAGATAGGACGGGTAGTTCCTATCCATTCTGAGAGTCTCCACGTTGCACGTGCAGGCGCGGTGAAATGCGCGAACCGCAGAAGTCGCATTGCCACCAGCCGCGCGAGTTCAGCGTCAATCCATGACGGCCGCATACAATGCACTCCCCGTTGGCGAGTCGGCGCCATAGAACGTGCTGAATGAGCGTGCATGGCCCCCAGAGCAGGATAATGGCTGCGAAGGCAGCAATCTCGACGATCAAGAATGGCCATGGACCAATGAGCATGATCAGAACTGCTCCCACGAGCACGACGTAAGACGAGACAATTGCAAATTTGGAATACCGGTGCCAGAGTCGCAGCATCGTCATCTCATCTGTGTTCATCCTTGTTCATCAGTGGCTAAAAAGGCCGGCGCAGTGGATTCAGCACGAGATTATCCCGGCCGAGGATGAGCAGGTCGGCGATGTCGATCGCTTCGCGGAAGCTCTCCTGCGCCTGCTCCACATCTGCGCAGTTCGGCAGCACCTTACCCTGCTCGAGATGTTCGACAGTCGGGATCGCATCGCTGCAGATCACCACCGTCGCCTTGCTCGTGGGCAGCAGCAGGCCGCACGTGCCCGGCGTGACGCCGTAGAGCGGAAACAGATCGACGCCTTCTGCGATTGAATCCGGCGCGGCTTCGCAGCGCTGAAGCAGCGCCACCTCCGGTTCGAGCACCTTCACAAGCTCCTGATCATCACCCTCCATCGCCTCGCGCAATCGCTCGATCAGGGAAACGCCGATACTCTCGCGCTCGCGCTCCGAGATCAGCCACTTCGCCCGCTCGAACGACGCCAGCCCCCGCCGCCGCAGCGGCTGGAACGAAGTCAGAAACACGTGCGTGATGTCCTGCGGCCCCAGGTTCGCCCGCTCGCGCAGCCTCACCGACAGAATCTGCGCCGGCAGAGAGGGATCGACGAGAACGCGCGACTCCCCCGCTTCGATCAGCGTCGTGGTGGCGTGCGGCGAGCGCACTTCCTCGCGCTCGTTCCACAGCGGGTGAGCCGCCATCGCGCCGATCGAGATGACCTTGTACCTGGCATCCATCAAATGCAACCACTGAGACACAGAGGCACTGAGAGGACAAAGGATCAGAAGTCAGAGGTCAGAAATCAGAGATCACAGTCGGGTGATCGTAAACCGGCGGTCGCGGCTCACTCTGCGCACGCTCTCAACGACAAGATCATTCCTCCTCTCTGTGTCTCTGTGCCTCTGTGGTTGCATCTTCACTCCGCCAGTTGATCGCTGGCGAATCCGCGCAGCGTGCTCCTGGGGTCCGCCAGCTTCTCGCGCAGCCGCTCGATCACCTGCGGCGACACCAGGTTCTTCAGCCGCTCCACCGGCCCGCCAAAGGCCGCGATCTGCTTGATCAGCGATGAGCTGGTGTAGGCGAAGGCCTCGCCGGTGACGATGAACACCGTTTCCACATCCGCGACGTTGCGGTTGGTGATGGCGATCTGGCACTCGTTCGCGACATCGGACGTGTTGCGGATGCCGCGCAGGATGGCCACCGCCCCCACCTCGCGCGCGAAATCGACGGTCAGCCCCCGGTACTGCTCCACGCGAACCGGGCACCCCCCTCCTGAATCCGGCGGTTCCACTTCGAGCATCTCGTTGATCAATTGCCGCGTGATCTCCAATCGCTCCGCGAAGGAGAAGAGGGCCGGCTTCTCCGGGTTGTGGCCGATGGCGACGATGAGCGAATCGAACATCCGCCGCGCCCGCCGGATGACGTCGAGGTGGCCGAGCGTGATCGGATCGAACGACCCGGGATAAATGGCGATGTGCTGGGGAGATTGACTCGGTTGAGGTGCGGCCACGGGGCGGATTGTATTCGCAAGCCCCAACCCGACCCGTCATTCCCAGCCGCCACCACCGCCGGTGCACTGGAGCGGGAATCCAGACCCACTTGACCCCGCACCTCCCAAAAAACCGCAAATTCTGGGGTGTCCGCCATTGACACTCGAGTGTGAGCCGTCTCCCCTCGTGCGCCCCCGGCCGCCACTGCCGTGTCCCCCGGCCGCCCTCGTATGGCTGCCCTGGCCCCTCGCACCGCCGCCCCCGGAAACTTCCGGGGGCGAGACTCACACCCGCGCGCGAGGAACCGCCACTGACGCGTCAACCATCGCCCCCGACGTGCCATCGTGCGGCGACCACGCCGCACGGTGCGCTCCGGAGCAGGCCGCGCTCACGAGTTGCGGCACTCTGTGCGCTCTTCAACCTTTCCGCCGCCAGTCCCTCCACCCCGCGCACCTGACAATCGAATCGCGCTGCGCCGAGGAAAGTTGCAGGCGCGTCCCCAGCCTTTCCGGGGGTCCGGGGAAAATTTCCTTCTTCCCGGGAAGGAGAGATTCGCCTGAAACACGAATAGAATGTGATGAAGCGCCGGCTCGATGTAATTGCTCTTCCATGGAGGCTGCCGATGTTCTTTCGATCAAGGAAATGCGAGCGTTGTCACAATCGTCGCGCGACGCGAAAACACGGCGATCGGAGACTGTGCGAACCGTGCTTCGCACGCGAGCGGGCGAATGAAGAAGATGTGCGTTTGTGCCCTGTGGATGGCGACCAGATGAAGAAGTTCATCGTCAAGGACATCGTCCTCGATCAGTGTCCCACGTGTCGCGGCTTCTGGCTCGATGGTAATGAAATGGCACAAATCAAGGAGCACGCGCGCAAGGAAGGCGAAGAGTTTGGAGCGGGCTTCATCGCGGGCATGATCATCGGATGAGCGCGCTCAGGCCTCCGCGCTCGCGGAGAATCACCTCCCCCAGCCGCACTCCGGACAGCCGGGACTGGTGGCTGGTGGCTCAACCCTCCCCCCTCTCAAGTCATACCCACACCGCGGACACCGGCCGCGCTTGATGCGGATGAACCGCTTCGCGCTCGTGAACCCGAAGAACACCCCGCCCCAGATCGCGGCGTAGGAGAGTGTGTCAATCAAAAAGCCGAACCACATGGGGTGACAGTGGTTCAACCAATCCAGATGCTCGTTTGTAGAACCAGACAGCGAAGCGAGACCTCCAGGAATCATCGTGTCGGTGCGCGCATATGAAAACGATCTGACTGGAAGACCACTCTCGACTAGGAGAATAAATGTAGAGGCTCCTCCCATGGATATGCCCACGAGGCTTCCGTCACTGCCCACCAAGTATGCATTGCCCGCATTAATGATGGTTGCGCCTAATCGCTCTGAACGCCAGCCTCCGAGCTTGCGTCGATATTCGCCACCGATTCCGTGTGCTCTCCAAACTGAATCGAGGTCTTCTGCCGGCAGAAGATCCCCGGACGCTTTGGTTGTGCTTGGCGCATATGCCATCTGAAACCCCCACGCCACGGCGACAGTCGTGATCGCGCCCCCGGTGAGGAGGATCAGGCAGAGCAGAATGCGGAGCGTCCAGCGTTTCAATGCAAAGACTTTATCCGCGTCCATCGGCGTTCATCTGCGGCTAAACCTTCCACTCCGTCTGCCGCAGCGTCGTGTCCACCTTCTGCTTCCATTCGATGAATCCCGGCTTGCCCATGAGGCCGAAGGTGGCCACCTTGCCGGTTTCAACTGCGGGCTGGTCGTAGGCATCGATGTTGAGCAGGAGCCCCGAGTACGCCGTCGCGACCTCCCACAACTGGATGAACTCGCCCACGTGATACGCGCTGAGTGTCGGGAAGGTGATGGTGAAGTTCGGCCGCTGACTCTCGACCAGCGCGTACTCCGTCGCCCGCTTCTCTGCGGCAATCAATTCGCCCAGCGTCCTGCCTTCGAGGTAGGCGAGGTTCTTCACGCCGAGATCGGCGGGGATGGTGAGGTCAGTTGCCCCCTCCCTCTGAGGGAGGGCCCCCGGATTCGGGGGTGGGTGCGACCCATGAGAAGATGCAACGCTCGACCCACCCCTTGCCCCTCCCTGGGAGGGAGGGGAATCGATTTCCGCGTGCGGGCGGGACGCCCGCACTCCCCAACTCTCAACCTCCACAAACCCGATCACCTTGTCGTTGGGTCCTTCGCGGTAGAGCTGCACCTGGCTGTGCTGATCGGTCGTGCCGAGGGCCTTGATGGGGGTGGCACCGGCGAAGACTTCCTTGCCGTCCTTGTCCACGCGCTTGCCCAGCGATTCCGCCCACAATTGCCGATACCAGTCGGCCAGCGAATAGAGCGCGTTGCAGTACGGCATGAGCACGTGGTTGCGCTTGCCGCGCCCGGGGGCCGCGAAGGTCATCAGCAGGAACGCGAGCATGGCGGCGGGGTTCTCGCGGAGGTTGTCGCTCCGGCATCTTGCATCCATCGCCGCAGCGCCATCGAGCAGCGCTTCGACATCAATCCCGCACATGGCTGCGCTGAAGAGGCCGACAGGTGAGAGGACGCTGAAGCGCCCCCCCACTCCATCCGGAACGGGCAGCGTGCGATAGCCCTCGCGGTCGCAGATCTCCCGCATCGTCCCCTTCCGGGGGTCGGTGATGGCGATGATGTGCTCTGCATGTTTCTCGCCCAGCGCATCTTTCAACATTCGCCGGGCGATCATGAACTGGGCTGCCGTCTCCGCAGTTTCGCCGGATTTGGAGATGACGTTCACGATTGTGCGCTCGAACTTGCGGTCATCTTTCTTCACGAAGTCGAGCACATCGCTGAGGAAGTGGGGATCGACGTTGTCGAGTACGAACAACCGAGGGCCATTGCGCCCCCCCCGGGGCGGGGGCTGGGCCGGAGTGCGCGGCAGCAGGTTCCATGTCGCGGGGCGCAGGGCATTGTGCAGAGCAATGTTGCCCAAGGCGCTGCCGCCGATGCCGAGGACGAGGAGATTCTCGGTTCGGTCGCGTTCTGCCTCGACGATCTCCATCACCGCGCGGATGTGTTCACCGCGCATGGGATCGAATGGCAGCAGCCGCCAGCGTTCCCACCCCGTTCCGCGCGTGGCTTCCAGTTGCCGGGTCAATTCCGCCATGCGCGGTGCGGCACGGTCGATCTCGCCGGGGTCGATGCCCTCGCCGCGGAGTCGCCCGGAGAGACAGTTCGCATATTCCAGCCCGATCGAGGATGGCATGGGGAGAGGATATCGCGCCCGCCATCGCAACACCCGGGAAACCGCCGGCGGTATAGTGAACTGGCGTGATCGGACCGCAGGAGCGAAGGAAGGATGGAGAACCCATGACCAGGATCAATCGAACCTCACTTTCTCTTTCGGGCGCGCTCGCGATGGGATGCGCGCTTTTCATCGGGGCCGGAGCGCAAGACCAGGCAGCCCAGGCGCCGGACCAGCCGGCTGCGCCCGAGACTGCGACAGCCGAGCGGCGGGATCTGACCCTGCGTGTTGATCTCGCCGGGCGCGTCGATTCTGAGAGCCGCCGCAAGGTGATGCTCGACCTCGATGCGTTTTCGGGGAATCTGGAGATCACCGAAGTTGTGGTGCGCTCGGGGCCGGTGAAGACCGGCGACGCGATCCTCACGCTCAATCCCGAGCCGCTGGATGAAGCGATCGAGGATGCTGACATCGCGCTCCAAGCCGCGCAGCAGACCTTCGACTTCGCGCAGCAGGATCAGAGGATCCTGGCTGAGGCGAACGCCATCCGCATGGAACGCGCCGGCGATTCAGCGGAAAACGCGCAACACGCTTTCGAGATCTTCGACCGCTTCACCGGCGAGCGCATCGTGCGCTCATCCGAATTGCGCGTGATGCAGAGCGAGTACTCACTCGCCGACCAGAAGGAGGAGCTGGCGCAACTGGAGAAGATGTACGAAGAGAGCACGCTGGCTTCGGAGACCAAGGAGATCGTCCTCGAACGCAACCGCAGGCAGATTCCCATCAGCGAGGAATATCTCCGGTTTGCGAAGGATGATCTTCTCATCGCGCGCGACTACACCTATCCGGACCAAAAGGAGGCGGTTGAGGATGCACTGCGCTTTGCGATGACGGAGCTCCAACATGCGCAACTTCAGACCAAAATGGCGGAGGCGCGCAAGATCACCGAGGTCGCCAACGCGCAACGAGCCCTTGAGAATGCCGAGGAACGGGCTGCCGATCTGAAGGCCGATCGGGAGCACACCACAGTGAGCGCGCCCGCCGACGGCCTGCTGACTTCCATCGCCCTCGTCGCGGGCGATCAGATTCGCGATGAGCAGGTGATTGCGGAGATCGTCGATCCTGAAGCCATGGTGGTGACCATGATGGCCCAGCCGGCCGACTTGCGCGTGCTTGCCGTGGGAGACAATGTGGATGTCACGTTCCCCGCCTATCCCGAAGTGATGCTGAGCGGCGAGGTGATTGACATCGCGGCGATCGGAACAGCGCAGGGAGAAGGGACCGCCTTTCCCGTCCGCATTGCGCTCAAGACTCGCGATCCCTTCGTGCGAATCGGCCTCAACTGCACAGTGCGCGCCAGCCGCACCATGAACAACGTGGTCACGCTGCCCACGAAAGCGGTGCACACGGTGGATGGCCGCCGCGTGTGCTACGTCATTGGGCGCAACGGCGCCCCGCAGGAGCGCGAGGTTGTCATTGGGCCGTCGGAGGGCGATTTCGTTCAGCTCATTCGCGGGCTCGCCGCGGGCGACTCGGTGCTCCTCAACAAACCGGAGCCACAGCAATGAGCAGGACTCTGTGCACGGCGGGCGCGCTGATTCTCGCCTCGGGCATGGCGCTGGGGGCGGTTCAGGACGTTGCGCCGCCGCCGCCACCTGATGCCGCGCCGCCCGCCGCGAATCCGCCGTCGCCTGTCGTCGCACCGGCGCGCACGCCGCGAGAAGCGCTGGACCTCGGCGTCGAATATCTCCTCTCAGTGCAGAATGAGGATGGGTCGTGGGGGTACTTTCACTCCACTCGCCCCTACGAGGTCTATCTCGACAACCTGTCATCGCATCGCGCCTTCCGCACCGCAACGACGGCGCTGGGCGTGATGGCGATGCACGCAGTGAGCGCGGACAACGAGCGCGCCCTCGCCGCCGCGAAGAAGGGATTGGAGTACCTCCTCACCGCGGAGCAGCCCGGCCGCGCCAGCGGCTCGACCTTCTACAACACGTGGGCCCACACGTATGCGATTGAGGCGCTGTCGATCCTCGCACAGGACCCCCGCTTCGCGGACAAACACGAAGCGATCAAGCCCATCGTCGAGCGCGAAATGCGCACGCTGGATGAGCTTCAGAACGCCACCGGCGGCTGGGGCTATTACGACTTCGGCGCGGAACTGGCGCATCCCACCGGCGAGGAATCGACCAGCTTCAACACCGCAGCCGCGCTGGTCGCATATCGTGAGGCCAAGAATGCCGGCTTTACGTTGAACGACACCGTGATCGAGACAGGCCTCGATTGTCTCGAACGGCTCCGGCTTCCCAGCGGCGCGTACATCTATGGTTTCGGGTCACGTTATGCGCAGACCGCGGGCTACAACCAGGTGAAGGGATCGCTGGGCCGTTCGCAGTCGTGCAACCTCGCGCTCTTGCTCTTCGAGCGGCCGGACATCGATCGACAAAATCTTCTCGATGGTCTGGACAACCTGCGCACGTTTCATTACATCATCGAGATCGGCCGCGGCCGGCAGTTTCCCCACGAGGCGTGGTATCAGACGGCGGGGTATTACTACTTCTTCGGCCACTACTACGCCTCGCGCGTCATTCACGAGATCGAGGAGTCGAAGCAGCGTGAGTACGCGGAGTGGCTGGCGGGCGTGATGGTGGCGACGCAGGACCCCGACGGCTCGTGGTTCGATTTCCCCTTCTACGGCTACTCGCGCGAGTACGGCGCCTCCTTCGCGGTGATGACGCTGAAGAACTGTCTGAATGTGCTGGAGCCGGAAGCGCCGGATGCAGCAGATGAGAATTGAATGTCCCCTGGGGACGCCGTTTCGGTTCCTCGCGGCCAGTTAGATTTTCGCCTCCTCAAAGGAGAACTGCACGCGGTAGGAAAGCAATTTCAGATTTTCGACTGCGGATGCCGCATACTTCACGCCATCGGGAAACTCCGCGGCGATCAGAATTCCACGAGCCGCCTTGCCGTCAATCTGCGCGTACCACCCGAGGTAGCGAGCGGTCTGGCCGATCGCCGAGTCCTTCGCTTCGCCCACCTTTACTTCGATGACAACGCGGTTGCCATCGACGTCTTGTGCGAGAATATCCACTCTACCGACGTCTGTGTTGACCTGCCCGCCGATCATCTGAAGTCCCGGCTCGATGCAGTCGAGATTGCTGACCAGATGATCCTCGATGTCTCGTTCGAGACTGATGGAGGTTTCCACCAATTCTTCAACCTTTGAGACATCGTCGTCGCCCTCGTGCGGCACCCACTCGTTCGGACCATGCTGCTGTTCGCTGTACAATTCGAAGGTCCCATCTGCATTGCGATAGAGGAACTTTTCGGTTGATGGATGATGGATGTAGGCCTTCGGTTGATTGACTGCACACGCGTACAGATGCGCTTGAAGCGTCGAATCCTTCCATCGTCCGGGGTGCTCTGCCTTGATGGCCTCTCGAATCTGATCGGAGGTCATTCTCCTCGCTTCCGCACTCGCAATTCGCTTGATTGCCTGTGCCATCGTGGTCATGCACCGGTCCTCCCTCAAAACCACCACGCCTTGCCGGGATTCTCCTCGATCATCACGCGACTCAGGTACTCAACCGCTTTCTCGAAGCCCTCGTTGATCGACATGAGTGGGTCTTCGTGCTCGATCGACAGCACGCCGTCGTAGCCGTAGCGCTTGAGCATGGAGATGAAGGGCTTCCAGAACTCGTCGCCGTGGCCGTACCCGACGGTGCGGAACGACCACGCGCGCTTTTTGAGATCCCCATATGACCGCGCATCGTTGTAGCCGTTCACCGGGCCTTCATATCGATCCAACTCAGTATCCTTCGCGTGGCAGTAGAAGAGCAGCCCCGCTTCGCCCAGCGCCCGGGCGGCCAGCACCGGGTCGATCCCCTGCCAGAAGAAGTGCGAGGGATCGAGATTGGCGCCCAGGGGTGTTGACCCCGATTTCAACCCCGCTGCCTTCGTCGCTGCTTCACTCAATCGGATAAGCGTGTCCGGGTTATACACACTGAAGCCCGGATGCGCTTCCCACGCGACCTTGACGCCATGCTCCCTGCAGAACTTCGCCTGCTCCGCCCAGTACGGAATCAGCACTTCTTCCCACTGGTATTTCTGAATCTCCGGATAGTCCGGCGGCCAGGCGCACGTCACCCAGTTGGGTGTGCGATCGTGTCTCGACCCGCCTGGACAACCAGAGAAGGTGATCACCGTATCGGTGCCGAGCCTGGGCGCGAGCTCCACGGCCGTGACAAACGCCTCGTGATCCTTCTTCGCGTGGTTCGCATCGGGGTGAACGGGGTTGCCGTGCACCGCCAGTCCCGAAACTTCAAGTTCGCGCTCCTTGAGCTTTGCCTTGATCACGTTCTGCATCTTTTCGGAACCGAGCACCTCGCGAGGGTCGAAGAATGGTGCTCCCGGATAGGCTCCGACCGGGATTTCGATGGCGTCAAGGCCGACATCGGCGCAATAGTCGAGTGCGCGATCGAACTCCATGCCGGTGAACAGGGCTGCCATGACTCCCAGTTTCATGGTGGGTGATTCCTTGCGGGATGTCGCGGCCATCTATTGACCGCGGGGGCTGGTTTCGAGGACTATAACCCGATGCTCAGATTCCAACATCTCATTCTGCTGGTCCTCTGCGGCCTGCTGGTCGGGGCCATGGTGGCGCCTCGGCCGCCCGTCCAGGCCGTTCAGCCGGCTTCCAAGCCAGGCGCCGAAGGAGCTGAGCAGGATGCAGCCGAATCCGAGCCCCGCACGCTCCAGCGCGTCGTCGTGCAGGTGGGCCGCTTCGAAACCGTGGGCGGTCTCATCGAGCGCGAGGAGCCGGACCTCATCGTCATCCGCGACGCGGTCACTGACGAAGTGCGCTCCTTTATGAAGAGTCGGCTGCTCAAGCTGACGCGCCTGGTGGATCCCAAGCCGGGTCAGAATGGAAGGGTGATCCTGACCGACGGCTCCGAGCGCGAAGGCATCATCATCGCGGATGAGTATGATCGCATCCTCCTCGATATCGAAGGCATCCGCACTCGATTCGATCGCGCGGTCGTTGATCGCGTCGAACTTCAGCCGACGCCCGAAGAACTCTACGAGCAGTTCAAGGCGGCGATACGCCCCGACATGTATGACCGGCGAATGGAGCTCTGTCAGTGGCTGTTCAATCAGCGGCTGTATGAGCTCGCCGAAAGGGAACTCCTTTCCCTGAAGGCCGATCGCCCTGATTATGCGGGCCTCGACCAACTTCTTCGCCTTGTGCAGGCCCAAGTTCTGCTGCTGCGCGATGAGAGTGTCGAGGAAGAATTCCCGATCGTTGAGGACGATCCGGAAGCCGAGCCTGAGACTGGACCCGTCGATGAACGCGATGTCCTGCCTGATGAACTGGTCAGCGCGGCCGACGTGAACATCATCCGCATTTACGAGCTTGATTTCGAAAACCCTCCGCGCGTGGCCATCGCGCCGGACACCATCCGCAGGCTCATCGAAAGCTATGCCTCGCACAGCGCCATTCCCGCCGATGCGGACGGCCGGGCGGCGCTCTTCCGCAAGGAGCCCATCCAGATCCTGCGTCTGATGTTCGAAGTTCGCGCGCGTGATCTCTATCCCGAGGTCGAGGTGCTCAGCGAACCCTACTCCATGAACCTCTTCCGCCAGCGCGTGCACAACACGTGGCTCATCAACAACTGCGCCACCAGCAATTGCCATGGCGGGGTCAATGCGGATCGCCTTTTCCTGCACCGGAAGAACTATCTCGATGAGCGCGTTCGCTACACCAATTTCCTGATTCTGGACCGGTTGGAACTGGATCCCGAGCACCCGCTCATCAATTACGACGAACCGATTCAGTCGCGCATCATTCAGTTCGCCCTTCCCGCGACCGAGGCCCGGGACCCCCACCCGGAAGTCCCCGGCTGGCGGCCGGTCTTCAATCGCGGAAACCGCCGGATGCTGGAGGAGGCAGTCGAGTGGATCAGGTCCATGTATGTCCCCAGGCCGCAATACCCGGTCACTTACGAGCCCCCGAGGCTGATTGACGAGTCGGCAACGGATACGGGCCCGGGCGGGGTAGACCGTTAGCCCGTGCCAAGGAACCCCGCAGCCGCCTCATGCGGAAGGAGAGGCATCGCCAGACTGTCTGGATTCCATCGCACTTGAGAGTCGTTTCGGCTATATTGGCCGATTCAGGTCCCGGGTCGGCCCAGCCACGACTTGATGGGTGGGTTCGGTTCGGTCCACGCCAAGAGTGACCACTCTCTCCCTTTGAGAAGGCAATTGCATGAGCATGCGACGCACGATCCAACTGTTCACACTCACGGTTTCAACTGGGTTTCTCTTCCTCGCCACTGCTTGCGAGGACAGTGAAACCAAGGCCGCAGTCGAGCGCGGGGAGAAGATTGCGGCCGCCAGTCGCTCGTACGGCGCCACACTGGCCGACCAGCAGCGCGAGCAGGCCCTCAACAGCCTTGCGAGCGATCTGGCAGCCGGTCAAACCTCACCGGATGCCGGGACGATCATTGAGGCGATCGCTGCTCGCGATGTGGCGGCGGGACATCTCACCCAGGCAGCCGTGCTTGAAGCAGCGAACCGCGGCGATCGGGCTGCAATGACCGGGATGGCCCGGGGCACGCTCCGGCTGGGCCCCATCGCGGATCGATATTCATCCTTTGACGAATCCGCGGGCGGTGCTGCGATCGACACCGCCGAGGCCGAGGCTCAGCAGACATTGCAGGCGGTGCAGGATGCGATCTCGAAGCTCGAGCGCCCGGTCGCCGATCTCGAATCGCAGAATCTTCAGGACCGCCAGGAAGTCGAGCGACTTCGCGCCCAGGCGCGACAGCTTTACGACAAGGCGTTTGAACTTGGCGACCTCAATGGATTCCCAGATTTCCAGAAGGCCGTCGATTTCGACAGGCAGGCTGATGCCATCGAAGATCGCGTCGTGCAGCGCGAGATCGAACTGCTCGATCTCACCTCCCAGCTTGCCTTCGCGCAGACGCAGGCCGTGGAGTTGCAGAAGCAGATCGATTCCGCCCAGCAGGCTCGCACTTCCCTCGAAGACGCTGCCGGCCAGCATCAGCAGAGCGCGACCAGCATGCAGGGTCGCACGGGTGATATCAGCCGGGCGTTCAACGAGGCCATGCAGCGCGTGCAGGAGCGGATGGATACGCTGGCCGGAATCTATAATGGCGCTGCGGCCAAGCTCGATACCGCCATTTCCAAGGCGGCGGGTAAAGGCGGCGGCATCGTGAAGGTGCGGGCCCTGCAACTGAAGGGCGAGCTGTACGACGCCAAAACGCGTGGATTGGCCGATCACATCGCGTTGCTGGCGACGCTCAGCAGTGCCCAGAGCATCGGTGATGCGTCGCAGTTCCGCAGCGCGGTGACTGGCGCGACGGCGAGTCTGGAAGAGGCAAGCGCCGCCGCCACCGCGGCCTATCGGGAGGCTTCGCAGACCTTGGGCGCGGTGGGCGCGAACCCGCAGCAGACCTCGCGGCTGAAGCAGCAGCTTGATGCCGCGGCTGGCGGCGCCACCTCCTCGACCGCCCCAGCGCCGATGCAGCCGGAAACTCCGACCGGCGAGCCGCCGGCAGACGCCCCCGACGAGGCCGGTGGTGCTGGCGCGGCGGATCAGTCCGATTCATGATGAGAGAGGTTTCGCGTCGCAATCGTTGCGTTGCGTTTCATCATGTGCAGCTTGGCGCGCTTCATTGATGAGCGCGTGAATGCGGCCCGGCGCTCGTCCTCCGTCCAGTTGAGCACCGCCAAAAGGTCGAACGAATCCTGCCGCGGTGCATACGCGGAGTTGACCTCGGCGTGCGACGATCGCCCCGTCGGTTGATTGTGGGGACAGACTTCCTGACAAATGTCGCAGCCGAATACCCAGTCCCCCATCGCCTCGTGATACTTCGGGTCGATCGTCCCCCTGTGCTCGATCGTGAGATACGAGATGCACTTCGTGGCATCGACCAACCACCCGCGCTCGACGATGGCGCCCGTCGGGCAGGCATCGATGCAGCGCGTGCACGAGCCGCACGGGTCGGGCGGCGCCGGTTCGTTTGGCGCGATCTCCAGAGTCGTGATGATCTCGCCCAGCAGAATGTAGCTGCCCACACCGCGCTGAATGAGGAGGGTGTTCTTCCCGACCGCTCCCAGTCCGGCCCGCTGCGCATGCTCGCGCTCCAGCACCGGTGCGGTATCGACGCAGGCGCGGAAGACGTGCTGAGGAAACATCGCGCGCAGCTCATCGGCCAGCGCGCGAAGCCGCTTCTTCATCACAAGGTGATAATCATCGCCGCGCGCGTATCGCGCGATTCTCCCCCTCTGACTCCCCTCTCTCCCGGGGAGAGGGGCTGGGAGTGAGAGTGCATTCGAACGGCTCTCCACATCCGCACCCACTGGCACCTTGCCCTCTCCCAGAGGGAAAGGGACCAAGGTTGAGGGCGCTTCCAATTTTGGCGTTGCCGCTGCGCGGGACCTTCGGTGAGCGGCGTTTTGGCGTTTTGGCGTTTCAATGTGATACCGATCTGCCACGCAGATGATCGATCGCGCCCCCGCGACCAGCACGCGCGGGTCCAGCCGTTGCTCGATGTTGCGGGCCAGGTACTGCATCTCGCCGTGCCGGCCCTCGGCGATCCAGCGGAGATAGCCGTCGCGGTACACCGTCGGCCCGGCCCGGCAAACGCCTGCCAGAGCGAAGCCAAGGTCCCGGCAGCGGGCGAGAATCGCGGTTCGCGCCCGTGTGGGAGTCAACATGAGGGTGAGCGTCGCCATTCGGCACCATCCTATTCTCCAACTTTTGAGTTCTCGCCTTCCGCGCGAGCCCCCTTCCGCCGGCGGTCGATCCTCGATATCATGAATTCAACCCGATCAGAGAGGACGCCGGCATCATGGGGATTCTTCGAAAGCACTGTTGCAAGGCCGCGCTTTGCGCGTTGGTGACATGCACTGTCGTCGCGACGCTAACCGGCTGCGGAGGCAGTGGGGGCGAGGCATCGACATCGCAGGCCCGGCCGGTCGATCCCCGATATGCGAGCGCTGATGCCCTCTGCGCGGAGATCAACTCGATCACGGCGGACATTCAGCAGGCGGGCAACATTGTGCGCGCCAAAGAGCTTCTCAATCTCATTCACACCGAAACTCCAGCGCAGCAGCGATTCGTCGGCATCATTCGAAATATCGAGCCGGTGGTCGATGTTTTCGAAGCGGCGATGACGCGCTTCGGCCAGCGCGACATGCTCCTCCAGGGCATGCGCGATGCGATGGTCCAGGAAGGCATGAACCCGGACGCACCGGAATCAGCCAGCGTCGTGGAGAACTCCGGCCGCCGCGCCATCGTTCAGTTTCCGAGCTGGAAGGAGACCGGCGAAGCGCTGCACCTTGTCGAGGCCGAAGGCCGCTGGTGGATTTCGGGGTACACCTTCGAATACGACCCGTCATTTCTCGAGCTCATGTCCGGCCCGGATGCGCCTGTGGTCGAGCGGTTCTTTCAATCCATCGGCCGAGAAGCCCGCACGATCAGCGACCAACTCGCGGCAGGGCAGTACGCGACGGAAGAGCAGTTCGGCATGGCCATCCTGGGCGCGTTCATGAAGATCACCGCAGAGAACCCCGACGCCCAAGCAGTCATGAAGAAGCTCGCCGACAAATATGGCCCTCCAGGCGGATTCGCGGCTCAGTGAACGCACGCGGCGCCGAAGTTGCCTTCAATTCCCCACCCGCACCAGCCGTGCATATTTCAAAATCAGCGTCTTGCGCCCCACCTGCGTGAACGCCACCCGCGCGCGGGCTCGCTCGCCACGGCCTTCCATTTCCTCGATCCGCCCGAGGCCGAACTGCGGGTGCCGCACCATCGAACCCACTGCAAGAGCCGTCTTCGACTCGACGTATGGATCGTGATCGACGGCATCGACATCCCCGCGGTCGATGCGGCGGCCGTTGCGCGCCTCCAGCGCCTCGCTCGGTTCCCCCGCACCATCATCGCCGAACTCATCCTCGTGAGAGAGATCGAGCATCTCGACATGCTCGTTCGGCAGCTCGCGGAGGAACTGGCTCATCATGGTTCGCTCGCGGAGGCCGCGATGCGTCCGCAGCGCCGCGCTGGTGAGCATGAGGTGGCGCTCAGCGCGAGTGATGCCCACGTAGCAGAGCCGCCGTTCCTCCTCGAGGTGATGCTCGCCGTCCATGGCGTTGCTGTGGGGCAGCAGGCCCTCCTCGAGGCCGATCATGCACACCACGGGAAACTCGAGGCCCTTCGCGGCGTGCAGCGTCATCAGCGTCACCGCCCCGCTCTCGGGGTTGATCATGTCCGCATCGCTCACCAACGCGATCGATTCCAGCCACGCCGTCATGGTCTGCGCCAGCGAAGGAGCCGGCCCCAGTTCCAGGGGCGGGACGAACTGGACCGCTGATGAAATCAATTCCTCCAGGTTCTCGTAGCGGTCCTGATCCTCATCCGACTTGGCATGGCGGTACATCGCCTCGAGGCCGGACTCGCGGATGATCAATTCGACAATGTCCTTGAGCATCGTTTCGCTTTGCTCCCCCTCCCTCTGAGGGAGGGGGCTGGGGGGTGGGTACAGCGCACTTGGTTGATCGTGGTCCGACCCACCCCCTGACCCCCTCCCGGGATGGGAGGGGGAATTGTGGAGAATGGATCCGCTTGAGGTTTCGCGCCAGAGCGCGTGCCGCCAGCGCTCGATCATCTCGACAAACTGCGAAACCGCGCGGGCCGGCTTCGGACCGACATCGCGGATCGCATTCACCTCGCGCATGACCTCAAAGAGAGTCAGATTGCGGTTGAAGGCGTAGAGTTCGATCTTTTCGAGTGTCGTGCGCCCGATGCCGCGCGGCGGTGCGTTCACGATCCGCCGCAACGATACCTCATCGCCCGGGTTGGCCAGCACGCGCGCATAGGCAAGCGCATCCTTCACCTCCTGTCGCTCGTAGAAGGCGGTGCCGCGCGCGATCACATGCGGAATGCTGTGGTGCCGGCAGTGCTCCTCCATCACGCGCGACAGGGCATTCACGCGATACATCACCGCCATGTCCTTCCACGCGATCCCCTCCTCGCTCCGCGCCAGCAATTCATCCACGACAATCTCCGACTCGTGATGCTCATCGCGGCAGCAGACCACGCGCGGCCTTTCGCCTTCCGGATGGTCTGTGAATAGATCTTTGTGCTTGCGCTGGCGATTGTGGCGGATGAGACGATCCGCCGTGGCCACGATGTGGCTCGTGGAGCGGAAGTTCTGGCCCAGCGGAATGATCTTCGCCTCCGGATAGTGCGTTTCAAAGTCGAGGATGTTGCGGATATCCGCGCCGCGCCAGCCGTAAATCGACTGGTCCGGATCGCCCACCACGCAGATGTTGCGGTGCTTCGATGCCAGCGTGTGCGCGATCACGAACTGGGCATGGTTGGTGTCCTGATACTCGTCGATGAGGAGATACTGATAGCGGTCCTGCAGCTCTTCGCGCACGCGCTGGTTGTCGCGCAGCAGGTGGGCGACGCGGAGAAGCAGATCGTCGAAGTCGAGCGCGTTGGCCTTGCGCAGAATCTCCTGGTAGGCCGCGAACGCCTTCGCCACGCTGCGCGTGAAGAAGTCGCTCGCCTGCACTGCGTACATCGCCGCATCAATCAGCTTGTTCTTTGCATCGGAAATGTGGGCATGGACACTTCCGGGGGTCCAGTTCTTCGAATCGAGGCCGCAATCCTTGAGTGCCTGCTTGATCGCAGCGCGCTGATCGCCGGCGTCGTAGATCGAGTAATTCTCCGTCAACCCTGCCTCGCGCGCATGGCGCCGCAGCAGGCGCGCGCAGAGCGAGTGAAAGGTGCTCACCGTCAATCCGCGGCGGCCCGGCACATCCGCCGGCACGATCGCGTCGATGCGGTTGCGCATCTCGCCCGCGGCCTTGTTCGTGAAGGTGAGCGCCAGAATGGACCAGGCGGGGATGCCGTTGGCGACCAGCCAGGCGACGCGTCGCGTGATGACCCGCGTCTTGCCCGATCCGGGCCCCGCCAGCACGAGCAGCGGGCCCTCCAGGTGCCTGACCGCGGAGGCCTGCGCCTCAGTCAATCCGGCAAGAATGTCGTCCTCCATGGGCATCGACAGATCGTACTCGCTTGGTTGGGTCAGCTTTTCCCCCGGCCCTGCACCGGACTTTCCGGTGGTTATCCACAATATCTTGGGCCGCCGACAAGGTACAACAGGTTCTCCACCCCACCGATTGATAGCTGGACAGCCGCATTGATGGCGGTAACCTGTGCTGTGTCAATGATTTGTCGTCCGGAACGCAAAAACTCCACATTCGGTGGATTTTGGACCTTGAATCCACAATAGGTGGTAGTACGATCATGCTTGGCCTATGATCTGCCGATGATGGGAAACGGCGGATCCGGTGGCGAAGGGAGTGTGGGCAATGGGAGTCCTCTGCGACACACAGATTCGGGAATTGATCGGGATCGAACCGTTCGAAGACAACGTGAAGCGACATCGCAAGGTGTCCTTCGGCGTGTCGTCGTATGGCTACGACGTGCGGGTCGGTTCGATTTTCAAGGTCTTCACCAACGTCTCGCGCACGGGCGGCCAGACCATCGTCGATCCCAAGGACTTCAGCGATGACATGTTCATCACCATCGACGTGCGTAACAGCGGCAAGGATCACATCGTCATCCCACCCAACTCCTTCGCGCTGGCGGAAACGGTGGAGACGATCAAGGTGCCGCGGAACGTGCTCGCGATTTGCGTCGGCAAGTCCACCTACGCGCGCTGCGGCATCATCGTGAACGTGACGCCGCTCGAGCCCGAGTGGCGCGGCAAGGTGACGATCGAGATTTCGAACACCACTCCCTTGCCCGCCAAGATCTACGCCAACGAAGGCATCGCGCAGGTGATCTTCATCAAGGCCGACCGGGTGTGCGCGGTGAGTTACGCCGACAAGGGCGGCAAATACCAGGACCAGACAGGACTGACACTGCCGCGGGTGGATTGAACGCACTCACCACAGAGGCACAGAGAACACGGAAGGAAGAAGCAGACATGAGCTTTCGACGATCAAATTCGACTCTGAAGAAGGGTGATGCAGTGTCGATCAGGCCATCGCATCGGGATGGTCACTCAGGACTTGGAACTGTCCAAGGTCGATCTGACCTGCTTGTCGGATGCTGGTTCCAAGGGACACGGACGGAGTTGTGGGAAGGAAGCCGACCCTACTACGTCGAAATCGCGAGTGGCGATGTTGTTCCGATTAAGCGCTGCCGACTTGAACTTGCCAGAAATTGAGTGGGTGAACGGTGAGATCTGTGATGCATGAATGCTCAACGCCGCTTCACGAAGGCCGGAATTGACGTGTACCGCACTCTGGAGTGAGCCCGCATTTTAGAAGGTGAACCATGCCCGACATGAACGAACCAATCGACGCGGACGCCGGGCTCGCGGCCATCTTCGACTTCTCCTTTCGGCGCTTCATCACCCTCTCGGTGATCAAGGTGCTCTTCATCCTCGGCATCCTGCTCATTGCGCTGGAGTGGGTGGCGCTGATGATCGTGGCGTTCACGACTGCTGGCGCCCTGGCCGGCATCGGCGCCCTGCTCATCGGCACCATCGGGGCCTTCATCGCCGTCATCTTCCTCCGCGTCTGGCTCGAACTCATCGTCGTGATCTTCCGCATCGGCGAGAACACCAGCAAGCTTGTGGAGCAGCGTGGTCCCGCAAGCACCCCCGCCGCCTGAGACGCGACCGTCTTGTGTTTTCTCTCTGCTTACAGCCAAAAGCCAACAGCTCTCCAAGGTGTCCCATGAAGGTTGAACGACGATTCACGCAAGCCGGCCGGGACGTGTACACCACCGTCGAGTGGGCGCAGCGCACCAGTCGCATCGCCAACGCGGATGGCTCGGTGGTCTTCGAGATGAAGGATGCCGAGATTCCCAAGCAGTGGTCGCAGCTCGCCACCGACATCATGGTGAGCAAGTACTTTCGCAAGGCGGGCGTGCCGGAGAATGGCGGGCCGCGCGGAATTGCGGCGGGGAGTGTGGGCGTCCCGCCCGCAACAATTGGTAGCCGCGAAGGCGGCGGCCGGGACGGCCGCACTCCCCAATCTCCAACCGGCCCGGAGCGCAGCGCTAAGCAGGTCATTCACCGTCTCGCGGGCTGCTGGGCCCACTGGGGCGAAAGGCACAGCTACTTCGACTCGCCCGAGGATGCCGAGGCGTTTTACGACGAGCTGGCCTACATGATGCTGCACCAGATGGCGGCCCCGAACTCGCCGCAGTGGTTCAACACCGGCCTCAACTGGGCCTACGGCATCAGCGGGCCGGCCCAGGGTCACTACATCGCCGATCACACCACCGGCAGGGTGACGCTCGCGGACGATGCCTATTCGCATCCGCAGCCACACGCCTGCTTCATCCAGTCGATCAACGATGACCTCGTCAACCCCGGCGGCATCATGGACCTCTGGGTGCGCGAAGCGCGGCTGTTCAAGTACGGCTCGGGCACCGGGACGAACTTCTCCAAGCTCCGGGGCGAGAACGAGAAACTCTCCGGCGGCGGCAAGTCGTCGGGACTCATGTCCTTCCTCAAGATCGGCGACCGCGCTGCGGGCGCGATCAAATCCGGCGGAACCACTCGACGGGCCGCCAAGATGGTCTGTCTCGATGTCGATCATCCCGATATCGAGGCCTTCGTGAACTGGAAGGTTCGCGAGGAACTCAAGGTGGCGGCGATGGTCGAAGGGATGAAGAATCTGCCCGCGGATCAGCAGGCGCTTGCGTCTTCGCTTCACCTTCATCTCGATTACGACTTCAACGGCGAAGCGTACACGACGGTGTCGGGTCAGAACTCGAACAACTCGGTGCGCTTGAGCGATGCCTTCTTCGACGCCGTCGATCAGGATGCGATGTGGACGCTGACCCGGCGCACCGACGGCAAGGTGAGCAAGGAAATCAAGGCCCGCGAGCTGTGGAGGCAGATCTGCTTCGCCGCATGGCGCTGCGCTGATCCCGGCCTGCAGTATGACAGCACCATCAACGCGTGGCACACCTGCCCCGCGGGCGGGCGCATCAACGCCAGCAACCCGTGCAGCGAGTACATGTTCCTTGACAACACGGCGTGCAACCTCGCCTCGCTCAATGTCCTGACTTTCTTCAATCCGCAAACACGCACGTTCGACCTCGCGGCCTATGAGCACGCCATCCGGTTGTGGACGATCGTCCTCGAGATCTCGGTGCTGATGGCCTCCTTCCCCTCGCGCGAGATCGCCGAGCTTTCGTGGAAGTATCGCACGCTCGGACTGGGATACGCCAATTTGGGCGCCATGCTCATGCAGGCGGGGATTCCCTACGACAGCGATGAAGGCCGCGCCATCTGCGCTGCGCTCACCGCCATCATGACTGGTCGTTCGTATGCCACGAGCGCCGAGATGGCAGCCGGCCTCGGCCCGTTTCCCGGTTTCACGGAGAATCGCGAGCACATGCTGCGCGTCATGCGCAATCACCGTCGCGCCGCGCAGGGCGCCTCGGAGACCTATGAAGATCTCCGCACGCCGCCCGTTCCGATCGATCACGCGATCTTTCAGAGCGGCCGCCTCAATCTTGTGAACTCCGGAGACCTCCTCAACCGCGCGGTTCGCGCGTGGGAGGATGCCATCTCGCTTGGCGAACGCCACGGGTATCGGAATGCCCAGACCACCGTCATTGCTCCCACCGGCACGATCGGTCTGCTCATGGACTGCGACACCACGGGTGTGGAGCCGGATTTTGCGCTCGTGAAGTTCAAGAAACTTGCGGGCGGCGGTTACTTCAAGATCGCCAATGATTCCCTGCGGCCAGCCCTGCGATCGCTCGGGTACGACCAGCAACAGACTGACGAGATCATCACCCATGTCATGGGGACGCTTTCGCTCGAATCCCAGTTCGCGGTGTTTCTTCGAAGCAAGGGTTATCGCAGCGAAGACCTCATCGCAGTCGAGAACGCCCTGCCCACCGTATTCGAGCTTTCGATGGCGTTCAACGCGTGGTCGATGCCCGAGCATGTCCTGCGCGAACTCGGCATCGATCCCGTGGCCGCTCAGAAGGATCCATCTTTCAACGGCCTCCGCGCCATGGGGATGTCCCGGGCCCAGATCGATCTCTTCAACCAGGTCATCTGCGGGACGCAGACAGTCGAAGGCGCACCACATCTCAAAGGTGAGCACCTGGCCGTCTTCGACTGTGCCAACAAGTGCGGTAAGATCGGTCGAAGGTTTATCGCCACGGAAGGCCACATCCGCATGATGGCGGCGGCGCAGCCCTTCATCTCCGGCGCGATCAGCAAGACAATCAACCTGCCCAATGAGGCGACGGTCGAAGACATCGCCGCGTCATATCGTCTTTCGTGGGAACTCGGCCTCAAGGCCAACGCGCTCTATCGCGACGGCTGCAAGCTCAGCCAGCCCCTCTCGACGAAATCCGACATCGGCGATGGGGAGGATGAGGAGGATCATCGCGCTGTGGAGGACGCCCTGGGGGAAGTTTCATCCGACGTTGCGGCAGCGGCGGCTGCGGCGGCGTCTGCGATCTCGACGTCATTGACATTCTTCGAGTCCCGCGCGAGCATGGGCCCAGCCACGATCGAACCTAAACCTGAGCCGATTGCGGAGCGGGCGCCTGAGCCGCGCTACATCGATCGCATTGTGGAGCGAATCGTGGAGCGCCCTCTGCGCCGCCGCCTCCCCGACACACGCGAATCGATCACGCACAAGTTCAACGTCGGGGGCCACGAGGGATATCTCGTCGTCGGTCTCTACGACGACGGCTCGCCCGGCGAACTCTTCATCACCATGGCCAAGGAGGGGTCCACCATCGGCGGGCTGATGGATTCCCTCGGCACGGCGATCAGCGTGGCGCTGCAATACGGCGTCCCGCTGACGTCGCTGGTCAAGAAATTCGAACATCAGCGCTTCGAGCCGATGGGCATGACCACCAACTCCGACATCCCCTTTGCAAAGTCCCTGGTCGATTACATCTTCCGGTGGATGGGGATGCGCTTCATCGAAGGGTACCGCGATCAGAACGCCCCGCAGCGGAGCAACGGCAAGCCGCGCGCCACAGAGTCGGCCGGTGCTGCCCGGTCAGATCTTGCTGAGCACGACGACGACGATGATGCGGTGACGCTCGGTCGTTCACTTGCATCCAGCCACGATCGCGAAGACCGCGTGTTCGATGACATTGGGGCACGTCAGCCTGCAAACCCGTCGCCTGTGATTCCAGGGCCCCTGCCAACGTCTGATCGCACGGAACCTGTGAGCGGCGGCCGAATTCTCTCCGCCACGCGCATCGACATCGCACATCGAGAAAAGGTGATTTCAATTGAGCAGACCGGTGTCGTGAGCCAAGCCAATGCCGCGCTCATGGGCGATGCGCCCGCGTGCGACGTCTGCGGCTCGATCACGGTGCGCAGCGGCACGTGCTACAAATGTCTCAACTGCGGCAACTCCATGGGGTGCTCATAGGAGAACTTGAATGCGACACCCTTTAAGCTACCACACGACCTCCGACTCCAGGAGCAACGAACCACCAACAACGAACGACGAGCATTGACAATGTCTCGATCGACGACACCACGCTCCGGCCGTTGATCGAACATGCAGCCGCGATGAAAGGCGGGCCCGGATGAACCATATCGGCGGCGAGTGGATGGACCCTTCTTGCAACCGATCGGAGAACGCATGGATAGGGCCAACGGATACCCAAGGCGCGCTCCGCCCGTTCGCAAAGGAACGCTGACGGGGGAAACAGAGGTACACCAGCCCGCCTTTCATCGCCATTTGAAATCATGACAAGTGAAATCAATGAACAAAGTCACGGGCAGAGATTCGTGGAGCGGTCTCAGGTCCATCCTGAATTGGCTGCATTTGCTGAAGGTCTGACTGGCGCGGGTGCAACGCTCGCGCCTTGATAAGGAGAAGCCCGCCTCCCTCAGGTCCCACACACTCCCCACACGTGGGCTTCTCCTTCCCCTCCTGCCCCGGGCGGTCCCCACCACTGCCCGGGGTTCTTTTGCGGGGTGTGCGCCCGCCGGCCCATCGATTCACAATCCACGCTCGCCATCGCCTCGCCCTCGCCGGCGGCGCAAAACAAAAAACCCCGCGGAGCGGACTCCGCGGGGGTGCCTTCTATCGATCAGGCCGGTTGGACGGCTCGACCCATCCTCAGTGGTTCACCTGGTGTATCGAACGGAGCGTCGCAAGCGGGATCGTCAGGCGTTTTTTCGGCTGGTCATTCAACTCGAGACTGATCCATTCGACCGGCCGGGACGGGTGGATTCAGTTTTCCGATGATTGACCGACAAACCTACCACGAGCGGTCGCGGTCGCGATCGCGATCGCCGCCACGGCCGCCGCCCCGTCCGCCGCCGTAGCCGCCGCGTCCACCGCCACCACCGCCGCCGCCATACCCGCCGCGTCCACCACCGCCGAAGCCGCCACCACCTCCGCCACCGCCGTATGCCGGCTTGGGCTGGCGCTCGCGCGCTTCATTGACCGTGAGGGTCCGGCCGTCAAGCTCCGAGCCGTTGAGTGCCTCGATGGCCTTCTTGCCCTCCTCAGGGTTGGGCATCTGCACGAAGCCGAAACCGCGCGACCGGCCGGTGGCGCGATCCATGGGGATCGTCACCTCATCGACCTGGCCGTACGCGGAGAAGGCGTCAGTCAGCGACTGCTCGGTGGTGGAGTAACTCAGGTTTCCGACATAGATACGAAGCATCACAAACACTCCCTGCTTGGGAGCCGGCCGTGGTTCCGAACAGACGCGACGCGGTTGTTCAAGATCGTGCAGGCAGCCCGAGCGGCGAAAAGAAACTGCGATCCGCCTGAGGCGGACCAGGACGACATGCCGGCGCCCGAATGCGCCTGCAAGGACAGGTTCATCATTGCATGGACCCGGTGTTCGTGCAAGTGGGTAGGCCAACGGAATCCTCGTCCAAGGACCGGAGATCGACCCCCCTTGGAGCCAAAAAACGAAGCGGCCTCCGGTGGCGGCAAGCCCCCGGAGGCCGTAGAAGTCGGCGACGACCTACTTTCCCGCGGTGCAGTATCATCGGCGGCCCGGACTTTACTTCTGAGTTCGGGATGGGATCAGGTGTTTCCCCGGACCAATGGTCACCGACAAATCCGCCGGTCGGGGTTGGCCGGCCGGCGGGCGATGTCAATTCAGGCAGTTGGTTGGTTGAACAGGGGGTGCGTGCAAATTTGAGAGATTGACGAGCGTTTGAGCGGGTGCCCGACCGGACTCGCGGGTGAGGCGAATTCCGGTAGGAGCGACCAAGTCGTTGACCGTTCGCACCGGTAAGCTCAAGACATTTCTGTCCTTACACTTCCAGCCGATTAACCCGGTCGTCTTCCGGGGGTCTCTCGGGCCGAAGCCCATGCAACACTCATCTCGAGGGGTGCTTCCCGCTTAGATGCTTTCAGCGGTTATCACTGCCCCACTTAGCTACCCAGCGCTGGACCGAGCGGTCCAACTGGCACACCAGGGGTGGGTCCCTCCCAATCCTCTCGTACTAGGGAGGAGTCCTCTCAGTGTTGCAACGCCCACGGCAGATAGGGACCGACCTGGCTCACGCCGGTCTGAACCCAGCTCGCGTACCACTTTAATCGGCGAACAGCCGAACCCTTGGGACCTCCTTCAGCCCCAGGATGTGATGAGCCGACATCGAGGTGCCAAACCGCGCCGCCGCTATGGACGCTCGGGCGCGATCAGCCTGTTATCCCCGGGGTACCTTTTATCCGATTAGCAACGACCCTTCCACACGGGATCGCTGGATCACTAGAGCCCACTTTCGTGACTGCTCGAGGAGTATCTCTTGCAGTAGAGCCGGCTTGTGCTCTTGCACTCGACGCACGGTTTCCAACCGTACTGAGCCGACCTTTGCGCTCCTCCGTTACATTTTTGGAGGAGACCGCCCCAGTCAAACTGCCCGGCATACACGGTCCCTCGCCCGGCTTCACGGGTATCGAGGTTAGGTCACAAACATAAACAGGGTGGTATTTCAACGTTGGCTCCATCCCGGCCGGAACCGGAACTTCAACGCCTCCCACCTATCCTACGCAGTTCAGGCTCATGACCAATATAAGCCTGCAGTAAAGGTCCACGGGGTCTTTCCGTCTTGCCGCGGGTAGGCGGCATCTTCACCGCCACTACTATTTCACCGAGTTGGTGGTGGAGACAGTGCTCCAGTCGTTACGCCATTCATGCGCGTCGGAACTTACCCGACAAGGAACTTCGCTACCTTAGGACCGTCATAGTTACGGCCGCTGTTTACCGGTGCTTCGGTCGCCAGCTTTGGGGAACAAGTCCCCTAACCGACTTCCTTGACATTCCGGCACCGAGCAGGCGTCACACTGTATACGTCCTGTTGCCAGTTAGCACAGTGCTGTGTTTTTGATAAACAGTCGCCAGAGCCTTTTCTCTGCGCCCTCCCGCCGAAGCGGGGAGGGCCCCCTTCTTCCGAAGGTACGGGGTCAATATGCCTAGTTCCTTCACCACCATTCTCTCGAGCGCCTGAGGCTTTTCGCCACGCCTACCTGTGTCAGTTTGAGTACGGATCTCGTGATTGTCACCGGACGGCTTTTCTTGGAACCGATCCACCTGACGTCGGCCACGAGGACCTGCCCGCTTCACTGGGCCGTCAAGCTTCACGATCCGTCACGCCGGATCAACCGCACACGAGAGGGCCGGAATATTAACCGGCTGTCCATCGACTACGCCTTTCGGCCTTGCCTTAGGACCCGCCTAACCCTGGGCGGATTTACCTTCCCCAGGAACCCTTAGGCATTCGGCGAGAGGGATTCTCACCCTCTTGATCGTTACTTAAGCCGACATATTCACTTCCTGTCGCTCCAGAGACCCTTCCGGGACCCCTTCACTGCTGACAGGAACGCTCTCCTACCAATCACCCATCCCGAAGGACGGGTCGATTTCGCAGGTTCGGTACAGATCTTATTCCCGTTCATTTTCGGCGCCGGATTCCTCGACCAGTGAGCTGTTACGCACTCTTTAAATGGTGGCTGCTTCTAAGCCAACATCCTGGCTGTCACGGCAATCCGACTGCCTTTCGAACTGAGATCTGTTCGGGGACCTTACCTGGCGATCTGGGTTGTTTCCCTTTTGACCGCGGAGATTATCCCCCGCAGACTGACTCCCTCATCATCACGCACGGTATTCGGAGTTTGATTGGAGCGGGTATCCGGGTAGGACCCCGGCCCCATTCAGTCGCTCTACCCCCGTACGTCGTCATGAGAGGCTAGTCCAAAAACTATTTCGGAGAGAACGAGATATCTCCCAGTTTGATTAGACTTTTACTCCTCCCCACAGCTCATCCCCTAGCTTTTCAACGCTAGTGAGTTCGGTCCTCCAGGCGGTGTTACCCGCCCTTCAACCTGGCCATGGGTAGATCACTAAGGTTTCGCGTCTACCTCCTGCGACTCGACGCCCTGTTCAGACTCGGTTTCCCTTCGGCTCCATCTCGAACGAGACTTAGCCTTGCCGCAGAAAGTAACTCGTCGGCTCATTATGCAAAAGGCACGCCACCACCCCATCCGAAGATGGGGCTGTGACCGCTGTGTAAGCACACGGTTTCAGGTACTTTTCACTCCCCTTATCGGGGTGCTTTTCATCGTTCAGTCGCCTTACTGGTTCACTATCGGTCGTTGAGGAGTATTCTGCCTTGGAGGGTGGGCCCCCCATCTTCATGCGGAGTTTCACGAGCTCCACACTACTCCGGAACACCTAGGCCTTCTTCACATCCGATACAGGACTATCACCTTCTGTGGTCGAACTTTCCAGATCGTTCGCGGATGATCCAAAGTGCCATGTTGGTGTCCAAAACCCCCGCCCGAGGGCGGGTTTGGGCTGTTCCGCTTTCGCTCGCCACTACTCACGGAATCGCATTTGCTTTCTTTTCCTCCGGGTACTGAGATGTGTCAGTTCCCCGGGTTCGCTCCGGCACCCTATGCATTCAGGTGCAGGTAGCCGCCGAAGCGGCTGGGTTGCCCCATTCGGATATCCCAGGATCATAGCTCCGTTACCAGCTTCCCTGGGCTTTTCGCAGGTTCGCACGTCCTTCATCGCCTCTCAACGCCAAGACATTCACCGTGTGCCCTTATTGACTTGATCGCACCAACCCGAATTCGACTTCCATCGAACCCGAATCAGTCGAACACGCCGGGATGCATATTCTCCCGGCAGCACGCCCGTCGCCGATCTTCATCGGGCAACCGCGCGTGCCGTCGCTCAGACACTCGCCAATTCTTTTCTCGGTTGCACGCATCCATCACCACACCGCTCTTGGGAAAGAGCAGGTGGCTCTGGACCCGCGTTCAACACAACCAGATTGCCAAAGAGCACACCCCCGCAGGAGAGACCTGCGGCGGCTCGGACAGTTGCCTCGCCGGCACTGAAGCGAGCCCATGAGGGTATCGTTCCATTTCAAGGTGTCAACTCGGCCTGCCTCCATTTTCACAGAATGCCGCACAAGGGACAATTCGCATATGCGAACAGCCGCCAACCCCCGGTTCGGAAGGGTTGGTATCTTTTCGCCGGGATTTTGCGTCCGATGTGGGTACGCAGCAGCCCCCGCACAGGGCGGGGGCTGCGATGCGGGTGGTGTTCGTGTGACCCATCCTGCTAGGGAGCGCTGCCCTGGCGTTCGGCCGTGTCAGCACTGCTGGAAAGTGTCAGGCGCTCGACACTCTTGAGATCCTCGCTGGGATCGCGGACCACGGTCGAACCGTCCGGCAGCGCGATGACCGCTTTCCCCGACATGCTGCTGCTCAGCCCGCCGCCGTGTCGTGGGTTCCTGATGACATCAAGCACATATGCACCAGTGTCGAAATCCACCCGGTGCATTCCCATATCGCCGCCCCGCACCTCGGTGGAATCGGTGATGGGATCTCCAGGTTGAAGATCAAGAACCTTGCGGTGCCATTGGCCGTCGATCAATCGGTACAGCTCCAGCTTGACACGACCCGTATTGAACGACCCCTCATCCGGCTGCGCGCTCGTGACAAAGAAGCGCGTGTGCGATTTGACCTGAACAGGGGGTGTCCACTCGCTCGGCTGCACCTCCATCGGGAATTGTGCTGCGAGTTCCTTCTGCGAGGGCATCAGGAGGTCTTCCTTGGCATAGAAGGGGTTGGCAATCCTGACCTTCAGGCGATAGCGATACACCGCACCCTGTTGGGCCGTCATGTCATGGGCCCAGATCATGACGGTCTCATCTGTCAGGAGGTTGGGAAACACCCGCTCCTGCTCTTCGGCGTCAAGTTCGATACCCGCCAGTTCGGCGGCTTCTTTGAGCTCGGTCTGCACCCTGTCGCGCCGCATCAATGCGGCTTTGAGCCTGTTGTTCAACTTGGTGCGAACAATGACGTTTTCCTTTTCTCCTTCATCGGGATCCGTTGGATCAAGGCCCGATCCACCACCACCGCCGCCGGGGATGTTGGGCCCGCCGCCACCTCCGCCTCCAAACGCCCCTCCACCACCAGCGCCGCCACCGCTCCCACTGCCGCGTCCGCCACCTTGAGGCTCCTCTGGAGGGGGACCGCCTGCCTCCTGGAGACGCTCTTGCAGTTCGGCAATCTGCTGATCGGCCGCTGCCAGCCGGGCCTGGAGTTGCAGCACTTCGACCTCTTCCGGTGTCTGGTCCTCTTCGATCGGGATTTCCGGAGTGGTCCACGACGATCCGATGGTGGCATGAAACGTGGGCTGAATGATCAGTGCCTGATTGGCGCCGGGCTGTTCACGAAGCCAGTCGAGAATCTGATTGCGATCTCGCGCCGAAATGCGCTGCTCCCCTGTTTGATTGATGCGCTCGCGGTAGCCCTCCAGCGTCTGAAAAATCGGGTCGATCAGGGATTCGTCTCCCCACTGGCCATCCACGAATTCCTGGCGAATCAGTTCGAGATCGACGATGTCGATCCGCCCGCCATACCAAACCGGGGGAATGGCGATCTTCGCGCCATCAGGATCCTCGGCCGCAATCTGTGCACGCAGAGCTTGGACATCGAGGATGGCCGCGACGGTCGTCCACGAGAGGTCGTACGAGCCGGCTGGGCCCGCCACAAGCTGGTCACGGATTCCGGCGGGCAGATCAGCAGCCGTCTCCGCCGAAATTGCATCGCTGTGCTGCTCTACCCACGGCGTTCCCGTGGCAGCGAGCACTGGCACCACGAACTCCTGGGTCGCTTCCGTCACGAGAGTGCCACCGCCCAGGCCCGGCGACCTGGATGGAATGACCGCGAGATACTCAGCATCCGGGTTGATGCCGCTTCTGCGGGTCGCTTCGAACCAGTCGAGCACCGCTGGAGGCTTCGGGGCCGCGACGGTCGGCGGCGCTTCATCCACCAGCAAGGCGCGGATGTCCTCCGCCTTATCGTGCAGCGCCTCATCAACATCGGCGGCCGCATACTCGCGACTGTCGATTTCGACGGTGTTGCCCGGTCCAAGGAACTGAATCGCTGTGAAGAAGCACGCGATGAGAATGGCGCCTGCGACGACGACCTTCTCGACGTGCTGCTCGAATACGGAAATGCCTTTGATCTTCATGGTTCAATCTCACAGGGTCGGGTCGACGCGGCCAAGCAACGAAGTTCATCCCACCAGGATCGCAATGCAGGCTCAGGGTTGCGCGGGCGCGCCGGCTCCTCCACTTTGGGCTTCTGTGGGAATCTTCAGGGCGGTCTTGAGCTCGGCCGGCATGTACTCGGCCGTCCATGACCGCAGCCACACCGTTTCTATATCGAGCACGAGTTCGGAGACCGCCGCAGGCCCGTACAAATATCCCTCCTGAAGCGCCGCGAACGGATCCGAGGGCCAGAGGTCGAGAGCTGTAATCGTCATGAAGTTCTGCGACGCAATGGCGTCGAGCACGTCCGGGATTCTGTCCGTCTGGACGACGATGTGCACGCGAAGTATGCGCACGTCATAGAGCGAATTGGTCACGCGCCCCGTCAAACTCAGATCAAACTTGCGAGGGACTTCGGCGGCCCCGGCTTGATCAAAGGTCTGTCCGGCCGGCGCCTGCTGGCCTTGTTGGCCCGGGGGAGCCGCGGCGCCACCACCGGGGGGAGGGCTGTCCATCCCTCGGCCACCGCCGCTCAACGAAGGGCCACCGCCCTGCTGCAGATTCTGATTCTGGCTACCGCTGCCTCGCCGTTCGGTGCTGGCAGAACTGCCATCGGTCATTGCGATCGAGATCAACCGCTTCACGGGAGCATCGATGACCGAGGTGGCATTGGCGTTGGCGTTGCCCAGCGAAAGCAACACATCCTCAAATGCCCAATAATCCCATTGCCATTCGAACAGCTCGGTCGGACTGGGCTGAATCTGCCCGATGGTCCAGCCGGGCGGGTTGATGACATCAATTGTCGCGTACAGCTTCAATCGGCGGGCGGCATCCTCTGCAAGGCCGACTCGCCGCTCCGAGAGGATGGTTTCCAGTTCAGCGCGCTCCTCGGGAGTCAAGTCGGCCTCATTCTCCTTCTGGGCGGTGACGGCGATGTAGCCGCTCCGCGTTCGGACGAGGTCTTCGCGCATGTCTTCGAGAGCAGGAGGCGCGCCCGCACCAATGCGCTCAAGCAGCGCCTCATACGCCGCACGTAGTGCCGTGCTCATCTGCGCAATCTTGACATCCTTTTCGCCCACGCGCGGCTCGGGATACAACCCATCGATCAAGGGAGCGCGCCCGCGACGGTTGAATTCCTCGGCAGCCTCCAGAACGCGATTCGACTCGGCAACACGTTCGGCGACATATCGCTCGAACTCCTCCTGGGCGCGGGGATTGATCAGGGCCGCGCTTTGTGGCGGTGGCGCGAACCATGGGGTTGGATCCTGCAGGGCCACGCCGGTCGAGCGCAGGCCGGTCAGATCGCGCTCGATCGCCTTGCGCGCCTCGAGTTCCCTTTCAACGCCATTGTTCATTCCGCGCGAGAGCACGGGCAGCACAATGAACGCGGCCAGGATCAGCACCGCGAAGATCACGATGAAGACATTGGCTTTCAACCAGTCAAGTGTCTTGTTCATGAGTTGTTGCTCCCGTCATCGCCATCAGCGCGCCGGGCGGTGATTTCGCCGGCGGCGTTGTCGAACTTCGGATCGAGCAGCTCGACGGTGAATTCAATAATCGTTTCGTAGTACACTGTGTCAGGCGGCAACACCGCGGGGGGCTCGGGGACAGGCGCCATTGCATTGAGCTGTTCGAGCGTGATTTCCTGCTCGCGCAGCTCCTCCTGATCACCTCCACCAGCCGGAGGTCCGCCGCCCGGCGGCCCTGTCGGGGGCGTGAACCCGCCGCCAGTACCTTGATTGCCGGTCCCGCCGCCACCGCCACCACCAGGCATGGGTCCGCCGCCACCTCCGCCGCCAGGTCGAGGCCCACCTGGAGGAGGTTGCTGGAAGCCGCCGCCGCGGGGCGGGGCGGGAGGTGGCGGGTCCTCGATGTAGAGACCGCGGCTGTCGCCACCTGAATCACCAGCGCCGGGGCCCTGCGGTGCTCTCGTGTCGCGCGGGAGATTGGCGTGTCGGGACTCCTCGCTCTCCTTGATTTCACCTTCGGCATCGGTGCGCGCAATCAACATCGATTCGGCATTGATGTCAATCGGGATCTCGGAGGTCACGATTCGATAGGGGACGTTGGCGCGATCTCCCACCGGTTCGGCATTCTCACGCAACCACGACTCGACTGTGCGGTTCAGAAATCCAACGGGATCGTCATGCGTCAGGCGCACGCGCATGCGCACGTTGATGTATCGCTTGCCGGGCGTGGCCGGCTGGCCTTGCGGGGCAGTCGCGGCCTGATAGTCGTACTCACCATCCAGGATGAGCAACTCGATCAGGCGCCTTTCCTTCGGATCGATCGCCATCATGCTTGCGATGTCCGCGCCGAGAAGTTCAGCCTGCGGGTCCGCCGAGGCGAGTGCGTGCGCTGCATCATTGACAATGAACGGCCAAGCGGTTCGAAAGTCGAGCAGCCGGCGCATGTTCTCTGCGGTGTATCCGACGCGGTTGTGCTGATCGAGTGTTTGGCGGAATTGTTCTGCGACCATTCGACCCTGACGGATGACATCGTGAACAACCGCTGGACCTTCGCCTTGCAGGGCGTTGGAATCGGAGATTGGGCGATAGAAGGTGATGGCGCCTCCCACGATGGCAATTGCCGCCGCCGCCGCAAACCACTTGATCTTGCTGTGCCAGATCTGATTTCGGAGAACCGGAACCGGAACCAGATTGACGTCAATCTTGGCGAGCCCTACTCCCTGAAGAGCCAGGCCGTAGGCCGTCGCCATATTGACGGCGTTCTCTGAAAACGCAGCCGCCTCGCGACCTTCGACACGGAGCTTGCGAAATTCGTCCAGCCGCACAACATCCATCTGCAACTGCTGTCCGAGGAATTTGCGCAGGCCGGGAATCTTGAACGTCGAGCCCAGCCCCACAATGGTCTTGAGATCCACTTCGCGATGCACCGACTGGTAGTAGCCCAGCGACCGCTGAATGTCCTGAAGCAAGTCGGTGAACACCGGCCGCATCGCCTGCATGATCTGCTTGGCATACTTGCTGGTGGAGGCCTCCTGCTTGAGCTTTTCAGCCTTGCTGTAACTGAGCTTGAAGGAGTTGGCGATCGCCTCGGTAAAGTGCGTGCCGCCCAGCGGGAAGGTGCGAATCCAGCACGATCCTTCGTTGGCAACCACGAGATCCGTGGCGTTGGTGCCAATGTCCAGATAGATGAGCGCCATCTTCCGCGATTCGAGATCGTGGTCGTAGGCCATGGCGTTGTACACCGCCACCGGGCTCAGCGTAAGCGCCTCGGGTGCGATGCCCAGTTCGCCATAGAGCGCCAGCCGCTGCTGCACGCGCTCGCGAGTGATCGCGAAGATGCCGACTTCGACCTCCGGCGAGTCGGAGCGGAGAAACGTCTCGTAGTCCCACTCCACCTCTTCGATGGGAAAGGGAATCTGCTGCACGGCCTCGAACTTCACGATGTCCGGGACCTTCTTGGGCTCGACCGGCGGCAGCTTGGCAAACCGCGCGAAGGCCGAGTGACCGGGAATCGACATCACCAGCGTCTCACCCTCGATCGCCTTCTGGCTGATGAACTGCCCCAGACCCAGCCGGATCATTTCGTTCTGATCAAGGTCTGGCGTGGAGAGGACCTTCTTGTGAGGGATGACCGCGAAATCCGACACGGTCACGCGGTCGCCTTCACGCTCCAGCCGGATTGCCTTGATTGCGAAGGCTCCGACCTCGATTCCCCACGCGGTGTTGGATGTCGCCATATATGGGCTCCAATTGGGTCTGATTGATCAGCGGGCTGGAAGCTCAGGGCGTTGCCGGCGTCAGTTCGCCGCAATGGGCCGATGATACAGGATTCGCGGCCGGGCACCAAGACCCCGTCCACCGCGAAAAACCGAATCATCCCAATCCGTATCACGCACGGAACGCATGCTCATGAGAGGAGAAAAGTCAAACTTTCACTCGGAAGGGCTCCCTGCCCCCCCGACGCGCCCCCGTGTGCATGGTTCCGGCTGACCACATTCCCCCTGAGAGGCCGGGGGCCGGTGCCTATGCCGGCTGAGCATACGCAGGCAGCCAGGTTTCTGTTCCACAAGGTCACATCCAGACGAGAGGCTTCGGAACGCTGTGCGACAGCGCGATCGGGTTCGCTTGGCCGGAGCGCGCTGCGGGTGAGCCATCGCGATAAGCAGAGGCGCAATGTTCCGCGTCGACTATGATCAGTCGCCGCCAAACCCTTGGTTCATCGACGAGAGCCAAATGTCCTTCTCTGCATTCCCTATGCCCGGAGACGAATCGACCGCCGGACCCGGCGATCCCCGGACCGACCTCGATGCTCGGCTTGAGGCTGAGATCACAGCAGCCCTTGGAGGGATGTCAATTGAAGACATGCTCGATGAGGATCAGCGTCCCGGCGCGATTCCCGCTGGACCAGAGCGGGCTCAGCGGCAGAGCAAGCGAGGCACGGTGGTGTCGGTACACGGGAAGGACGTCATCGTCGAATTCGGCCCCAAATCACAGGGCGTGTGTGATACGAGCCAGTTCGAGGTCAAGCCGGAGATCGGTCAGCAACTCGATTTCATCATCGAGCGCTTCGATCGAAGCGAGGGCTTGCTGGTCCTTTCCCGATCTGGGGCGGTGAGCAAGGCCGCATGGGATTCGCTCGAAGTCGGCCAGACCATCGAGGCGCGATGCACCGGCGTCAACAAGGGCGGGCTCGAATTGGAGGTTGCGCAACATCGCGCATTCATGCCCGCGGGCCAAGTCGATCTCCGCCACATCGAAAACCTCGAGCGATTCGTAGGCGAGAAGCTGCCGTGCGAGATCATCGACCTCGATCGCCGCACCGGCCGTCTCATCCTCTCCCGCCGCAACTTTCTCGAGGCCGAGCGAGCCCGCCACCGTGAAGATACACTGCACAAACTTGACATCGGCGTTGAGATCGAAGGGACGGTCACTTCGCTTCAGCCCTTCGGCGCCTTCGTGGACATTGGCGGGGTCGATGGCCTTATCCATATTTCCGACCTCTCGTACAAACGCATCGGGCATCCACGCGAAGTTGTGAATGAGGGCGATAAGGTCCATGTCAAGGTGCTGAAAATCGACGACCGCTCTGAGCCGCCGAGGATCTCGCTCGGCCTCAAGCAGACCATGGCCGATCCGTTCCAGTCCACGAGCAATGAACTGGAGGAGGGCGCGACGGTGACGGGACGCATCACCCGCATTATGCCCTTCGGTGCGTTCGTCGAGATCCAGCCGGGCGTCGAGGGCCTCATTCACATCAGCGAGCTCAGCCACGACCGTGTCAACGATGTACGCAAGGTCGTCAAGCCGGACGAGATAGTCACCGTCAAGGTCCTCGGCATCGATCGCGAGCAGCAGCGCATTTCGCTCTCACTCAAGGCGATGAGGGCGAAGGAGGAACTCCAGCAAGAACGCCGCCTCGACCGCGCTATGGAGAAGCTGAAATCGAAATATGGCTCGAAAGACCGCGGGCTCAAAGGCGGTTTGAGTTGACCGAACGAAAAAAGGCGGACCGAAGCAATGCATCGGCCCGCCCGCGTTCAAACGCTGCAAACCCAGAGACTCAATTCCCGAGCAAGATTCGGATGTCGGCGGCCAGGCGATTCGCCTCAGCCTTGGCGCGCTCGCTTTCGATGCCCGCGTCATTCAGCGCATCGGCGATCTTCTGCTCCAGGTTCTGGGTGTCGCCTTCGCGATAGTCCTCGACGACGTCCTCGCGCAGCTCGCGCGTGTGCTTCACGACGGTGGCGTCGGGCAGGCCATGTCGCTTGAGGGTCTGTGAAATGAGGGCTTCCAGTTGCTGCACCTTCTCGGCGCTGATGGTTTGCGGCGCGGCAGGGGTTCCCGGCGGGGTCTGGGGTTGGTCAACGGGACGGCCGATCCCGCCACCGGTCTTGGTGTAGGTGACACGATAATGAACCGGTTGACCGTCCTCCATGCCGTGCATCTCAAGAACGTGTCGATTCGCATCGACAATCTTGAGCGTGAATTCGTCGCTGCCGCTCGACTCGCTTCGGCGCGGCTCCTGCTGGGCCGGATCGCGATTCTCCTGACCCATATCGTCGTCCTGCTCCTCCCCGCGGATTGTGCGGTAGCGATCGGACGATGGATCGCCTGCAGAATCGGAGGGCTTCTGCGGCTTGAAGGTGAAGGTCTTGCTTGCCGCGTCGTAGTCGCCGACGCTCAGTATGGCGAAGCCCTTCTTGTTGTCCACCCAGATGTGGTTGTACGTGCCGGTCTCTTGATCGTATGTGAACAACCCCATGCCCTGGAAATTACTGAGGTCGGGACCGCTCGCGGAGCGATACTGCGGCTGGCCGGGTTGATCTTGGCCGCCCTGCGACATCTCATCAGAGCCGCGATGGATGGCGTCAAGATGCGGCTGGATCTGGCGAGCCAGTGTCGAGGATGACGCTTCCGCCTTCGATTCCTCGACGTTGGCGGCGACCAGCGCATCTTTGAGCGCCTTCTGTACTTCGTCATCGCTCATTTCACGACTGGCCAACTGTTGGGAGAGCGCTCCTGCCTTGGTTTCCGCCTCTGACGCTGTGAGGTTGGCATCGCGCTGCAGCGTCTCGGCGATCATCGCCTTGATGTGCTGCTCATGCATGGCCTTGGATGTGCCCTGGCCCGGGGGCGTTTGTCCCGGCCGGTCAGGCGTCGTGGGCTCCTCACGAAAGCGGGCTGGCGAGGCGCCGCTCCCCGAGGTAATCCGGAGGTCCTCCTGGAGTGCGACTCCCTCGAGAATCCAACGGCGCGAAGCAACGCCTTCGAAATCTGCCGAACCCTGGGTTTGCGCGGTTGGCGCCCCTCCCGCGGGCTGCGTCCCCTGCCCGCCGCCGGCGCCACGCGGAGTGGTTCGGCCGTCTGCGGGAGTGCCCGCCGGGCTAAACTCAACGCTGACTCGCCACTGGCCCTCAAGTGCCTGGAGCACTTGGAGGTTCTCGTTCAAGGTACCGCCAAGTCCGGGTCTGTCCTGATTCTGTGCTGTGGAGCGCTGCTGGGGGTTGCTGTAATCGCGGGTCTCGTCCTGGGCCATGGCGGCATTCAGAAACAGGCATCCCGCGGCGCAAAGCGCAACCATTCCGGTCGCAATGGATGATCGGTTCATGTGTCGTTTTCCTCTTCTGTTCTGGGTTTTTGGTTTTGTCGGACGCAGGTGTGGCGCGGGCTGGAGCTATCTCTTCTCGAGGCATGTACGGTCCTGCATTCAGCAGGCAGTGAACGGTTTCCCAGCTTGCCACATCACCATCCTGACCTTAGCCGTTACCTATTATCGGAAAGGATGGTGAAGATGACTCATTCCGCGTACTGCTGGCCGCCGAAAGACATAACAGGAAAGTGTTTCGACATGAATTCGCCGCTCTCCGTTCACCAGTCGCCGCGATGAAGGAACCGCAAACTATGGCAACGCTCCAGGCCCGAAGTACCGCGCTCGATCTGCTGGGAGCCGCCGGCGAGGAGCTTCTCCACTACCGCGCCAAGGTGGATCGCAAACTGCTGCACCTCCCCGGACCGGATTTCGTCGATCGCGTTTGGGCTCAGAGCGACCGCAACCCGCGCGTACTGCGGTCGTTGCAGTCACTGTTTGAGAATGGCCGGCTCGCTGGCACTGGATACCTCTCCATCCTTCCCGTCGACCAGGGGATCGAACACTCCGCGGGCGCTTCCTTCGCGAAGAACCCGATCTATTTCGATGGTGAGAACATCGTCAAGCTTGCCGTCGAGGGCGGCTGCAACGCGGTGGCCACCACCTTCGGGGTGCTGGGCGCCGTGGCGCGCAAGTACGCCCACCGCATTCCATTCATTGTGAAGCTCAATCACAACGAACTGCTGACCTACCCCAACAAGTTCGATCAGATTTTCTTCGGGACAGTCGAGGAAGCGTGGAACCTGGGCGCCGTCGCTGTGGGCGCCACCATTTACTTCGGAAGCGATGAATCCGGCCGGCAGATCCAGGAGGTCGCCGAGGCCTTCGCTTCCGCGCACGAACTTGGCATGGCCACAGTTCTCTGGTGCTACCTCAGAAACAGCGCCTTCAAGACCAAGGCGGGCGACTATCACCTCGCGGCCGATCTGACCGGTCAGGCCAATCACCTCGGGGTCACGCTTCAGGCAGACATCATCAAGCAGAAGCTGCCCGAGTTGAATCGCGGGTTCGAAGGCCTCAACACGGGAGGAACCTCATACGGGAAGCTGGACAAGCGCATCTACAGCGACCTCAGCAGCGATCACCCGATCGACCTTTGCCGCTATCAGGTCATGAACTGCTACATGGGACGGGCCGGGCTGATCAATTCCGGCGGCGCCTCGGGCGAGAATGACTTTGCGGACGCGGCGCGCACGGCGATC
>Ga0326597_10001202_pt1 | contig 42569 bp, 33 predicted proteins | sample RVTome_12_FD_203789 | JGI IMG/M metagenome (GOLD analysis project Ga0326597, IMG submission 203789) | Soil microbial communities from uranium-contaminated site in the Upper Colorado River Basin, Wyoming, United States - RVT100D185 | ecosystem: Environmental > Terrestrial > Soil > Contaminated >... | reverse complement strand
GAAACAGAACACGCGGCAGTTCGTGGTGTCGGCCAGCCCGCGGGCCTGGAGGTAGCGGTTGAAGCGCGCCTGGTAGACGGCGTGCAGCGGGCCGAGGCCCATCGAGACCGTGGGGAACTGCCAGAAGTCGGGCATCAACCGCGGATGGGGATAGGACGACAGGCCGTGCCCGCCGACCTCCCGGCGGAAGCAGTTGAGCTGCCCCTCGGTGAGCCGCCCCTCGAGGTATGCGCGCGCATAGAACCCGGGCGCGGCGTGCCCCTGGAAGAACACCTGGTCGGCCGGCTGCAGGTCGTCCCGGCCGCGGAAGAAGTGGTTGAAACCGACCTCGTAGAGGCTCGCGCTGGAGGCATAGGTGGCCAGGTGGCCGCCCAGGCCGGGCGAACGCCGGTTGGCGCGCAAGACCATCACCGCCGCGTTCCAGCGCACGATGCGCCGGATGCGTTTCTCCATCGCTTCATCGCCCGGGAACGGAGGCTCCTGCTCGGCCGAGATCGTGTTGATGTAGCGCGACTGGACCAGGCCGGGCGTGCCCACCTCGAGCTGGCGGGCCCGCTTCAACAGACGTCGCAGGATGAAGTCGGCCCGCTCCCGCCCGTGGATCTTGACCAGTGAATCGAGTGAATCGACCCACTCCTGGGTCTCCTGCGGATCCGCGTCGGGGAGCTGGCGCTTGAAACCGCCGAGCAGGGCCAGCCAGACCTGGTCGTCGGCGTGGGGAAGTTCGTACTTGCTGGTCATCAGATCCTGACGTACTCGAAATCAAACGGCTTGCCATCGACGCCCTTGACCGGCGGCGCGATCCAGCCGGCGATCTTGCCCGGTTCCAGGCAGGGCTTCATGATCGATTCCAGGTACCGCCGGTCGGCGTCGGTCAGGAACCACTCGTCCTGCCGGCGGTGGAAATCGATGTCGCTGATCAATTCGCCGTCCGGGTTGAAGTGGGCATGGCCGTACTCGCCGAGGTGGCGATGAAAGGTCCGCTCCGGCAGGCGCAGCCGCACTTCCGCGCCGGCTTTCTCCAGCTCCCGGTTCCAGCCCCGGAGCGCGCGCTCGCAGTCCTCGATGTAGCAGTCGCGCAGGCACTCGTTCATGGCGTTGCGCAGCGGCACCTCGCGGTCGACGAGCCGGCCGTCCTCGATGACGCGGATCCGCTTGACCTGGTTCAACGCGCCGTGCTCGGTCTCCTTCTGTTCCTCCTTGAAGCGGCCCTTCAATCCGGCGGCGAAGTAGTCCGCGGCGTTGCTCGAGATCTCGCCGCCGAACAGGTCGAGCGAATAGCTGAACCAGTAGTTGATCGACTTCTGGATCAGCTCCAGTGGAATCCCGCCCAGCTCGCGGAGATCCCGGCCGGGATGCTCGGCCATCAGCTCGGCGCTGCGGCGCACGATCCGCGCCATGCCGACCTCGCCGACCGACAGATGGTGGGCTTCCTCGGTCAGCATGAACCGGCAGGTGCGGGCCAGCGGGTCGAAACCGCTCTCGGCCAGCGCGGCCAGCTGGAACTTGCCGTCGCGGTCCATGAACATGGTGAACGAGAAGAACGACAGCCAGTCGGGACAGGGATTGTTGAACGCGTTCAGGATCCGCGGGCAGTCGGCGTCTCCGGCGCGGCGGCGCAGCAGCTCGTCCGCTTCCTCGCGCCCGTCCTTGCCGAAGAAGCGCTGGAGCAGATAGACCATCGCCCACAGGTGCCGCCCTTCCTCCACGTTGACCTGGAACAGGTTGCGCAGATCCAGCAGGCTCGGCGCGGTGGCCGACAGCCGGCGCTGCTGCTCGACCGAGGCGGGTTCGGTGTCGGCCTGATTGACGATGATCCGGCGCAGCACGTTGCGGTATTCGCCCGGCACGTCCCGGTAGACCGGTTGCCCGGCCTGGTCGCCGAACGGGATCACCCGGCCGGGCACCTCGGTTGCCAGGAAGATGCCCCAGCGATAGTCGGGCATCTTCGTGTAGCCGAACTGGGCCCAGCCTTCCGCGTCCACGTCGATCGCGGTGCGCAGGTAGATGTCCTTGTCCTGGTACTCCGCGGGACCGGACTGCTGCCACCAGTCGATGAAGTCGGGCTGCCAGCGCTCGAGCGCGCGCTTCAGCTTGCGGTCCGACTTCAGGTCCACGTTGTTGGGGATCTTGTCCAGCAGGTCGACGTCGCTCATCAGGTTCGTTTCCAGTCAAAGGCCGCCCGTTCGGGCTTGCCGTAGAGCGTCAGGGCGCCGCTCTCGCCGGTGGCGTTGGGGCGCGTGAAGATCCAGTTCTGCCAGGCCGAGAGGCGCCCGAAGATCTTGGTCTCCAGGGTCTCCGCGCCGGCAAAACGCAGGTTCTGTTCCATTCCGGTCAGCGCGTCGGGTGACAGGCTCGCGCGCTCCTCGATCGCGATGCGGACCTCGTCCTCCCAGTCGATGTCGTCGGGAGTGAAGGTCACCAGTCCGAGTTCGCCGGCGCCGTCCGCATCGATCGGCCCGGTCTGCAGGAGCGCGGCCCGGGCCTGCTCGGGAGCGCCCAGGAAGCGGCAGTCCAGCCGGCTCTGCCCCTGGCTCATCGGCAGCGCGCCGGCGGACAGCGGGCCGACCTGGATCGCCACGTTCGCTTCGGGATCGTTCAGCATGAAGGAGCGGTCGGCCGCGAGCGCGATCTCGAACAGCGAGCCGCCGAAGCAGGAACCCTCGTCGATCACCGCGAACAGCGACTTCGAGGTGTTGTCGAGTCGCCTGAGCACCCGGGCCACGTGGAGCCTGACCTCGTGCACCAGCCAGTCGCCGTCATGCTCGACCAGCAGGCGGTCGGCGGCCGCGACCTGCTCGAGCTCGCCCTCGGTCCGCAGCACGACCACGCCGATTTCGTTGTTGGCCAGACGGAGCTGCAGCAGGGCGTCATCGAGCTCGCGCCAGGCGGCCAGCACCCAGGCCCGGTCTCCGGCGGCGCGCAGCGCCTCGGGAGTGTCCGGCTGCGGATCGGCGGGCGCTCGCACCGTCAGGCGGGCCACGCGCCGGTCATCGTCCAGCTCGAGGACCACATGTCGATAGGTGAGACGGTCGCCGGTTCGTTCGAAGGTGACCGGCTCGAGTCGAAGGCCCTTGCCTTCGCGCAGGACGCGGGCCGGCTGCTCGAGCAATTCACCGAGCCGCGCTTCGATCTGCTCGGCGAACTTGCTGCGGGGATGCACGTAGTCGACCAGGTTCCACTTCAGCGCCTTGTGACCCCGCACGCCCTCCGCCAGGGTGGAGAACAGATCGGCCAGATCGCGCCGCACTTTGCGTTTGTCGACCAGCCGGGTGAGTCCTCCGGTGCCCGGCAGCACTCCCAGCAGCGGGACTTCGGGCAGGCTGACCGCCGAGTTGCCGTCGTCGATCAGGTGGATCTCATCGCACGAGATGGCCAGCTCGTAGCCGCCGCCCGACGCGGTTCCGTTCAAAGCGGCGACGGTGGTGACCCCCGACTCCCGGCTGAACTCCTCGAGCCAGAGGCGGGTCTCGTTGGTGTACTTGCAGAAGTTGACCTTGAAGGCGTGGCTGCTGCTCTGGAGCATGTAGATGTTGGCGCCGGCGGAGAACATCCGGTCCTGGTCCGAGGTGAGGACCAGCACGCGAACTTCGGGGTGTTCGAAGCGAAGCCGTGAAATGGCATCCGCCAGTTCGAGGTCCACGCCGAGGTCGTACGAGTTCATCTTGAGGGTGTAGCCGGCGCGAAACCCGCGTTCTTCCTGGACGTTCAGCCGCAGGCGCGCCACCGGCCCGTCCATCTCGAGTTTCCAATGGACATACCGATCCGGATGAGTTTGAAAGTTCTCTGTGTTCATGAGTTTCGGCCGGCAAGCGAGCTCAAGGATCCCGGCACGGACGTCAGTGCGCGGAAGCGTTCCCATACGAATTCCGGTTCATCATACGAATTCCGACTCATCATAAGGAGCGGTCCGGGAGGTTTCAGCGGGCAGCCCCAGAAAGATGGTAGCGTGACCACATCATGAGAAATCTCCTGCTCGCCAGCACCTCCACGACCCACGGCACGAACTACCTGGACCACTGCGCCGGCCAGGTGCGGGAACTGTTCGCGGATGCGCACGACGTGCTGTTCGTGCCGTTCGCGATCCACGATCACGAGGCGTACGAGCAGAAGGCGGCCGAACGATTCCGTGAACTGGGACTCGCGCTCCGCTCGATCCACAGGTCGCAAGACCCGGTAAAGGCCGTGGCCGAGGCGAGCGGGATCTTCATCGGCGGGGGCAACACCTTCCGGCTGCTGAAGAGGCTTTCTGACCGCCGGCTGATCGAGCCGATTCGCGAACGCGTGTCGGGCGGTCTGCCGTACCTGGGCGCCAGCGCCGGTTCGAACGTCGCGGGCCTCACGATCAAGACGACCAATGACATTCTGATCGTCTACCCGCCGACCTTCGACGCGCTCCAGCTCGTGCCGTTCAACCTGAACCCGCACTATCTCGACCCCGATCCGAACTCGACGCACATGGGCGAGACCCGGGAGACGCGGATCAAGGAGTTCCACGAGGAGAACGAACCGCCGGTGGTCGGCCTCCGCGAGGGAGCCATGCTGCGGATCGAGGGCGACTCGGTGAAGCTCCTGGGCGAGCGGGGGGCGCGCTTGTTCCAGCGACATCAGGAGCCGATCGAGTTCGAACCGGGAGCGTCGCTGGACTTTCTCTGTGTTGTCTAGAGCCGGTCGCGAATCGGATCGAAGGTGCCGTCGCTGAGGTCGAGTTCGGGATCGAGATTCCGCGCGGCCCGCAGCATCTCCAGCGCGCGATCATGGCAGCGACCGGCCCCTTCGCCGTCCAGTTCGGCGGCCTGGCAGAGGATGCCGGCGGCGGCGCGGAGCGGTTCGGCGTCCAATGCATGCAGCGCGGCGACCTGTTCGGCGAGTTCGAACAGCTCGTTCGCGCGGCGCGCCTCCAGCAGGAGCGGGACCAGCCTGCCGGCGACGTCGGTGTATCGCTGTTCGGCGAAGGAGCCCGTTCCGGCGAGGTCGAACGCGGCCCTGTAGCAGCCGAGCGCCTGCTGCAGCAGTTCGATCTGTTCGCCGGGCCGGTCCGAGGCCAAGGCGACGTAAGCGAGCCCCTCCAGGTTCTGACCCTGGTTGGAGTGGTGGGTTTCGTCCTCCGGATTCTCCTCGGCCAGCCGCGCCAGCAGTTCGATCCCCTCGCGGTAGAGCGGAGCGGCCTCGCTCACGCGGCCCGCGCGGACTTCCAGATCGGCCAGGCTGCCCAGGCAGTTCGAGAGCAGGGTGCGGGCGGAGTGCAGTTCCGGAGCGTCCAGGACCAGCCGCCGCGCCTGTTCGAGCGCCTCGCGGAAATCGGCGGCCGCGTCGATCTCGCGTTGCAGATCGATGTGGATCTCTCCCATCTGGATCCCGGCCCGTGCCAGCATCTCGCGCAGATCGGTGCGCTCCGGTTGCTGCTCGACCTGCCGGCCGAACTCCTGAAGCACCTGGGCCAGCGCCCGCTCGGCAGCCGTGAGGCGCCCGTCACCCTGGTACAGCAGCGCAAGATTGAGCAAGGTCGAGGCTCGGGTCGAAATCGCGGTCGAATCGTTCGGATCGTGATCGAGCAGCCGGCCCGTCACCATGACGGTCTCCTCGAACAGATCTTCCGCCTCCTTTGACTCTCCGCGGGCCAGTCGCACCGAGGCCAGATTGCCGAGGGCCAGCGCCAGATCGTGGGCGTGCCCGCTCCGCTTTGCGGCCGAGCGTGCCTCGAGCAGCGCGAGCTGACCCTGCTCCAGCGCCTCGTCGAATCGGTGGGTCAACAGGTAGAACCGCTCGAGAGCATTCGAGGTCTCGATCAGTCCGGAGGTGACGCCCGGGTTTTCCGGCAGTTCCCGATCGAGCTGCCGCCAGCTCGAGAGCGCTTCCAACAGCAGGCTCTCGGCGGCGTCGAAGTCGCCGGTACGCATGCTCAACAGGCCGAGCTGCGCCCGGACATGGGCCGCGCCGGAACGGGCCTCCGGTTCCAATGGCGTCTCCCGCAGCAGCTCGCCGAACGCCTCGAGCGAATGCCTGTAGGCGGAAAAACCCGGATCGATCTCGCCCAACAGGACGTGCAGTCCCGCGATCTTGGCGGTCGACTGGGCGATGCGCAGCCTCACGATCGGGTCGTCCGGCTGATCGCCGGCCAACCCCTCGTAGATCTTCCGGGCGTCCTCCAGGACTTCGCGGCGCACGCGCTCCATGCGCGGCAGGCCGGCCAGCTCGCGATCGGAAAACCGGGTCAGCATGCGCTCGACCGCGTCCATCGAGCGCCGTAGATTGCGCTCGGCCCGGGTGAACTGCGCGTTGCGCTGCGTGAGCGCCGCCTGGATGCGCCGATTGGCTCGTTCGGTGACCAGCGCGTAGGTCAGCGGAACGCCCACGACCAGGATGCTGCCGAGCATCGCCGTGACCGCCAGCGCGGGGCGCCGCTGGCAGAACCGAAGCAAGCGCAGTGCGGCGCCGGCCCGCGCGGCCTCGATCGGCTGCTGGTTCAGGATGTTGGTGAGGTCCCGCGAGAACGCCTCGGCCGAGGCGTAGCGCCGCGCGGGGTCGGGGTCCATCGCCTTGCGGCAGACCGTCTCCACGTCCCAACTGACGGCCGGATTCAGGCGGCGGACCGGCGGCGCCTGGCCGGTCACGACGGAGAGGCGCAAGGCCTGGAGGTTCGTCTGGGGAAAGGGAAGGCGCAGGGTCAGCAGCTCATAGAGCGTGACCCCCAGCGAGTAGACGTCCGAACGCTCGTCGACCTCGTTCGGCTGCCCGCTGATCTGTTCGGGCGGCATGTAGGGCGCGGAGCCGACCCGGGACCCGGCGCTGGTCAGTCGCGAAGCGCCTTCGAGCACGGCCAGCCCGAAGTCGAGCAGCACCACCCGTCCCTCCCGGGTGATCATGACGTTGGAGGGCTTCAGGTCCCGGTGCAGGACGCCGAGACGGTGCGCGTGACTGAGCGCATCGGCCAGGTCGCGCGTGATGCGCACGCAGGCGTCGGCCCAACTTCCACGCCGTGGGGGCACCGGGCTCCCGCTCGGACGTTCGCCGGGGCCGGCCTCGAGCTTGCTCTCCAGGATGGCGGTCAGGTCCTTCTCCCGCAGCCGCTCGGGCTCGCGGTCCGAGAGCGCGCGCACGACTTCGGTCAGCGAACAGCCGTTGACGAGTTCCATGGCGAAGTACGGGATGCCGCGTTCCTCGCCCACGCTGTAGATCGGCACGATTCCCGGGTGGCGCAGCCTTGCGATGGCCTCCGCCTCGCGCTGGAAGCGCTCCCGGCTGCCCGGGAAGTAGAGCTGCTCCGGGCGGATCAGCTTGAGCGCCACGACGCGCCCGAGCGACACCTGCTCCGCGGCGTAGACCACACCCATGCCGCCGCCCTTGAGCTTCTGCAGCAGGCGGAAGTCGCCCAGCCGTTCGGGGAACTCGTCCCCGGCGGCGTCGTCGGCCTGGGTCAGGAAGCCGATCGAGCGCAGCGTCTCCAGGCGGCGGCGCAGCTCAGAGGCGATCTCCTGGTGTTCGGCGCAGATCGCCTCGATGGCGGAGGGACCCTCTCGCTCCATCCGGTCCAGACAGGTCGCCATGACCTGGTGGATGCGGTCGAACTGGCCGTACTCGGGACCGTGCTCGGTTTCCGCGTCGAGACTGCTCATGCCGGCCATCCTCACGGATCGGCGGTCCCGGCGCAACGGGCCGGAAGGCACGGATCGGGAGACGCGGTTCAGGGACGGTCGCGCGGGATTTCGCCGCCGTGAAGTTTCGGAGCAGCGGATCGAGTTGTGCGCTGCAGGCGCCTGCGTGCCCGCGTCGCGACGAGTTGACCAGCGCAATGGAGTGAGTTAGCATTCGCGCGGTCTCGCCCGCGCCCCAACCGGAGACCGCCCCCAACCGGAGATCGTCAATGACCGCCTCGGAGCATCCTCCTCGCGCGCTCGCGTCGCTGCTTCTCCTGCTCTTCACCGCCCTGGCCGCCTGCGCCCCCGACTCGGAGAACATCGCATACAGTTCGGGCTCGCGCAGCTCTTTCGCGACGCAGGACGGCTCGACGCAGGGCGGCTCGACGCCGAAGGATCGCTACCTGCGCATCCAGGGCGAGAAGAAGAACAAGCCGGGTCGGCTCGCGCTCGTGCTGCCGTGCGACCTGTGGGCGCCGTTGCGGGTCGAGGTAGCGGGCGGGCTCTTCGACGCGAACAGGGCGGACGAGGCGGACGGATCCACGTTCGGACTCGAGCTGGACGGAAGGGGACCGTTCCCGCCGACCACTTTCTATGGGATCGCCTCGCTGGTGACGAACGGCGGCATGAACGTGTTCGCGTACACGCACAACTCCTCGACGCCGATCGGCTCCCAGTTCTTCCCGAACACGACCGAGGTCGACCTCGCGGTCGCCTTCGACGCGCAGACGTTCTCTTTCGAGGCGCGGCCGCGCGGCGCGCCCGGCTTCACGCCGGTCGCGACCTTCGCGAAGGCCGGACAGTCGGAGCCGCTGATCCCCTCGATCGGCGTGTTCAACCTCTTGAACAAGGGCGTCATCGGCTACGACGAGTTCCGCATCGTGCTAAACGGCACCGCGCCGAACCCGCTGCCGGCCGGCCAGGACGCCGCGCGAATGATCTGGGAGGCGGTCTCCCCGATGCTGGAGGCGCTCTACGCCGCCGATTGCGTGCCGGACTTCGCGGCCGCTTCCACGCAGCTCGCGGATGCGGCGACGAAGCTCGACGCCGCCAGGGACGCGGTGAAGGCGCTGCCGGAAGGCAGGGACCAGAAGAAGGCCAAGAAAGACCTGAAGAAGGCGGCGAAGAAGCTCGCGTCCGCGGCCAACCTGGCGCAGAAGGAGAAGAAGGAAGGGAGGATCATCTCGCTCCTGAAGAAGGCGATGAAGAAGGCCGGCAAGGCGGCCTACCGGGTCTACGACATCGAGTAGCGCGGATGCCGGCAGCCCGGCTTCTGGAAACGGCCTGCATCTCTTGATCAGTCCGTGAGAGACGTCCCGTGAAGCCACGGCGTCGCGTCCGGGCTACCCGGCACCGTGATCGCGCGGGGCCCGAAGAGAAAGAAGGAGTGATCTGGAGGGGACGGCAACCGTGGATACATGGCGGGCACTTTGTCATGCAAAATGCCCGCCACAAAGTCGGTTTGTCGCGCAGCCCGAGTCGCGTAGAGGCCGCATTCATGAGCTATTGACCCGGAGATCCTTGGCATCCGAACGCGGAGGCTCCGATGTCCAGACGCCTGATCCTCGTGCTCGCGCTCGCCGCCGTGGCGGTGCTGCTCGGGCTGTGCCAGTGCGGCCACCTGGCGGGTCTGCTGCCCACCGGATCCGCCGAAGTGGAGAATCTCGGGTCGATCCGCCTGCCCGAGGGTTTCACCATCGAGCTGTGGGCGACCGTCGAGGGCGCCCGCTCGCTCACCCAGGGTCCGCCCGGCGTGGTGTTCGCCGGCAGCCGCGGCGCCGGCAAGGTGCACGCGATCGTCGACGAGGACCTGGACGGCCAGGTCGACGAGGTGCTCGTCATCGCCGAGGGCCTGAATCAGCCGAACGGCGTGGCCTGGCGGGACGGCGACCTGTACGTCGCCGAGATCGCACGCGTGCTGCGCTTCCCCGGCGTCGCAAAGCGCCTGTTCGATCCGCCCGAGCCCGAGGTGGTGCGTGACGACTTCCCCGGCGACGAGCACCACGGCTGGAAGTTCATGGCGTTCGGCCCCGACGGACTGCTGTACGTGCCCGTCGGCGCGCCTTGCAACGTCTGCGACGCAGGCCTGCCCTACGCGGCGATCCACCGCATGCGCCCTGACGGATCCGAGCGGGAGTTGGTTGCCCGAGGGGTCCGCAACACCGTCGGCTTCGACTGGCACCCCGCCACCGGCATGCTCTGGTTCACCGACAACGGCCGCGACTGGATGGGCGACGAGGGTCCCTCCGATGAATTGAACCGGGTGTCCGAGTCGGGCCAGCACTTCGGCTTCCCGTTCTGCCACGGTCGATCCAGCCCCGACCCGGACTTCACCGGCCGCGACTGCGCCGAGTTCACCCCGCCGGTGTTGGAGCTGGGCCCCCACGTCGCCGCCCTCGGGATGCGCTTCTGCAGCAGCACCGCGTTCCCCGAACGCTACCGCAACGGCATCTTCATCGCCGAGCACGGCTCCTGGAACCGCACGAAGCCGATCGGCTACCGGGTGACGTTCGTGCCCCTCGACGATCGGGGCGACCCCGCCGGCTACGAGACCTTCGCCGCGGGCTGGCTGGACGGTCCGGCCGCCTGGGGCCGCCCGGTCGACGTGCTGTTCCTCTTGGACGGGTCGATGCTCGTGTCGGACGACAAGGGCAACGCGGTCTATCGCATACGGTATGGAAGCAAGTGAAGGAAGCGGCGTCACTGGGCCCGGCGACGCGGCCGGCTTTGCGCCGCACGGTTCCTCGACGGGCCGTCAGGGACGGTCGCGCGGAATCTCGCTGCCGGTGAAGGTCCGCAACAGTGGATCGAGTTGGGCGCTGTCGGCGCCCCTCAAGACCGTGAGGCAGCTCTCGAGCGCCTCCTTCACCGAAGCCTCCGTCTCGCCGGCGGTGGCCTCCTCGAGTGCCGACTCGAGATCGAACTCGCGCCGGATCGCGACGACGTAGCCGGCCGCGGCCCGCACGCCTGGGATTTCCGCAAGGAGGCCGGAGCGGGCGAGTTCCAGCACCAGTTCGCGGTTCTCGAGCTCGGCGGCCGCCACCATCGCATGAATGCGCAGCGGTTCCTGACGGTCCTTCTGCGCGGTGTTCTGGATCAGCTTCCAGGCCTTCGAGCTGGCGCTGCCGCAGCTTCCGATGGCGCGCAGGATCTCGCCCTTCACGGCGAGCTCCTTCTCGCCGCGCAGGTGCTTGGTCAGGTCGCCGAGCGCCTTCGGCGCGGCGAGTTGCTCGAGCGCCACCGCGGCCTCGCGTCTCAGCTCGACTTCGTGGTCGTCCAGAAGCGGGGTGAGCAGGCTCCAATATTCCACCGGCGAGTAGCGGCCGATGTTGTGCACCAGCGTACGCTTCCAGCCTCCGCCCGGGCCTCCGCCGCCTCCGCCGCCTCCGCCACCTCCGCCGCCTCCGCCGCCCCTGCCGCCGCCTCCGCCAAAGCGTCCCCCGCTGCGCGCGCTGAGCAGGATCTGGATGTAGTCCATGGCCTGCTTTTCGGAGCTCAGCATCAGCCGCAGGATCTCATCGCGCTGATCCCACGGACGGCCGCCTTTGCGCAAGGCCTCGACGATCTCGGCCACCTCCTTCTTCGTCGGCGGCGCCTGCCCCGCATCAATCCCGGTGGCAGTGACCGCTCCCATGATCAACCGGCGCGGGGCGCGGGCGCTCCCGGACAGCGTCCACTGGAACTCCGGGTCGAGAGCACGCAGCGCGGTGACGAAGCACCACTCCATTTCGCCCGGGCTGATCCGGTAGGGAACCGATAGCAGCACCTGGCCATCCGGTCCGATCCAGAGATGCTGGGGCGCGATCACTTCGTCCGCCTGGGACTGGAGGAAACGTTTGCGCATCTCCTTCTCGACCGCCATGTGCTGCTCGCAGGTGATCGCACCGGCGCGCGGGCAGGGGCGGTCCTCGCTTCCGTGATCGTGCTTCGAGGCGAACAGCGGGGCCGTCAGGCCCGCCAGCCGGATCAGCATGCGATCCTGGTAGTGCGTGCTGAGGACTTCGTCGTTGGCCCGTTCTCCATCCATGTTGATGGCCAGGAAGACCGGCTGATGGTCGCGGGCGGCCTGTTCGAAGGCCTGATCCAGCGAAGGCAGCCACTCGATCGAACTGGCGACCCGAACGCCCGGCACGGCAGCGAGGCATCCGAGCAGGAAGGTCTTGAACATGTCGGCTTCTCCGCGGGAACTTCGGGAGGACTTCCTTGGAACAGCGCACGGCGGCCATGGAGGCGGCCCGCCGGCGGTTTCTTTCGAGGAATCGTGTCGAATCGTCTGCTATATCATGTCGGCCCTGTCCCCATCGTCCCTACCTGCAACGGAGTCCAGCATGTCGGCAGGCGTCTCGCGCGTGACGGTGATCGGAGCCGGCACCATGGGTCACGGCATCGCCCAGGTCGCGGCCCAGGCCGGGTTCGCGACCCGGTTGTTCGATCTCGACGCGAAGGCGCTCGAAGCCGCGCTCGAACGGATCCGCGCGAGTCTCGACAAGGGCGTGGAGCGCGGCAAGCTGACCGATCAAGAGCGCGCTCGGGCGCTTCTGAACCTGCATCCGGAAGCGGACCTCTCGCGGGCCGTGGAGGGCTCGGACCTGGTCATCGAGGCGGTCCGCGAGGACCTGAAGATCAAACAGGATCTGTTTCTCGAGGTCGAACGACAGGTGCGGGCGGAAACGCTGCTGGCGACCAACACCTCCTCGCTGCCCATCACGCAGATCGCGGCGCCGCTCGCCCGGCCGGAGCGTCTGGTCGGGATGCACTTCTTCAATCCGGTGCCGCTGATGGAGTTGATCGAAGTCGTGATCTCTGAGCGCACCGCCCCCTGGGCCCGGGACCTGGCGTTCGAAGTCGGTCGCCGGATGCGCAAGCAACCGATCCTGGTCCACGATTCCCCCGGCTTCGCGTCCAGCCGGTTGGGCGTGGTGCTGGGGCTCGAGGCGATGCGCATGGTCGAGCAGCAGGTCGCCTCGGCCGAAGACATCGACAAGGCCATGGAACTCGGTTATCGCCATCCGATGGGGCCCTTGAAGCTCACCGACCTGATCGGTCTCGACGTGCGCCTGGCGATCGCCGAGACGCTCCATCGCGAACTGGGCGGAGAGATCTACCGGCCGCCCGAGATCCTGCGGCGCAAGGTCGCGGCGGGCGAACTCGGCAAGAAGAGCGGACAGGGTTTCTACACCTGGTGAGCCTCGAGACTCATGGCTTGCCGCGCTCCAGGAACTCGGTCATGCGCCGCCGCTTCTCCTCCGATTCGAAGCAGACCGCCTGGGCCAGCGCATCGAGCGGCAGTCCCACCTGCTGGTTGCCGCGGGCGATGGCCGACAGCGACAGCTTGGTCAGGCGCAGCGCCAGCCGGTCCTGGCGGGCGATCCGGGCGGCCAGCTTGCGGGCGCACTCCAGCACCTGGTCATCTTCCGCCACTTCATTGACCAGGCCGATCTCGAGCGCACGCTCCGCGTCGATCATCCGGCCGGTGAAGAGCAACTCCCGGGCCCGGCCCAGGCCGACCAGCCTCGGCAGCCGCGTGAGGGCGCCGGCGCCGGCGATGATCCCCAGGCCGACCTCGGGCTGGCCGAACTTCGCGGACCGGCCGGCGACCCGCAGGTCGCAGGCCATGGCCAGTTCACAGCCGCCGCCCAGCGCGTAGCCGCGGATCGCCGCGATGGTCGGGTAGGGAAACAGCTCGAGCTGGTTGAACAGCGAGGAGTTGATCGCCGACAGGGCGTCCTGGCGGCCGCGCTCGCGGAGTTCGGCCACGTCGGCGCCGGCGGCGAAGGCCCGCTCGCCCGCTCCGGTCAGGATCAGGCAGGCCAGTCGGTCCTCCCCGGCCAGTCGGTCGAGCGCCGCGCGCAGCGCCTCGACCATCTGGAGATCGATCGCGTTCAGGACCTCCGGGCGATTCAGTGTGATGACGCCGACCGCGTCCTTTTCCTCGACGAGAATCGGCGGGCCTGGCTGATCGGACATGACGGCGGCTCCCGGCCGTGCTCAACGCACGGCCTGTTCCTGGAGGTAGCTCGAGAATTCGGCCGGCTCGCCCTCGAGCCGGCTAGCGGCGAAGCGGTTCGTGACGCGGTCGATCGAATCGCGCGCCTCGATCGCCGCGTCATGGTAGCGCGGCTCGAGCCGTTCGAACAGCGCGCGCGAGCCGCGCAGCTCAACGCGCGGGCTTCCGGGCCGCTCTCGATCGAGGCAGGAATCACTTGCGCCCGGCCGGGGCTTCAAGGCATTCGGAAAAAAGGGAGGATTTCGGCTTCGTTGTTGCCGGTTCTGACCCTGGCCGGGGTGGATGAGAAACGGAGCCGAGCGCTCCCCGGTACACACGATCAGAAACACGGAGGTTACGATGAAGCTCTCGACAATGACCCGGACGGCGACCCTGGCGGCGACCTTGGCGATGATGGCGGCGGCGAGCGAGGCAGGGCCGATTCGCGCGACCCAGCAGCTCTTCCCGAACGTGAGAGCGATCGGTTCCGTCGATGCGGCAAAGCCGCTTCAGCTGTCGATTCCGGACGCGGGATGGGTTCAGGTCTCGGCCGGCCGGATCGCTCCCGGGAGGCTCTTGCGGGTGATCGCGCCCAGTGGCCGCACCCTGAAGGTCATCGAGGCGGACGCCCAGCGGAAGTTCTCCTTCCGCGTCGATCGGGCGGGCGTCTATCGCCTCGGGTTGATCGAGGCCAACCCGATTCGGCTCGGGCTGACCGAGGCCCACCCGATGCGGCTCGGTCTGGCCGAGGCCCACCCGATGCGCGTCGGGCTCGGGCAGGCAAAACCGCAGCTCCGCCCGACCGGCGGACTCTCCGGACTCCAAAACGCCTCTGCACGACGCCAGCGCTGCGGTTTCAATGCTCGTGAGGCCGAGGTCTCACTGCTCTTCAGCGCGGACTCGGCGGGCAGCGCCGGCGGCATCGAGCCGGGCCCGGTGACCGGCGGCGACTGCACCCTCGGCGGCGATCTCAACTCGGCCGGCTCCCAGGACCACGCAAACGCGAGCCAAAGGCCCGGCGGTCTGGGCGCCCGCAAGCTGTAACGCCGGATCGCTTTGGACCTGGGGATTTCGGGAAGCGCAGCCGCCGCGGCACCACATGGGCCGCGGCGGCTGCTGCGCATTTAGCCCATGCCCCCGCCGCCGGTCATGCCCATCAGGAACTCGGCGTTCGACCGGGTCTTCTTCATCTTGTCGATGAACAGCTCCATGGCCTCGATTGGATTCATCTCGTTGAGCACCCGGCGCAGGATCCAGACCAGCTTCAGTTCCTCGGGGGTGAACAACAGGTCTTCCTTGCGCGTGCCGGAGCGGTTGATGTCGATCGCCGGCCAGACGCGCTTGTCGGCCAGGCGCCGGTCGAGATGCAGCTCCATGTTGCCGGTGCCCTTGAACTCCTCGAAGATCACTTCGTCCATGCGCGAGCCGGTCTCGATCAGGCCGGTGGCCATGATGGTCAGTGAACCGCCGAACTCGATGTTGCGCGCCGCGCCGAAGAAGCGCTTCGGTTTCTGGAGCGCGCCGGCGTCGATGCCGCCCGACAGGATCTTGCCGGAATGCGGCGCCTCCGTGTTGTAGGCCCGCCCCAGCCGGGTGATCGAGTCGAGCAGGATGACCACGTCGCGGCCGTGTTCGGTCAACCGCTTGGCCTTCTCGATGACCATCTCCGCGACGGTGATGTGCCGGGAGGCCGGCTCGTCGAAGGTCGACGAGACCACCTCGCCCTTGACCGAACGGCGCATGTCGGTGACCTCTTCCGGGCGTTCGTCGATCAGCAGCACGATCAGGTAGACGTCCGGGCTGTTGGTCGTGATCGCATTGGCGATCTTCTGCAGCAGAATCGTCTTGCCGGTCCGGGGCGGCGCGATGATCAGCCCGCGCTGGCCCTTGCCGATCGGCGAGACCAGATCCATGACCCGCATCGCGATCTCATCCGAAGTGGTCTCCAGGATGAAGCGGCTCTCCGGATAGAGCGGCACCAGATCCTCAAACGGCGCCACGTGCATCGACTTCTCGGGCTCGTCGAAGTTGATCTGATTGACCCGCAGCAGCGCGAAGTACTTCTCGTTCTCCTTGGGCGGGCGGATCTGCCCGGCGATCACCTGGCCGGTCTTGAGACCGAAGCGGCGGATCTGGGAAGGCGAGATATAGATGTCGTCCGGGGACGGCATGTACGAGTAGTTCGGCGAACGCAGGAATCCGAAGCCGTCCGGGAGGATCTCGAGCACTCCGTCCCCGAACAGGGCGCCCTGGGAGGCGCCGCGCCGCTTCAGCAGCTTGAAGATGATGTCCTGCTTCTTGGCGTTGCTGGGGAGATGGATCTGCTCCAGCGCCGCGATTTCGACCAGGTCTTCCGTGTTCATCTGCTGCATGTCGGACAGATGGACTTCTTCGGCCTGGGTCTTCAGGTAGAGCGCGACCGAACTATCCGGGTCGAGCTGCGCGATCGCCGCCTCGCGGGCCCGCAGGCGCTCCTCCTCGGCGGCCCGGCGCTCATCCTCGCTCTCCACCCGGCGGTGCTCCTTGCGGCCCTCGCGCCGCCCGTCCATCGGGCCGTCTCGTCGTTCGTTCCGCCGTTCGTTCTGGCGTTCGTTCTGGCGTTCGTCCCGGCGGGGGCGCCGCTCCGCGCCGCGGCGGACTTCACGTTCGGCTCCGCGAGTGCCTCTCGGTTCCCGCTCCGTTCCGCGGTTGCCCCGCGGTTCCCGTTCGGAAGCGCGCGTCCTCCGCGAGTCGGGTTCCTCATCCTCCTCCTCGCGATCCACTTCGCGATGCTCGTCGGGGTCATCGTCCTCGTCGATGTCCTCGCGGGCCTCGCGCCGGCCCTGCTCGTCATCTTCCAGGTCGTCGTAGAGCGCGCGTCCGTGCTCATCGCGTTCTTCAGCCTCGGCGTCGAACTCCTCGCTCTTCGAATCCGGAGATTGCGTGAATTCCGGCTCCAGCTCCTCGGCGGTCTCGGTGGCATCCGCCCCATCCGCCTTGGCGCGCCCGGGCTTGGCGGTCTTGCGCGACCCGGTGGAGCGCCCGTCCGACTTGGCCGAAGACCGTGAGGAACCGGCCTTCTTCTTGGTGGTCTTGCTGCGGGACGGCTTTTCCCGTGACATGCTCTTCTCCGTGAATGCGCGTTGGCTCGCGCCCTGAATGCTGGGATGCGGTGGTTGGATTCTTGTTCGGACCCGGTTTGAATTGCGGCCGCGACTGGCAAGGCTGGGTCCGTCTGGTGCGTCGCGGTTTAAGGTGAGAGTTCCTGGAAGATAGCGCGGACTCGGGCGCGAAGGAGCGCGAGCGTCCCTTCATTCTCAATCATATAGTCGGCGATGGCTCGTTTCTCCTCGATGCTTTTCTGCGTTTTTTCTCGGCGTTCCAGCTCGCCTGGTTTCCAGCCGCGAATCGCCTGGACCCGCCGGCTGCGAATCTCGAGCGGCGCGTCGACGAACAGCCGCCGGTCACACAAGGTCTCCAGCTCGGATTCGAGCAGGAGCGGGACGTCGAGCACGACCAGCCGTCCGGACTCCTCTCGGGCACAGACCTCGAGCCGGTCCCGGATCCGGCGCCTCACCTCCGGGTGGATGATCTGGTTGAGCCGGGCGCGCCGCTCTTCGTCCAGGAAGACGACTTTCGCCAGACGCGAGCGCTCGACCCGACCCGTCGGACCGAGCACGCTCGACCCGAACTCGGCCACGACCTCCTCGCGGACCGCCTGTTGATCCAGACATTCGTGGGCGATTCGATCCGCATCGATGACCAGTGCACCCAACTCCTGAAAGAGCGCGGCGACCGTCGACTTGCCGCTGCCCACGCCGCCGTACAAGCCCAGTACCGTCAGATCGCCCAACTCCCGTCCGTCCATTCCGATACCAGCGCATTTGCTGCCTAAATCGCTTCCAACACGAGCTTTGTGTGAGTGCCCCGAGCAGGGGAAGTGACCGCGAAACGTGCGGGCGTCCAGCAGGAGGGGAATCCTCGCGCCGCGCGGGAATCGAGACCGGGATGCGGCGCTGCTGATGTGGAAGCGAGGCCTACTCTATCCCCGTCCCGCAAGGGTTGTCAAGGGAAGTCGAGGGGGTTCCGGAGGGGCGACAGACGTCTTCCTGAAAAGATGTTGGGATCGATTCGAAACGTTGCTTCGACGTTGCTTCGACGTTGCTTCCGGGCGTGGCGGTCCTATAGTGCGCGGAATCCGTGCGGCCTGTGGAAGCGAAAGTGCTCCCGCCGGTCCATCGTCCTCGATCCGATGAAACCGGAGGTTATCGGATGAATCGTCGTGAACTCGGCGCTGCCGTCAACGTGATGTGGGTGATTTTCCTGATCGTCCTCCTGCTCGGAGCGGGTGCCTACATCTACTTCGTGCAGCAGGAAATGGAGACGGCCAGGAGATCTGTGGCCACTGCTCAGCGGGAACGGTCACTGATGGAAGAAGAGGTGGTCAACGCTCGTGAGAAACATGTCGACCTCTCTTCCGAGGTGGGCTTCGTCGACCTGGCGGCGGGAGAGGTGTACTCCTCCATGCCGGCGCTCGATGCCAAGCTGGAATCGCTGAGAGGCCGCTTTCCCAACGATATCGGGACCGCGGACAAGACCCTCGAATCGGTGATCGACCGGCTGGTGAGTCTGGCCGAGCGCTACGACCAGGCGGCCCAGACCGCCGAGAGCAGCTTCCAGGCGGAGTTGACCAAGCGCAGCGAGTCGGAGACCGCCAAGGACGAGATCCGCGGCAGCATGGAGAATCAGCTCACCTCGCTGAATTCCGACCTGCGCGACGCCCGGGATCAGGCCCAGGCCCAAAAGGAACAAGACGACACCGCCATCTCCGGACTTCAGGACCGGGTTGATGAGGTCGCGGCCCAGATGCGCGAGCAGCTGAGTCAGGCCGAATCGAACATCGCGGCGGCGGAGGCGAGCAAGCGGCAGATCGAGGCGCGGGTGGCCGAACTCAATTCCAAGGTCGGTCTGATCGGGATGGACGAAGATCCCTGGGCCAAGGACGGCGAGGTGATCAGCGTCGGGAAGCAGACCGGACTGGTCTTCGTCGACATCGGCAGCCGCGACTTGCTGCGCCTGGGCGTCAAGTTCGATGTGTTCCGCCATGGCAAGGGCGGCCAGCGGATTCCCAAGGGCAGCATCGAGATTCGCGAAGTGCATGAGAATTCGGCCATGGGCAACATCTCCAGCCAGGTGTCATCGCTCGATCCGATCGCGGCGGGCGACTTCATCGCCAACCCGCTCTTCTCCACGGAGCGCTCCAAGGTGTTCGCGCTGCTCGGCAACTTCCCGGTGTACGGCAAGTCCTTCCTGGAGCGACGGTTGAACGACCTGGGCGCGGAAGTCCAGGGCTCGGTCGGTCCCGAAGTCGACTTCCTGGTCCTGGGGCAGCGGGCTCCTGAAGAGGATGCCCTGGAAGTCACTGAACTCCCGGAGTACAAACTGGCGGAGAAACTGGGCATCCAGATGTTGCCGGTGCGTTCCATCGATCGGTTTCTGAAGCCGTAAGGGTCCGCCGGCCCGAAGGCCCACTCGCCAGATTCTCGAACGACCCGGTCCCGATGTCCGGGTCGTTTCGTTTTCAGGTGAACTTTTCGAGAACCCGTCGTGGCGGAGCCAGTCCCCCCCCGCCCCTCCAGCCGAAGGAGATGCGAAGTTCCGTCCGCTCCCTCCGATCCGGATGAGGGACGGCAGATGACCTTCGGCGAACACCTGGAGGAGCTTCGCAAGCGGGTCATGATCTCAGTCATCGTGATCGGCGTGCTGTTCTTCGCTTGCTTTTTCCTGCACGACCAGACTCTGAGGGTCTTCATCTCGCCGTTCGAACGGGTCCGGGCGAACCTGCTCGAGGAGGGGATCGAGATCGGCCCGCTGACCTTCATCGATCCCACGGAGAGTTTCACCTTCGCGCTCAAGGTGGCGCTCTATTCGGCGCTGATCCTCGGCGGGCCGGTCTGCCTCTATGAAATGTGGGCTTTCATCGCCGCCGGCTTGCATCAGAGGGAGCGGCGCGCGGTCATGAAGGTGCTGCCGGTCTCGCTGGGGCTGTTCTCGATCGGAGTGCTGTTCTGCTATTTCCTGGTGGTGCCGATCGCGCTGGAGTTCTTGCTCTCGTTCGCGCCGCATGACCAAATCCAGGCGGATATCCGCCTGGAGACCTATCTGAGTTTCATCACGATGCTGTGCCTGCTGATGGGCGGTATCTTCCAGCTGCCGCTCCTGCAGGTGGTCGTGGCCCGCTTCGGACTGTTGAGCGCGAAAAGCCAGCGCGAGAAGCGCAAGGCGTTCATCATGGCGGCGGTGGTGGTCTGCGCGATCGTCACGCCGACAGGGGACGCGCTGACCCTGATTCTGGTCGCCGGACCGATGTTGATTCTGTACGAGCTGGGTCTGATCGCGGCCGGCCGGGTCAAAGCGCGGCCCCAGGAAGGTTGAGCGAATCCATGCAGGTGGGCATCATCGGTTTTGCGGGAGCGGGCCGCTCGACGATCTTCACGGCGCTGTCCGGGCTGGAACCGTCGCCCGGCGGGGCCGCCCTGAGCCATCGCTCCGTGGCCACCGTGCAGATTCCGGATGAGCGCCTGCTCTGGTTGAAGGATCTGTATCGACCGAAGAAGTACACGCCGGCCACGATGGAGTTCGTGGATTTCGCCGGCATTCCCCGGTCGGCGGAGAAGGGCAAGGCCGAACTCTTCGGGAAGATCCGGGATTCGGAGGCGCTGCTCCTGGTGGTCTCCGCCTTCGACGGCGCGGCCGATGCGAGCGAGCTGCCCGGCGCACCGGAGGTGCGCATCCGGGCGCTCCTGGACGAGCTGCTGTTCGCCGATCTGGAGATCGTCGAGCGGCGCATCGAGCGCCTGGCGCAGAACCTCCAGAAGGGCGTGCTCAAGACGCGCGACCGCGACCAGCGCGAACTCGAGCTGATGCAGCGCTGCCAGCAGGCGCTGGAAGCGGGCGAGTCCCTGCTGGACATCGCCCGCAACAAGGACGATCAGGAGCTGCTGCAGACCTATCGCTTTCTTCAGGAGAAGCCGCGCATCGCGGTGATCAATGCGTCCGAAGAGATGGGGGAGATGGGGGAGAAGGGGGCGAAGGACCTGGTGGCGCTCGAGGAGTGTTCGAAGGAGCTTGGGCTTCCGGTCCACGCGCTGCTGGGCCAGGTGGAGGCGGAGATCGCCGTCATGCCCGAAGAGGAACGCGCCTTGTTCCTGGCGGAATACGGGCTCGAGCAGCCGGCGCGGGACGCGATCATCCAGGCCGCCTCCCAGGCGACCCGCTCGATTCCGTTCTTCACGGTGGGCGAGGACGAGGTGCGCGCCTGGCTCATCCAGGAGGGCGATACCGCCCTGGACGCCGCCGGCAAGGTCCACTCCGACATCGCCCGGGGCTTCATTCGCGCCGAGGTCAACTCGTTCGAGGAACTGACGCAGGCCGGTTCGATGAAGGAGGTCAAGGCGCGGAACCAGATGCGGCTCGAGGGGAAGGACTACCGGGTCAAGAACGGCGAGATCGTTCATTTCCGGTTCAGCGTGTAGCGATGACGGTCGAAGCGGCCATCGTGTCGGTGGGTGAGGAGCTCCTGGCCGGCGACGTCCAGGACAGCAACGCGTCCGAGATCGCGGCCGCCTTGCGGGCCGAGGGCCTGCGGGTCGGCTCGATCGAAATCGTGGCGGATCGGGAGGAGCAGATCGCCGGCGCCGTGATCCGGGCCGCCGGCTTTGCGAAGATGGTGATCGTGACGGGGGGGCTGGGGCCGACCGGCGACGACCTGACCCGGCACGGCGTGGCGCGCGCGGCCGGCCGAAGGCTGGTCGAGGATCCACGGGCGCTGGCGCTGATCCTGGCATACTTCGACCGGATCGGCCGGGAGATGTCGGCTTCCAACCGGAGCCAGGCGCTGTGTCCCGAGGGTGCCGGGCTGATCGAGAACCACGGTGGCACCGCTCCCGGTCTCGAACTCGAATGTCACGGCGCCCGCCTGTTCGTGCTGCCGGGCGTGCCCGCCGAGATGCGAGCCATGCTCCACGAGCACGTGCTTCCGGCGGTGCGCCGGCTCTTCGGCCAGGCGGCGGCCCTCGAGCGGATCCAGGTGCGGGCTCACGGGCTGGCCGAGTCGGTGGCCGGCGAGAAGATCGCGCACCTGATGGGCGAAGGGCGCGACCCGCTGGTGGGCATCACGGTCTCGGGCGGCCTGCTGACGGTTTCGATCACCTCGCTGTTTCACGATCGCGAGCAGGGCCGGCTTCGCGTCGAGGAGACCGCCCGGGAGGTCGAGGCTCTGCTGGGCAAGGCGGCCTTCGGCCGCGACCAGGACACCCTCGAGGGTCGGGTCGTCGATCTGCTGAAACGCAACGGGCAGCGGCTGGCGATCGCCGAGTCGTGCACCGGAGGGCTGGTCTCGGCGATGATCACCGCGGTGCCCGGGTGTACCGACGTGTTCCTGGAGGGTGCCGTGACCTATTCCAACGACGCCAAAGAGCGGCGCCTTGGCGTCGATCCGGCCCTGCTCACGAGGCACGGCGCGGTCAGCGCCGAGGTCGCCTGCGCCATGGCTCTCGGCATGGCCCGAAGCTCCGGGGCTGAGGTGGCGGTTTCGATCACCGGCATCGCCGGCCCGGGAGGCGGCACGGAGACCAAGCCGGTGGGCCTCGTCTATCTGGGGATCAGTCTGGAGGGGCGGACCGAGAGCCGGCGGCTGAATCTCCCGGGCGATCGGCACGAGGTGCAGCTTCGGGCGGCCCGCTCGGCCCTCGATCTGGTGCGGCGCGCTCTGGCCGCCGGTCCGTGAAGAACAGCCCGTCGAAAAAATGGGCCATGCACAGACGAGGCCATCGTGGTCGAGATCAAGGCGCACAGGACGAGTCGTATTGGTGGATACGGGGAATTCTGTGCAACGCGGAGATCGGCCGCGATGGCCTCGGCTGGGCGTCGCACAGTTTTTCGACGGGCTGTTAACTGCTCTGTTCACGGACGGGCCCTCACCAGGCCGCTTGTGTGATCAGAGCCCGGGTTCTCTAATGCACCGGCAGTCGACTTCTACCCCGTGGTGTAAGTGGTAACACTTCAGATTTTGGTTCTGACTTTCCAGGTTCGAGTCCTGGCGGGGTAACCAACTCCAGATGCCCGCACTTCGATTCAGCGAGGGACGGGTGTCGCTGTGGGAGGGGCGTCCGATTCAGTTCAAGCCACGTGTCCACGCTCTCGTGGCGATCTCCGTCTTGCAGCTCCTGACGGGATGCGCCCTTTCGATTCCCGAGGCGACGCTCAGCGGCGGCGACGGCGACGGCGAAGGATCGCTGGACCGATCGACCGAACGGCTGGCGGCTGCCACCGGCCTCCGGTTCCGAAGCGATCCCGTGCGCGCCTGGGCCGGGCCGGATCAGATCCTCGAGGTGCAGCGCAACTCCGTTGTTCAGGGGCCGATCGACCGGGCGCTCGAGGAAGGGTGCTACGGGATGTTCCGGCCAGGCGCGACCGCGGCCGCTCCAGCTGCTCTGGGCGCGCAAGCGACCGCCTACGGCCGCTGGTCCTCGCCCGTCGCGTACGATCCGGACACCGGCCGCATCCTGATGGTGGAAGGGGGGCAGTGGGACGGCCGCCGGATCGATCTGGCGCGTACCGAGGCGCTGGCGCTGGCGCTGCTCGACCAGCAGGTCGATCTGGACCGCCGCCTGAAGAAGCTGGAAGGAAAGGCCGATCGGGCCCAGGGCCTGGTGGGAACCGTCGCCGGAGCCGCGCACGCGGCCACGCTCGAGGCCTCGATCGCTCCGGTCTTGACCTTCGATGCATCGGCCTTGCCGATTCGAAGGCTTCATCGCCGGCTCACCGAACGGCTGCTCGAGGATCCCGACGGAGCGCCGGCCGAGCTGCTGGTGGAACCCGATCTCCCGAGCGCGGAGCGGCGCGCGCTCCAGCGCCTGCTCGAGACCGAGGGGCTCGAGCGGCGGCGCGCGATCCTGCGAACCTTCGCCGGCGCGCGGCTCCTGCTGGAAGCCAAGGACCTGCTGACCTCCGGCAACCTGCCGCTGGTGTTCGAGGATCTGCCGGTTTCGACCGAACAGCTGCTGCACCCCGAGAAGTACCTCGCGAACGACGACCCGCCGCTGTCGATCAAGGTCGGCTCGCGCGACGGTCTGGCCGGCCGTGGTTTCGCCCTGCTGGTCTCCGGCACGGTGGGGGAGTTCGGGCTGCGCCACGCGCTCGAGGGCGCGCTCCCGCTGTCAGATGCCGCCGGCGCCGCCTCTGGCTGGGGCGGCGATCATCTGACCATCTACCGCGAGCGCGACTCGGAGGATCGGGCCTACGCCTGGCACCTGGAGTTCGACGATCGCTTCGAGGCCAGCGAGGCCGCCGACGCCTTCTTGCGGGCGCTGGTCCTACGCCTCGGCGGGAGCTTCGAGCCGTCCGCCGAGGGCGGCCTGGTCCTGAAGGGCGGTCGCAAGCCAGCCGCGCTGCGGCGCGAGCGAGCCTCCCTGGCGGTCTTGATCGGCGGCCGCGAGGAGGCGCAGACCCGCTCCCTCGTGCGGCTCCTGGCCGAGCCGCTCGAGCCAGCCGGCGATCCGGTTCAAGGCGGGAGTCAGGACCTGGGCTACCGCCTGATCCGGGCGGTCGCCAGCCCGCTGCTCCACGACGCGCCGGGGCGGTTCCATCACGAACTGCGCTCCCTGTACGGAATGCTGTTCCGGCATCGCACCTACCCTTCCGGCGCGGAACACACCTTCCTCAATCTGGGCGCGCTGCCGTTCCTGGGCCGGTTCATTCCGGACGAACTCAACAGTCTGCTGTTCGGCGTGGAGCGCTCGCCGGCTCGCAATGACAACGACTTCCTGGTTCACCTGGTCCGTCTGTTCCGGAACGAAGCCGCGGGGTCCTGGCGCTTCTGGTCGCCTTTTTTCTCTTACAGCAAGGGTCCCGAGTTCTGGTCGATCGGTTCGTTCTACGGTTTCCTGTACGAGCAGGCCTCGGGCGCGGGCCGCGAGGCGTTCTCCCCGCGCCTGCTCTGGTCGCGCGAGACCGGGCTGTCCGGCGCCGAGCAGGAGACCGGCGTCCTGCTCGACGCGGTCACCTGGCGGAAACGGGACGGGCTCGACCGCAGGCTGCGCTTGCTGCCGTTCGGCGCGCTCATGAGTTTGACTCTCGGCGAAGAAGTCTCGGGTCTGGAACTGGGCTTCGTGCTGAACTCCATCCGGATCCGCTCGCGGAGCGTCATCGAGGGCGCGGGGCACTTCGAATTCGCCTTGCTCTACGGCTGGCTGGCGCGGGCCCTGGACGACGACGCCTCGGACCATTACGAGTACTCGATCGGCAAGGGGCTGCTGTTCGGCGCCGAGGGCGGCGCCCGTTTCGACAGCGCCGGCCTGTTCCGGATCTTCGGCCGTTCCTTCCTCGGCTTCGGCCAACAGGATGAGCGCGGCTACTTTGACGCCCTGTACCTGCGGTTTGGCGGCTGAGAGCCCGCGGATTCCGCTCAAATGGATGCCAGGAAGCTGCCGATCTACCGGCAGAGAGTGAGTTTGCGCGCATGCTGCTACGTCGAAGAAAGTTCCTGCTGGTCCTGGGCGGGGGCGGTGTGCGCGGGCTGGCCCACCTGGGCATCCTGAAGGCCCTGGAAGAGGAGCGCGTGCAGATCGACGGGATCGTCGGCACGTCCGCCGGAGCGATGGTCGGTGCGCTCTATGCGCAGGAACCGGACGCCGAGAAGATCACGCAGCAGGTCCTCGAGTTCCTGAACGGCTCCGCCTTCCGGCGGCTCAATCTCCGTTTCGAAGTCGACTCGCGCCCGCAGAAGGGCGTGCCGCCGTCGATCCTCGAGCGGCTGCTGCACGGCCTCAAGCGGCAGCTGGCGATGGAACTGTTGTTCCGCCGGCCGTCGATCTTCAGTCACGAGATCCTGGACCGGCTGGTGGGAGCGCTGATCGGCGAGGGACGCATCGAGGATTGCCGCCTGCCGCTCCACGTCACCGCGCTCGATCTGGTTGCCGGCACGGAATTGGTGCTCTCCCAGGGCGACCTCAGGACCGCGGTGGTCGCGTCCTCCTCGGTGCCCGGCTTCTTTCCCCCGGTTCGTCTGAACGGCTCCCTGGTCTGCGATGCGGGGTTGGTCAACAACATGCCGGTCACCGTGGCCCGGGATCTGGGCGCCGAATGCGTGCTGGCTGTTTCCCTCAGCAGCGAGGTCGATCCCTTGATGGAGTTCCCGACCGGCATCGACGTGATCTTCAGGAGCGAGGAAATCGGCACCAAGCTGATCAACGACCAGAAGAAGGGGGACGCGGACATCGTCCTGGAGCCGGTCACGGGCGGCCGCTACTGGCTCGATTTCGATGACCCCGAGGCCGTCATCCAGTCCGGGTACGACTCCGCCCGCCAGCACATGCCCGAGATCCTTGCCAGGGTCGGAAGGCGCAAGCTGGTCACGGCCTGGCCGCCGGTCGCCACGGACGGCCGCCTTCTGGCGGATGCTCGGGACGCTCTTCCCGGCTCCGAACCTTGACGGACGCCGGCCGATTCGCCAGAATCGCCCGCTTTCTTCCGGTTGACTCGAACTTGTCGGCGGGAGCCCCCGCGGGCTCTTCCTGCTTCGGCTCATTGTTCTTTCCCGGCGATCGCCTCAAGACGCTTTTAACTCGAGGTCTGGCAACCAACAAGGGTCATCGTGAGTCGCTCCCTTTCCGTGGTCATCCTGGCGGCCGGCCGTGGCACGCGCATGAAGACCGAGGCACCGAAGGTCCTCTTCGATGTCTGCGGGCTGCCCGCGTTGGTCCACGTCACCCGGCTCGCCCGCTCGCTCGATCCGGCCCGGGTCGTGGTGGTGGTCTCGGCCGGCGGGCGGGACGCCTGCAGGGCGGCGGTCGCGAAGGACCCGGCCAGCGGAGCGGTCGAGTTCGTGGTCCAGGACTCCCCGCTCGGCACCGGTCATGCGGTCCGGGCGGCGCTGCCCTTGCTGGAGGGAGACTCGAACGACCTGCTGGTGCTCTACGGCGACGGACCGCTGGTCCGGAAGAGCTCCCTCGAGCGGTTGCGATCGCGGCACGTCGAGCAGGCGCCCGGCGCGTCGCTCTTGATCGCGGAGGTGGATGACCCGACCGGCCTGGGGCGCATCGTCCTGGACGACAAGGGCCGGGTCGAGCGGATCGTCGAGGAGCTCGACGCCGACGCGGCGATCCGCGCCATCCGGAGGGTCAACACGGGCATCGTGCTGCTCTCGAACCAGGCCGGCCGCCGGGCCTTGCTCGCGCTGACCAATCAGAACAAGAAGGGCGAGTACTACCTGACCGATGCGACCGAGCTGATCCGGAAGGACGGGCACCCGGTCGAGGCGGTGTTGCTCGACGACGCCGAGGAGGCGACCGCCTTCAACTCCACCGCCGAGCTGGCCGCGGTCCGGCGGCTGCTGCGGGAGCGGATCATTCGCGCCCATCAGGAAAACGGCGTCGACTTCGTCGACCCGGCGACGAGCTACATCGACGTGGACGTGGAGATCGGGGCCGGCACCCGGATCCTGCCTTGCACCGTGATCGGCAAGGGGGTCCGCATCGGCGAGCGCTGCAGCGTCGGCCCCTTCAGCCATCTCCGGGTCGAGACCGTGCTCGAGGAGGGCGCCGAGATCGGGAACTTCACCGAGGTCAAGAAGAGCGTGGTCGGCAAGAACGCCAAGGCCAAGCACCTGACGTATCTGGGCGACGCCAGGGTCGGCGCGGGCAGCAACATCGGCTGCGGCACGATCACGGCCAACTACGACGGCCGGCAGAAGCACGTCACGATCATCGGTCCGGGCGCCTTCATCGGCAGCGGCACGGTGCTGATCGCTCCCACGGAGGTGGGCGAGAACGGGATCACGGGAGCGGGCGCGATCGTGACCAAGAACACGCGGATCGGTCCCGGCGAGGTGTACGTCGGCTTGCCGGCGCGCCGCCTGAAGCGAAAGGACGAATCATGAGCGCTGCCGATCGGCTGAAGATCTTCTCGGGTACGGCCCATCGGGGTCTGGCGGAGGAGATCTGCAGGGAACTGGGCCAGCCGCTCGGTTCGGCCATGGTGGGTCGATTCCCGGACGGCGAGGTGGACGTCAAGATCTATGACGACATCCGGGGCGCGGACGTCTTCATCGTCCAGCCGACCTGCCCGCCGGTGAACGACACGTTGGTCGAACTCCTGATCATGATCGATTGCTGCCTGCGAGCCTCGTCCGATCGGATCACGGCGGTGATTCCCTACTTCGGCTACGCCCGCAAGGACCGCAAGGACGAGGGACGCGTGCCGATTTCGGCCAAGCTGTGCGCCAACATGATCTCCGCCGCCGGCGCCGATCGGGTCCTGACCATCGATCTGCACGCCTCGCAGATCCAGGGCTTCTTCGACATCCCCGTGGACCACCTCTACTCCAAGCCGGTGATCTGCGACTACTTCGCCGGACTGACCCTGAACAACCCGGCCGTGGTGGCCCCCGACGTGGGTTCGATCCGCATGGCCCGGGCCTACGCGGCCTCGCTGTCGGCCGGGCTCGCGATCGTGGACAAGCGCAGGCACTCCGCGAACAACACCACCGTGGAGAATCTGATCGGCGACGTGGACGGCTGCGACGTGGTCATCGTGGACGACATGATCTCGACCGCGGGCTCGATCACCGAGGCGGCCAAGACGGTCAAACAGCGCGGCGCGCAGCGCGTCTTGCTGGGCGCGACCCATGCCGTGCTGTGCGGCCAGGCCATGTCGAAGCTGGCCGAGGCGCCGGTCGAGGAAGTGGTGCTCTGCAACACGATCCCGGTCCCGAAGGAGAAGCAACTCGACAAGATCACCATGCTGTCGGTGGCGCCGCTGTTGGCGCGCGCCATCGACCGCATCCACCGCAGCGCCTCGGTGAGCGCGCTGTTCGACGGCGATTGACCTGTGCTCCAGGTAGGAAGGCCCTCATGGTAGACGTCAGCAAACTCACACTTTCGGTCCGCGAAAAAGTCGGCACCAACGCGGCCCGCGCGCTGCGCAAGGGCGGCCGCGTTCCGGTCAATCTGTATGGCCATGGCCAGCCCACGGCGGCGCTGTCGGTGGACGGCAGGCAGCTTTCCGATGTGCTTGATCATCATGCGCAGTTTCTCGAGCTGACCGTCGACGGCAAGGTCGACACCGCTCTGATTCGCGAGGTGCAGTACGACACCTACGGCATGGAAGTGCTGCACATCGAATTCGAGCGGGTCAACGTGGACGAGCCGGTGGTGATCTCGGTCCCGATCGTGCTCAAGGGCCACGCCAAGGGCGTGGCCGACGGCGGCGTGCTCGAGCGATTCCTGGACCACGTTCAGATCAAGGTCACTCCGCGGGACATGCCGGAGCAGTTCGAGGTCAGCGTCAGCGGGCTCGAGCTGCACGATTCGATCCTCTTGAAGGATCTGCCGATGCCGAGCAAGGGCGAACTCGTGGACGACCCCGAGAAGTCGATCTGCGCGGTGGTGGCCAAGAAGGAGGAGGCTCCCGAGGCGGCCGTTGAAGGCGAAGGCGAGGAGCCCGAGGTGTTCGGCGAGAAACCGTCGGATGAGGACACGCCGGAGTGAGCATTGGCTGAGGCGGCCAGGCCTCGAGTGCCTCGCATCGTCGTGGGGCTCGGCAATCCGGGCGCCCGGTACGCCGCGACGCGCCACAACGTGGGCTTCGACGCGGCCGACTGCCTGGCGCACAGGCTCGGGGCGTCCTGGCGGCTGCGCAACGGCGTGCTGGACGTGGCCGACGGACGCCGGGCCGCCCGGCCCTACCTGCTGCTCAAGCCGATGACCTACATGAACCGCAGCGGAGCGCCGCTCAGACTGGCGTTCTCCGATCTGGGCGGCCGGCTCGAGGAGCTGCTGGTGTTGCTGGATGACTTCAATCTGGATCTGGGCCGCCTGAGAATCCGGCCGGGCGGCAGCGAGGGCGGGCACAACGGGCTCCGGTCCATCATTTCGATGCTGGGCACCCAGCAGATCCCGCGGCTGAGGATGGGCGTGGGTCCGCCTCCTGAGTTCGAGCCGGTGGACCAATTCGTTCTGAAGCGCTTCCCGCCGGCCGACCGGAAGCTGGCCGACGAGATGGTCGAACGGGCCGCCGAGGCCGCCTTCGAGTGGCTGGAGGGGGCCGATCTGGAATCACTGATGAACCGATATAACCGGCAGTAATCTGCCCCCTTTCGGCCCCATTACCAGTAGACTGCCGGGTTCCCGTCTGCCCTGGCCAGACGAAGTGTGCCGGACCCCAAGAATATTGAAGCCCAAAGAGCTTTGAAGCCCCCGAGAGTTTGAAGCCCCGAGAATCTGAATCGAGGAAGCCGAATCAAGTGGTGAAGCATTACGAGGGTATGTTCCTGACCCACAACAAGGAAGCGAGGAAGGAGACCGAGTACCTCGGCGAGCACGTCAAGGAGCTCATCGAAAAGGTCGGGGGCCAGGTCGCACAGATGACGCGCTGGGACGAACGCCGGCTGGCCTATCCCATCAAGGGCGTGACCCATGGAATCTACTACTTGACCTACTTCACGGGCGACTCCGCCACGGACTCCCGGCTGCGGGCCGAGGTGCGGCTCTCGAACCTGATCCTGCGACATCTCACCTTGAAGCTCGACCGGCTCCCGGAAGGCGAAATCGAGACGGCCGTGGTGCTGCAGAGCCGTCTGGCGATCAGCGAACGCGGGCCGGGCGAAGCCGGATCCGCTGAGTCGCCGGGCGACTCATCGGGCGGTCCGCCGCGGGCGCACTCGGCCGTGGCCGCCCTTCCGGCGAAAGCCGCGGTCAGCGACCTGAGCGATGACGACGACAACCCGGGCCCGGATGAACAGGATGATCAGCCGGATGATCAGCCGGATGATCAGAATGAATCCGGCGACGACGAAGGAGACGAATCATGAAGAAGGGACTGCGCAAGGGGGCCAAGCGCCGCCGCACGAAGAAGTTCGGCGAGCGGCATCGCGTCCGGATCGGCCGGACCAAGGCCGAGGAGATCTACGATTACAAGAACGTGTCGCTGCTCCAGCGGCTGACCACTCAACAGGGCAAGCTGTATTCGCGCAAGCGCTCCGGCAACACCGCCTGGGCCCAGCGCAAGCTGAAGATCGAAGTCAAGCGGGCGCGCTTCCTTGCGCTCCTGCCGTACGTCGGCTGAGGTTCAAGAACAGATGCAGAAGATCATTCTCTTGAGCAATGTCGAATCGCTGGGCCGGCGCGGGGGGCTGGTCAGTGTGCGGGAAGGATACGCGGCGAACTACCTGTTGCCCAAGGGGCTGGGTGTGCGCGCCACCGAGGCGAACCTGAAGCGGCTCGAGTCGCTTCGGACCAAGTTCAAGGCCGAGGAGAAGGAGCTGGTCGACGCGGCCCGCTCGCTGTCCGAACGGCTCGAAGGCAAATCGCTGACGATCTCCCGGAAGGCTTCGGAAGAGGGCCACCTGTACGGGTCGGTCACGGTCGGCACGATCGTCGAGGCGCTGGCCGCGGAAGGTTTCGCCGTCGACAATCGCGCCGTCAAACTGTCCGAGCCGATCAAGAACGTGGGCGTCTACAACGTGCCGCTGGCCTTGCACCCGGATGTGATTCCCGAGATCAAGGTCTGGGTGGTCGAGGAGAAGGAGGCGAGCGGCGAAGCATCGGCGCCTGCGCCCGGCGCCCCCCAACCGGCGGAACCGGCGGCGCCGCCAGTGGAAAAGGAAGGCGAGTAGACCCGTTTGCAGCGGCTCCCGCTGCTTGGAGGCGGGAGAGCGGAGAGTGGCAAGATGGCCGATGAGCGCTCGCTGGAGCGGATTCCACCCCATGACGTGGATGCCGAGGCGGCCTTGCTCGGGGCCATGTTGCTCGATCGGGACGTCGTCTCCGAGGTCGGCGACATGGTCCTTTCCGACCACTTCTACGTCGGCGCCCACCAGCTGGTGCACCAGGCGATCCTGGAACTCGACGGACAGGGCAGCGCGATCGACGCGGTCACGATCAAGGACGAGCTGCGCCGTCGCAAGACCTTCGAGAAGGCCGGTGGAGCCGAAGCCCTGGTACGGCTGATGGAGGCGGTGCCGAGTTCCGCGGCCGCCGTGCACCATGCCCGCATCGTGCGCGATTGCGCCCGGCTGAGAGCGCTCCTGCGAGCCGCCCAGCAGATCCTGTCCGACTGCTACGAAAACACCGACGACGTGGCCACGACCGTCGACCGCGCAGAGCAGCGGATCTTCGACGTGAGCCGTTCCGAAGCCCAGGAGACCGGATCGGTCCGGGAGCTGCTGGTCTCCACCTTCGACCGGATCGAGGCGCGCCAGGGACGCGACGCGGGCACGCTGAGCGGGCTGGACACCGGCTTCATCGACCTCAACGAGCAGTTGGACGGCCTGCATCCCGGCAATCTGATCATCGTCGCCGCGCGCCCCAGCATGGGCAAGACCTCGTTCGCGCTGAACATCGCCTCGCGCTCGGCGATCAAGACCAACAAGGCGGTGCTGATCTTCTCGCTGGAGGTTCCCAAGGAACAGGTCGTGGAGAACATCCTGTGTTCCACCGCCCGCGTCGATGCTCACAAGATGCGCCGGGGCCTGCTCGATCTGGAGAAGGACTGGCCGCGTCTGACGACCGCGGCCAACGACCTGTCCGACGTTCAGATCCTGATCGACGACACGCCCGGCCTCTCGGCCATGGCCATGCGGGCCAAGGCCCGGCGGATTGCCGCCCGCTACGATCTGGGACTGATCATCGTGGACTACATGCAGTTGATGAGCTACCCGTACGCCGAGAGCCGCCAGCACGAGATCACCATGATTTCGCAGTCGCTCAAGACGGTGGCCCGGCAGCTCAAGCTGCCGGTGATGGCGCTGTCGCAGCTCAACCGGGCCGTGGACGCCCGGGAGGACCACCGGCCGCGCATGTCGGATTTGCGCGAATCCGGGTCGATCGAGCAGGATGCCGACGTGATCATCTTCCTGTACCGGGAGGCCTACTACCGCGAGCTGTCCGACGCGGAGCGGCCGGTGGCCGAGATCATCGTGGCCAAACACCGCAACGGCCCGACCGGGACCCTCAAGCTCCACTTCTATCCGCACTGCTTGAGCTTCGAGGATCCGGCGAGGAGCTTCCAGAACGGACGCTGATCGTTCTCGACGGGCCTTCAATCGGGGTCGTGGTTGGCGGTGTGATCGTGGAGTACCGCGCCGTGCCCCTTGTGTCCGTCCATCATGACCGTCAGCGGCCGCTCGAGACGCACGTGCCGGACGAACTCCGATCGGCGGACGGCGGGTTGGGCCGCCAGCCAGTCCCAGTCGAGCCGGCCCACGCGTTCGATCCCGCCCACCGTGAAGTATCCCACGCCGGACGCGGTGATGTTCTGGAAGAAGTGCGAGCCCTGCGACGGCATGGTCGCCATGTCCTTGAAATCGGCTTCGATGATCACTCGGGCGCCCGCGATCTGCGGCCAGATCACGGGAATGCCGAGCCAGGGGTCGGCCGAACCGAAGCGGCCGACGCCGATCAGGAGATAGGGCGTCCGCTCGGCCAGCATCTTCGAATTGAATTCGCTCACCTGCTGCGCGACCTCGGCGCTGCGCGAACGATCGTAGCCCTCCCGATCGACCACGATGATGTCCCGCAGGGTCTCGATCCGGCCGCTGCCGAGCACCTGTGTGCTGGAACACAGGATCCGCTCGGGATCGATCTCTTCCAGATCGAGTTCGACTGACTCGGAAGCCAGGGCGCAAGGCCGGAGCTGCAGGAAGGCGAACTCCCACTTGCCGCCCTCGGGCACCGAGAGGTTCACCGCGAACTCGATCTCAACCGGCATGTTCATCGCCTGCGACCCGATCTCCATCAATGTCTGCAGAATGCGGGCCAACGGGAACATGTTGCGCTTCAGGATCGCGGTGAAGCTGACCACCAGGACCCCCGGCCGGGCCACGCCGTCGTACACGACGCGATTGTCCGGCGAGTAGGTCGAGCCGATCAACCGCAGTTTGCCGTCCTTCTTCGCGACCTCCAGTCCATACTTGGACAGGCACAGTTCGCGGGTGGGATCCGGATGGCTCGCCGAGTCCTCGAGGTCGAGGGCGTAGAACTCGGTCTGTGAGTTCTTGAGGATGTCTTCCGGCGAGGAGAAATTGATCGGCTTGCGCGGATAGCGCGGGCAGAAGCTGAGTGCTCTTCCGCCTTCCGCGACCGCTTCCCCCAGGCCCAGGGCCACCTGGGCGATCCCGTCCTCCGCCTTCATGGGCGCCACCGGGTAGAAGTTGTGCGAACGCAGCGTGCCCGAGAAGTCGGGGTAGAAGCGCGACTCGTGCGCCGAGCCGACGACGCGCTGGATGATGACCGCCATCTTCTCTTCCTCCAGGCGGTAGGGCGATGGACGGAAACATTCCTTCACGCACAACCTGAAGGTGCTGGCGTACACCCGCTTGATGGCATTCACCAGCTGCTTGACCCGGACCTGGCGATCGGGATGGCTGTTGGGAACCATGTAGGTCCGGTAGACGCCGGTCAGGGAGAAGTTCTGCGAGTCCTCGAGCAGGCTCGACGACCGCACCGCCAGCGGGTACTTGACGATGTCGATGAACTCGAGCAGGTTCTGGAAGATGTCCTCGGGGAGCTGCGCGGCGATGAAGCGTTGCTCGAGAATCGCGTCGTCCTGCTCCTGGATTGCGAAGTCCAACAGGCTGTTCGCTTCCAGGAAGCGGTCGAAGACGTCCGTGGCCAGCACCAGTGCCGAGGGCACGAAGATGTCGGTGGCCGGGAACGGCGTGCGCAACTGGTAGTTCCGCAGCAACGAACGCACGAAGCCCAGCCCGCGCGCCTTGCCGCCGAGCGATCCCTCGCCGATGCGGGCGAAGCTCATCGCCGGATTGAACTCGAATGCGTTGAACTCGGCGACATGCCCGCCCTGGCGGCTGCGCCGAAAATCCCGGATCGCGCCGACCAGATAGGCGCGCACCTCGTCGGCCGACTCGAAGTCGGAGACCTTGACGCCGCGCAGCGCTTCGGCCAGACCGAACTCGGTCCGCGCGCGCAGCCAGGTCGAGAAGTGGTTGCGCTCCGCGTGGCGCAGCATGACGTGGTCCGGAACGCTGTTCAGCAGACCCTCCAGCACCCGCAGGCCGGCCGCTTCCCCGATCACGGTGCCGTTGTCGTCGGTGAAGATGAAGTTGCCGAAGCCGAAGTTGTCGCGCATGAAGCGGCCGACCTCCTCCAGCAGCGTCGGCGACTTCTTGAGGACCACCGCGGCGTGCAGGCTCTCGGCCCGGGCCACCAGCCCCGGATCATTGGTCTGGAGCAAGACCGGCAGGTCGGGCAGGATGCTCCTCACGATGCGGACGAAGTCGAGTCCGGCGCCGGCGTCGGTCCGGCCGGCACGCGGGAAGTTGATGTCGGAGATGATCCCCAGCAGCGAGCCGCGGTAACGGTTGAAATAGTCGAGCGCCTCCTCGAACGAAATGCAGTGGATGATCTTGGGGCGAGCTCGCAGCCGCATGACCTTGTGGTGCAGGTTGGTGCCTTCTGAGATCACGCGCTGCGATTGGCGCGTGAGCGTCGCGTAGATGACCGGCAGGTAGGAGGAGTAGTAGTGGACGCTGTCCTCGATCAGGATGATCACGCTGACGCCGACGCTCTCGGTGTCGGCGGCGACGTTGCGGCGGTCCTCGATCGACTGGACGATGCCGGCCAGCAGCCGGAAGTCGCCTTGCCACAGGAAGGGGCGCTCGAAACGGGCGATTTCCTCGTGCTTGCGCAGTTCGGCCAGTTCGTGGTCGTCGAAGGCGATCGGCACAACCGCGAGCTCGGGATGTTCGGTCAGGAGCATCCGGCCCATTTCCACGGCGCCCGTGTCCCGGATGTGGGGCGTGACCACCACCAGGTCGAAGTTCTGCTGCCGGCAGGCCTCGAGCGCTTCCTCGCTGGTGAAGACCGCGGTGATCCAACTGGTGTCGTTGAGCTGGACGTGCAGCCATTCGGAGAGCAGGAGCTGGCTGAGCTGGCCATCCTCCCAGAGCAGAAAGAAGTCGTACTGGCTGCCGACCAGCAGCATCCGCTGGATCCGGTGCGGCATCAGCTCCCGGAACTGCTGGAGCGCGTCGAAGTACTCGGGCTTGGGGAGCTCCCGCTGATTCCCGGAGAGGGGCGTCATGAGTCCGCTTCCCCGCGCCCGAGGGCCGTCTGGTAGGTCTTCCGGTAGGCTTCGAACATGGTCTCGAAAGTATAGCGATCCAGGACCCGTTCGCGGTTCTGGCGGCCGAGCCGCGCGCGCAGCGCCGCGTCCAGAGCCAAGTCCTCGAACAGACGGGACAGTCTCGCCTCGGGCTCGCCTGAGCCCAAGGGCACCAGGAAACCGAGCTGCTCCTCCGGGACTATCGAGCGGATGTCACCCACGTCGGTGGCGACCACCGGCAGGCCCGAGCACATCGCTTCCAACAAGGCGACCGGATGTTGCTCGGAATCGGAGGTCAGCGCGAACAGGTCCATGGCCCGATAGAAGTCCGAAAGGTCCGTAAGGTGGCCGGCCAGGGTCAGCACGCCGCCGGAGGGCGACAACCGCCTCGCCAGCGCCAGGAGCTCGTCCCGCCCCGGCCCGTCGCCGGCCAGCAACAAGTGCGGCGGGCGCCCGCCCAGGCGGCCCCGGTCGATGCCGGCCACGGCGCGGAGCAGCCGCGCGAAGTTCTTGACCGGCCGCAGGTGTCCCACCGAGCCGATCACCAGCGCGTCCTCCGGGATGTCGAATTCCCGCCGCAGCTGCGGGTTCTCGCCCGGCCCGAAGCGATCGGTGAGAATGCCGTTCTCGATCAACTGCAGCCGGCCGTCCGGAATCCTCCAGGATTCGCGGGCGATGCGCGCCAACCCTCGAGAGCAGACCACCACCTTCCGGGCTCGCGTCAGTCCGAACCTGCGCAGCAGCACGCGGCGGCGCTTCTGCTTCCTGGCCTCGTCGAGGTTGAAACCGTCCTCGTGATGGACGTGCGCGAGTCCACGAAGGGCTGCGCCGAACCGGGCGGCCAGCACCGCGTCGAAGCTGCCCCAGTTGTAGGTCAGCAGCAGATCGGGCCGAAGCTCCCGCAACATCTTCGAGAGTTCGCGCGGCCGCCTCCACGGCCCGCGTGCGGGCGGCTCGCGCATTGCGACGTCGAGCTCCGGCGGAATCAGCTCGGCCGCGCCGGTGCGCCCGTCCATGGCCAGGATCGTGTGCCGGAATCGACGGCCGAACCCGGCCATCAGGCGGGCGGTGCGGATCTGCGGGCCGGCGGCGACGAAGGTGGCGAAGACATGCAGCAGATGGGCCGGCGGCCGTGGCTCAGGCATGGATGCGCACGCCGCGATCCAGGAACGCCTCGCGATCCTCGACCGGTTTCCAACCGAGCGTTTCGCGCGCCAGGTTGCAGGCCAGGCGCGCCTCGAGCGAGCGGGCCTTCAGATCTCGATACGAAGGCCATGGCACGCCCTTGCGCCGGCCGGCCTTCTTCACCAGCCACTTGCCGATTTCCATGGCCTGGCTGAGCGCCAACGGGCGCGGATGGAACTCGATCCTGCGTCCCGTGCAACGGGCTAGTTCACGAACGATGTCGCGGGCGCAAAGCCCCGGATCCGCGCACAGGTTGAGCGCCTGGCCAGACAGCGCGCCGCCCTCATGCAGCGCGGCCAGGACGAGCGCACGGGCCACGTCCTCGACCAGCACGACCGGCAGGGGGTGGCGGCCCGAGCCCCAGCCCACGCAGTGATTGTCCCGGACCCAGAGTCCCAGGCCGCTGTGCTGCATCGGCGTCCCGGCGCCCAGCACCACGCCCGGCCGGGCGATCACCAGCCCAACGTCGTGGCGCCGCTGGAATTCCAACAGCGCTTGTTCCGCCGCGATCTTGCCGCGGGCGTAGAGCGGCCGGGACTCCGGCCGGGGATCGGTCGCGATCGAATCCGGTAGCGGTTCTTGCCCCCGGCCGTCGCCGGTATACAGCGCGGCCACCGACGAGACATACACCAGCCGCCGGATGCCGTGGCGCCGGCAGGCCTCCGCGACCTCGAGCGAGCCTGCCACCATGGCGCGCTCGACCTGCTGCCACGTGTCGCCGCCGCCGGTCGCCAGGTGGATCACCGCCCCGGCCCCGGCGAGGGCCTGGTCGAGCTGCTCCGGCTCCTCGAGGCTGCCCCGCAGGACGCGCAGCCGGCCGGCCTGTGCCGGCGCGACGATCTCGGGCGGCAGGGTGTGCAGGCGCCTCACCAGCGCGGTCGCCGGAGACCCACGTTCCAGCAGTTGATGGATCACCTGCCGGCCGATGAAACCCGTGGCGCCCAGCACGACCACTTCGCCCTCCCGGGCCGCCCCCGCGTCCGGAATCGCCGCCGCGGCCGGTTCGGAACCGTCCAGGCCGGCCGCCAGGCGCTCGCACCACTCGATCACCGCCAGCGCGTTCTCGGCCGAGCCCTGAAACGGCTCGCCGGTGCGCAGGCTGCGGTGGAAGGCGTGGATCGATCCGCGCATGCCGGCAAAGAAAACGTCACTGCGCGCGCGCAGTCGAAGCGTCGCGGCCAGCCAGGCCAGCAACGTCCGCGAGGCATCCCAGGCGAGCCGGCAGCCGCGGCCGAAACCGGCCAGGAAGGAGTTCCAGAAGTCGAGATAGACGGTCTTTCGTTCGCCGGAGAGATGATCGTGGAACAGGTCGGCCTCGAGGAAGCCATCGGTGCCGATCACCGAGAGCGTGGACCGGGTGAACGGTCCGCCGAACGACAGATACAGCTCGGCCGTGCCGCGCTCCGCGCCGGCCGCGATCGACCAGCGCTCGTGGAAGACCTGGCCCGGGTTCAACTCTCGCGATCTGAGCCGGGTGACGTTGGCCGAGCGCACCGGCCCGAGCAGTTGATGGATCTGGCTCAACGGATGCGTGGCCTGCTCGAACACGATGTTGCGAGGAGCCCGGAACATCCAATGGGTGTAGTCGCCGGCATCGAGCTGGCGCAGCGGCACCGCCAGCGTGACCTGCACGTGTTCGACCCGCCCGATCGCCCCGGAGCGGACGCGGGCCAGGAGCCGGCGGAAGGCGGGGTGATAGACGTTGTTGTGATTGACCGACAGCGGCAGGCCGCGGTCCCGCGCGAGCTGCTGAAGCCTTCGGGCGTCCTCCGCGCAGAGCGCGAGCGGCTTCTCCACGAAAACGCCGAGCCCCAGGTTCAACAAGCGCTCGGCCAGCGCCACGTGCGTGTCGGGAGGCGTGCACAGATGGGCGATCTGCGCCCCGGCCGCGGGCAGCGCTTCCAGTTCGGTCACCACTTGAACTCGTCCGAAGCGCCGGGCCACGCCTTCGGCGCGGGTCCGATCGGTATCGCAGATCGCCACGACCTGGACGCCCGCGCAGGTCCGGAGCGCCTCGGCATGGACTTCGGCGATGAATCCCGCTCCCACCAGGGCCACCCGGATCGGAGCCTCGTACCTGACGGCGGGTGGAGGGCTCATTCGGATCTCGTCGCTTCGCAAACTCGCATGGCTCGACGGTCCATCCTATTGTCAACGGCCCCCACCGGAGAGAATGTTCTTCAGCACGTACCCCGCGACCTTGGGGTTCTCCCGAAGCCTGCGCAGCGAGTACCCGTACCAGTTCCGCCCGTACGGCACGTACACCCGCAGCCGATGGCCCTCGCTGATGAGCTGGCGCCGCATCTCGGGGATGACTCCAAGCAGCATCTGGAACTCGTAGGCCTCTCGCGGCAACGTCAGTTCGTCGACCAGCCGCAGTCCTTCGTACAGCAGCAGCGGGTCGTGGGTGGCGATGCCGACCCGGGCGCCCGAGCGCATCAACAGCTCCAGCAGGTTCGAATAGGATCTCCGCACCACCTCGAAATCCTGGAACGCGATCTCCGGCGGTTCTCGATAGATGCCCTTGCAGAGGCGCACGCCGGGGGCAGCCCCGGCCGACAGCAGCGCGCGGGCGTCCGAAAGGCTTCGCCGCAGGTACGACTGGAGGACCACGCCGACGTTCTGATGGGACCTGCGCGCTTCGCCGAACAGCTCCAGGATGGCGCTGGTCGTGCTGGAGTCCTCCATGTCGATGCGCACGAACATGTCGTGCGCGGCGGCCTGCTCCAGGATCCGGAACAGGTTGTCCCGACACAACGTCCGGTCGATCTTCAGGCCCAGGGCGGTCGGCTTGACCGATAGATTGCAGTCCAGCCCGTGCTCGACGATCGCCTCGATCGCGCGCTCGCTCTCCGCCACCGTCTCGAGCGCCTGCCGCCGTTCCAGGATGTCTTCTCCCAGGACGTCCACGGTGGCCATGGCGCCTTCGGCGTTCAGCTCCCGGATCACCGCGACGGCATCCGCCAGGTGCTCGCCGGCGATGTAGCGCCTGGAGATCAGGCCGACCACCGGCTTGGGGACAATCGGGAGGGAAAGGGCCACGAGCCGATCGAAGAGACTCATTCTGTTTTACGCCGGGGCTGACCTTGCTTCAGGGCGGTAGCTTAGCCGGTTTTTTCGCCGGCTGTTAGGGCCGTCGCGGCGGGAACTCCAGGTTCCGCGGGACCGGTTCGGTCAAGCCGTCGGAACCGTTTCCCGACTGAGCGTGACCCGGTTGCGGCCGGCTCGCTTCGACCGGTAGATCGCGACGTCGGCCGCCTTGAGCAGCTCCTCGTACTCGGTCATCTTCGGCGAGCGCTCCGCGACGCCGAAGCTGCAGGTGATGCGCCGGTCGAACCCGGCCTGTTGAAACTCGTGCTGTTCCACCGCCAGTCGCAGCCGCTCCGCCACGATCGCGGCCCCTTGCAGGTCGGAACCCGGGCAGAGCACGACGAACTCCTCCCCACCCAGACGGCAGACCGTGTCGCCCCTGCGCAGCAGACCCTTGAAGAGCTTCGAGACCTGCCGGAGGACTGCGTCGCCGACGTCGTGTCCGAATTGGTCGTTGACCTGCTTGAAGTGATCGATGTCGATCATCACCACCGAGACCGTGCCGTTCCGATTCGGATCGCGCCGCTCGAACTCTTTCTTCAAGGTTTCCAGCGCGTGGCGCCGGTTCGGCAGGTCGGTCAAGGCATCGGTCACGGAGGTGTGCCGGAGCTTGCGGCCCAGCACGGCCATCTGGGCGACCTGACGTTCCATGCACTTGCGGTCCCGGGCGACCTTGTCCTGCAGCCGTACCAGCCGCTCACCGGCAAGCACTCGCGACAGCAGGATCTTGGGGCTGAACGGCTTGGCCACGAAATCGTCCGCGCCGGCGTCGAACGCCTCGACGACCTGTTCCTCCCGCTCCCGTCCGGTGAGCAGCAGGATGTACATGTCCTGGCCGATTTCGGTCCGGCGCAGGTTCCGGATCAGGGCCACGCCGTCCATCTCCGGCATCATCCAGTCGGTGACCACGATGTGCGGGTTTTGATCCAGGGCCAGCGCCAGGGCGTCGGCCCCGTTGGCTGCCGTGATCACCTTGAACTGGTTCTGCTCGAGATGGGTCCGGAGCAGCCTCAGGGAGACCGGGTCATCTTCGACGGCCATCACGGTCAAGGGCCCCAACTCGCTCTCTCCGCCCGCGTCGTCGGCGGTCGCGTCGATGTCGTCGAACATGGCCGCCGGCTCTTTCGCCGATTGCGCCCGGGTCGCGGTCTCCGCTCGGACCAGGAGCTCGGCGAGCGGCTGCACCTTCATCGTTTTCACCGAGAGGACCCTGCCCCAGTCGCGCCACTCGGAGACGATCGCGTCGAACAACTCCTGGAAGTGGGGCCGGTCCACGCCGGCCAGCTTCCTGACCGGCTCCAGTCCGCCGGCCAGCCGGAGTTGCTCGGCCTCGTCCGAAAGCAGCAGGTCAGCGATCGGCGCGGCGGCTCGCAGGGCCGTGCGCAGCGCATTGCCGGCTGAGCCCAGGTCGGATTCTTCTTCCATGGGCTCCATGGGCTCCATGGGCTCCAGGAAGGAGCGGATGGCCAGCCCGTGAATCTCGGGCAGCTTCCAGTCGAGGAGCATGGCCTCGGCCACTTCCAGGTGATCGATTCCGAAGACCTCTCGCTCCGCCAGGGCCAGTTCGGCTTCGCCGAGGTGAGAGCAGCGCGCCAGGAGCTGCGAGTACGGTCCGGGATGCACGGTCGCCAGCGCCAGCCGTCCGATGCCCGAGAGCAGCGCGCAGATGTAGGCTTCGGCGGGAACCAGCAGGCGGGCGATGCGCGACACCTGCTGCGCGGCGATGGCCCGGGCCAACGACGCCGACCAGTAGCGGTCGAAGTCGAACGCTTTGCAGCGACCGCTGCGATAGGTGGACACCAGCGAGAATCCCAGGGCCACGTTGCGCACCGCGCGAACCCCGAGGCGCACCACGGCCTCGGAGACTCCGGTGATCTGGGTCACGCCCGCGGTGGCCGCCGAGTTCGCCATCTTGACCACCCGCCCGGTCAGCGCCGGATCGGACTGGATGGTGCGGGCCAGGTCCTCGGCGGTGAAGTCATCGTTCTGGGTCAGACGCAAGATGGCCATGCCGACGCCTGTGGGCGAAGGCAGGTGGCCGGTCAACTTCAGTTCGTCAAACGGTGTCGTCATCTGGGCTCGTTCATCCAACGGAAAGGATCCGGAATCTCCTCTGCGAACGGTTCCCCGTCAGATCTGGTCCCTGATCTCCATCAGGGCCTTCTCCGCCAGCTCGTATTCCTGCTTCAGCTCCTCCACCTTGGACCGCGCGCCTTCCAATCGTCCGGTGTGCCCCCCCCCTTTCGAGCTGCCGGCAGAGTTCGGAGAGGCGCCACAGGCCCAGGTTGGCCGCGCTCGACTTGAGTCCATGGGCGGCCGCCTCGAGCGCCGCGGGATCCTCCTTCCGGCTGGCCCGCTCGATGTTCGAGACGCGCGTCCGTGCGTCGACCAGGAAGACATCGATCAGTTCGCCGAGCAGGTTCGACTCCTGCCGGCCCCCCAGCCGTCTCAGGGATTCGATCACGCTGAAGTCCAGAGTTGCGGCCGGGACGGCGGGTGCATCACCGGTGTTCGCTTCGGGCATGAATCGGGCTCCTCTCACCGGGAATCGAGAAGCGGGGCCGCCTGCATCC